>CAJHYQ010000490.1_pt1 | contig 42100 bp, 40 predicted proteins | sample 9198721 | NCBI WGS metagenome assembly CAJHYQ01 (sample SAMEA7708357, study PRJEB35096) | sediment metagenome | biome: marine neritic benthic zone biome [ENVO:01000025]; feature: sediment [ENVO:00002007]; material: shallow marine sediment [ENVO:03000034] sea grass bed [ENVO_01000059] ... | reverse complement strand
TGAAACGACTAGATTCTTTCCTAGAACAACCAGCTTTTAACTACGTCTTACATACCAGCCCCTTTGACACGATGTGGAAAGACCACTATCACTGGCATATTGAGATCATCCCGCGCATTGCACGTCTTGCCGGTCTGGAATGGGGAACGGGAATCCACGTGAATACCGTGGCTCCAGAGCTCTCGGCTGATCGATTGCGGAATCCGGACAACGGATAGCGAAAAGTAAAGATCATCGGGGCAGAAAAACTAGCTAAATGAGGCAAGGCATGCCGATCTATGGGCTACGGTCGCTTTCCGGCTGCTGACAGTCCATCCACGCAATCCAAGCTTTTCACAACAACAAAGATGACTCAACCCATATATCTCTGCCTGGCTATTCATAATCACCAGCCGGTTGGCAACTTCGATCACGTCTTTCAACAGGCCTACGAGGACAGCTACCTTCCCTTCCTGGAAGTCTTCGAGCGATATTCAAGTTTACGGATTTCATTGCATACCAGCGGCCCACTCATGGAATGGCTCGATGCGAACCATTCGGAGTACGTGGACCGATTGGCGCAATTAGTCGCGGATGGCCGAATCGAAATCGTTGGCGGTGCATTTTACGAGCCCATCCTGACGATGATCCCGTCGCGTGATCGCATTGGTCAGATCAATGACTATACGCAGTGGCTGGAATCGCGATTGGGCGCGACGATCAACGGCATGTGGATGCCAGAGCGAGTCTGGGAACAACAGCTGACGAGCGACCTCAGCGCCGCCAACATTCACTACACCCTGTTGGATGATTGTCACTTCAAGAATGCGGGACTTCGTGACGAACAATTGCATTCGCATTACGTCACCGAGAACGACGGGGACTTGATCAGTATCTTTCCCGGCAGCGAACGGCTTCGATACCTCATCCCCTTTGCGGATCCGCACGAGACGATCAACTTTCTGCGAGAGACAGCCGAGCAGTATCCGGGATCGATCATGGTGTTTGGTGACGATGGTGAGAAGTTCGGCACCTGGCCCGACACCAAGAAGCACGTTTATGAGGACGGCTGGCTGAGTCGCTTCTTTGACCTCCTGAGTGAAAATCAGGAGTGGTTGCATACCGTCACGCTGTCCGATGCGCTGCAGAATGTGCCGCCGGCTGGCAAGATCTACCTGCCGGAAGGCAGCTACCGCGAAATGACCGAATGGGCGCTACCTGTCCCGCGTCAGGTTGAATTCGAGGAACTCACTCACAGCCTCGAGAACGACCCACGTTGGCCGAGCTTAAGGCAATTCATTCGCGGCGGGTATTGGCGAAACTTCAAGGCCAAGTACCCAGAGACGGACGAGATGTACTCACGCATGATGCTGGCCAGTCAACGCTTGCAGGAAGCTCGGGAGCGCGGAGTACCCGAAGAGACGCTCGATGATGCTCGCCGCGAACTGTATCGCGGTCAATGTAACTGCAGTTATTGGCACGGTGCGTTCGGTGGTGCTTACTTACCTCACTTGCGGAATGCCGTTTACAACCACCTGATCGCTGCGGATAACCTGCTGGATCAAGTGGTCGGACGACCTGAGGGTTGGATTGAAGGCTCGGCGGACGATTTTAACTTTGACGCGCGTCCCGAGATTCAACTGCGTAACAGCAAGCTGATGTGTCTCCTCTCGCCGGCTTTTGGCGGGCATCTTTACGAATTGGACGTGCGTTCGATTTGCCACAATCTGATGGCGACTTTGACACGTCGCGAAGAAGCCTATCATCGCAAGGTGCTGGCGGGACAGAATGCTGGCGAGGACGATGTGGCCAGCATCCACGATCGAGTCGTCTTTAAGCACGAAGATCTAGATCAGCGGGTTCAATACGACACCTACGCGCGTAAATCGCTGGTCGACCACTTCTTCCCCGAAGACGTCGACGTCGAATCACTGGCTCACGGCACGGTGCGTCCCATCGGTGATTTCCAGATGGGAACCTATGAATCACGCATTCGACGCAATCCTGATCGCATTCAGGCACAGTTGTCGCGCACCGGTCGCGTCGGCGATTTCACCATCCGATTAACCAAAGGCGTTACCTTGCAAGCCGGTCTTTCAACAATGGAAATCAGCTACTTGTTGGAAGATCTTCCGAGTGACCAAACGCTGCACTTTGGCGTCGAGTTTAATTTCGCTGGCATGCCGGCGGGGGCTGACGATCGCTACTTCTTCACGGGTGAACAACGGCTCGGTCAGCTAGGAGAATCGCTGGCATTGACGGAATTACAGACTTTCGGTCTGTCGGATGAATGGTTGGGGCTGAGTGTTCGCCTAGATTCCAACCAGCCAACCAACATTTGGACTTATCCAATTCAGACGGTCAGTCAATCGGAAGGTGGTTTCGAATTAGTCCATCAGTCGGTCGTCGTTCTTCCTCATTGGTACGTGAGGGCTGATCAGGATGGACGATGGAGCGTCACCATGCACCTCGACCTCGACACTCGAGTTGCCGAAAGCCGAATGGTGGCCGACGAAGCAGTCGTCTCCTAACGCTGCCTCGGCCAGGAATTTATTTGATCCAACAGGTCCCGCTCGCCAAGCCGGGACCTATTTTTTTGACGCCAGGTCGAACCAGTCGACATCGCTCAAGTCGTCGGCTCCTCCGCGTTTGACGTGCGCCAGGATCTTCGACGCACAACGGGCCTGGATTTCCGCAAGATTCGACACGCGGCTGGGATCTTCATGCGAATCGTCTAGTCCATCGTTGAGGACGAGGCCGGCGATCGGTATTCCACCCTTGTACGAGGAAGCGGTCATCACCGTCTGCAGCGTTTGGTTGATAACACCGATTTCATTGGCGGCAACGATGACCAGCGGCAACTGAAAGTGAACCGCTAAGTCCGCCACGTAGATCTGATCCGATATCGGCGACATCAAACCGCCGGCCCCTTCCACGATGACGACATCGTAATCGGTCCAGGGCAAGATGCCGTCGAAGAGCAGTTGCTCGTCGATTTCGCGTCCCTCGGCTCGTGCCGCCAGGTGCGGGGCCAAGGGAGCCTCAAACGCTTGGGGGCAGACAGTGGTCATGTCTTCTGGTTGCCCGGCGGCCTGCCAGAGTTGATCAGCATCTTCAACATACAGGCCCTGCCCGCGTTGATCACACCCACTTGCAGCCGGTTTATAAACGCCCACTCGGTAACCGCCGGCGCGCAGCACTCGAGCGATACCGGCCGCAATGTACGTTTTGCCAACGCCGGTATCCGTTCCCGTAATGAACAAGCCACGATCTGGTTTTCGCGTCATTCGGCTTAGGGTAACATCTGGTTTGCGGAGTCGGGAGTGGGAGTCATGAGCCAAGCCGCTGTCGACACTTGCTCACGTGCCATTATCAACACCCACAGCGCCCATGCCCCACGAAGAAACGTCGAACTGCACCATCGCGGTGGTGCAAATGGCTTGTGACTCGGAGAAGGCGGCCAACTTGCGCAATGCGGAAGCAAGGATCGCCGAAGCGGCCGAGCGCGGGGCCGACATCGTTTGCCTGCAGGAATTGTTCGCCAGCCACTATCCGTGTCAGAGCGAAGACCATGCACGGTTTGACCTAGCTGAGCCGATACCCGGCCCGTCGTCGACAGCGATTGCGTCAGCGGCCAAACGGTATGGTTTGGTGATCATTGGATCTTTTTTCGAACGTCGCGCAGCGGGTGTCTATCACAATACGGCTGTCGTGTTCGATTCGGACGGGCAGGAAGTCGGGCGTTATCGCAAAATGCACATTCCCGATGACCCGCTGTACTACGAGAAGTTTTACTTCACGCCCGGTGATCTTGGTTTCCGATGCATCGACACCTCTAAGGGCCCATTGGGCATCTGCGTCTGCTGGGATCAGTGGTTCCCTGAAGCCGCTCGACTGACGGCCTTGAAGGGCGCGAAGGTGCTGTTCTATCCAACCGCCATCGGGTGGATTCAATCGGAAAAAGAGGAGTACGGAGCCAGTCAGCACTCGGCTTGGGAGACGATGATGCGCAGCCACGCCATCGCAAATGGCGTTTACGTTGCCGCCCCAAACCGTGTGGGTAGCGAAGGCGCTCTCGAATTCTGGGGAGGCTCGTTTATCTGCGACCCCTACGGCAATATCCTCAGCAAAGGTTCGCACGACAAAGCAGAACTTATTCTAGCGAACTGCGACCTGCAGCTTGTTGAAACCGCTCGAACTCACTGGCCATTTTTGCGTGATCGGCGCATCGACGCCTACGAAGGTTTGCAGCGGCGATTCCTTGATGGCGAGCCGGGTCCTAGCGAACAATGACAATCGATGAACAGCTTCAACTATCGCTGGCCGGCCGAGTGGGAACCGCATCGGGCAACCTGGGTCTCGTGGCCGCACAATCGAGACACATGGCCGGGTTGCTTTGAAGAGGCACGGCTTCAGTTTGTGGACCTTGTTGCAGCGATCGCTCGATTTGAACCCGTGGAGGTGCTGGCCGGCCCTGACGAAGAGCTGCGCGTGGCCGAAGCGATGCTGGACGACATCGCCAACACTTCACTCCACCCCATTGCCACAAATGATGCCTGGCTTCGTGACAACGGCCCATGTTTTCTCGCGCCGACGGCCGCGACACAGCAACCGGCACTGCTCGATTGGGAATTCAATTCGTGGGGCAACAAGTACCCACCTTTTGAACTCGACAATGCGGTGCCAGCCCAAGTTGCCAACCTAACTGGGCGGCAACGGATCAGCCCCGGCATTGTTCTCGAGGGAGGAGCAATTGATGGCAACGGCAACGGCATCCTCCTGACAACCAAAAGCTGCTTGCTAAATCCCAATCGAAACTCGACCGTTGCCGAGGATGAGATCGAGAGGTGTCTGAGACAATACCTCGGTGCGGAGTGCGTGATTTGGTTGGAGAGCGAAATTCCCGGCGACGACACGGATGGTCACGTTGATCAGATCGCCCGGTTTGTGAATCCAACAACGGTGCTGCTATCGGACAACGAGCAGATGGAAATGGCGGCGCGGAACATGGATCGTCTGAAGTCTGCGACCGACGGGGTCGCCGCGCTAACGTATAAAACACTTCCGTCGCCGCAACCACGATGGTTTGGCAATGACCGTTTGCCCGCAAGCTATGCCAACTTCTATCTCGTCAACGGCGGTGTTCTTGTCCCGGTGTTCGATGATCCGGCCGATGACGACGCGTGTGCAACCATTGCCGTGTACCAGCCCGAACGTGAAGTCGTACCCGTCCGCGTTGATCACTTGATCGCCGGCTTGGGCGCGGTGCATTGCCTAACGCAGCAGGAACCCGACGACTCGTCGAATCATGGCTATGAAGAGTGATCCCGACAACACAGCAGCGACCGCTCACAACCAAGACGCGTGGAATCGTTTAGCGCGTCAGAAGAAACGCTTTACACGAGCGGCCAAGGATGAGGAATTTGCCAGCCCACTCGAAACGCTGGACGGGGACGGCTGGCTGGGCGGCACGATCGCAAACAAACGGCTGCTCTGTCTGGCAGCCGGCGGTGGTCGTCAGGGCCCCTTGTACGCGGCAGCCGGCGCGGAGGTTACCGTCGTCGACGTCAGCCACGAACAGTTGGAGCGAGACCGCGCTGTGGCCGCCGAACGTGGCCTCGATATCCGCACGGTCAACACATCCATGGATGACCTATCGATGTTCGAGCCGGAGGAATTCGAGATCGTCATTCACCCGGTGAGCAGCTGCTACGTGCCCGACTTGCGGCCAGTGTATCAACAGGTCGCCAGAGTTACAGCCGCAGACGGTTTGTACATCAGCCAACACAAACAACCGGTCAGCCTACAGGCAGAAGTGACACCACGCGAGTTCGGTTACTCATTGACTGAACCTTACTATCGTCAGGGGCCATTGCCGGCGGTCTCGGGAAGTCTGCACCGAGAACAAGGAACGCTCGAGTTTCTTCACCGCTGGGAGCAAATGCTGGGTGGAATGTGTCGATCCGGTTTTGTCATCGAGGATCTGACCGAACCACTTCACGCCGAGCCCCAGGCGTCGGTCGGCAGCTTCCCGCATCGCAGCCGATTCGTTCCACCTTATGTTCGGATCAAGGCGAGGCGAAAGCGAACCGCGGCCAAAACGGTTTGGATGCCACACGACGATCTGACATGACTTGATGACGCGGCGACAGTATCGCTATGGACCGATCACATCACGCGCTTCGTCGCCACAGCAGCAACATCATCAGCGCCAACCATAGCCCCGCGAAGGCCGAAGGTTCCGGAACGACCTGATAGCTCAGATTGTCGATCGCAAAATAGGCGGGGGTGTTCATCCCAAACTGACCGGTGTCGGTGGACGTCATGCGAAACTCAAGACGACTCACGCTGTCCCCAAGAGCTGTCAGATCCACCCACGTCCAGTCCGAAATCGCCTCGCTTTTACCGTCGCGATAGTCAGCCAAATAGAAGGGCTCGACACCAAGCTCTTGGCCTTGATCATCAAGCCCCACGAAATCGAGCCGAAACCAATCCCCGTCGGCAAATGGGCCCTTAACAAAGCCGGCGGCGTCATCTCCGTTGACGGCGGCGAGGTAGGAGTAGGTCGAGTTGGCTACGTAGGTACCCAGTATTCGCGATGGCGAGGGCAATGTCACCGTCGCTTCACCTTGGGAGCCGTTGGTCGCAACCGCAAAGTTCGACGATCCTTCGACACCACCGCCGTCGGGGAACACGTACGCCGAATACGAATTCGTAAACCCAGGGGTCATCAGGTCTTTTTGGTTGCTGTAGGCCCACGCCCCAGGACAACAGTCGAATTCGGTATTCCAAGTACGATTAAAGATCGCACCCTCACTTTCGAATGGTAACTGAGACGCGTCGCCAGGAGCCGCGGAATTAGCGTCAAGTTGTAGCCCCTCGAAATCGACAACGGCCGCATGCACGGTCGGCAAGGGCACGAACAGAATCACAAACGTCGCCGGAATGAGTCTTATGCAGTGCATCCTTCAGTCTCCCTAGCTCGTGTCGCAGATCTAGTTTGATAAATCGGGAACCGGCTCACCGCCCGCTCGCGTGCAGATTGCTGCCAGTACTTTCAGTGAGATTCCTTCGTCCAGAAAACGCACGGTCGAGTCGGCCATGACACCGTTCGCACCACCCGGATGGTCGCTACGGATGTCATTTTCAAACGCAGGCGCTGCGTTGATTGCGAAGGCTTGATCAAAGACATTGCGACCATTGATCCACTGACCGTCTCCCCACTCGGTGTCTTCGGCCACGATCAGCGTGTTGGACAAGCCGTCACGCACGTCCGCGTCGCGGAGCGCTCGGTCGTAAATCATCAGGCCTTTTGGGGGATCGTTCGGCCCAGTGATCCTCTCACCGAAAATGCCGCCGTAGTCACAGGGGCCACGGCCGTCGACCAAACGAGTTCCTCGAACGCTTGATGGGCAAACATAGACATCGAGCACAACGGCCGCGGCGGCGGCATTGACAGGACTGTCGAACGGCTCCTGCAAGTCGATCTGATCGTACAAAGTCTGCTGCTCGAGAAACGGCAGCAAGAAGATCGACCAGGCCAACTGCCGCTTTTGCGTGTCGCCCGGCGGACGCCATTCAATGCCACCGACAGGAAAGCTCTCGTGCTGCTCGTGATGCATTTGCAGCGCCAGGCCAATCTGTCGCAGGTTGTTTGTACAGCTCACGCGACGTGACGCCTGGCGTACCGAAAACACGGCCGGAATCAACAACGACATGAGAATCCCGATGATCGAAATCACGACCAGCAATTCAACGACCGTGAATCCCGTTTCGCGACGATCCGACCGCGCGGCAAAACCACAGACGCGATGACGTCGAGACAGGCTCGTGTTAATGAATGAGAGGACCATCGGTACGCAGAACCACCCGACGACCAAGCCGGTGTCGACGCGCGCAGCATCATCGCCACAGCATCACACCGAGGTGGGCGGGTCGTTATTAGCGTTTCCTGCTGAAGCCGATTCGTTCGCAGTCTTCGTCCCTCGCAAAGGACTGCCCGACGTGCACTGGCAGGTCTTCTGACTTACAGGCTATTCCGATCAAGCCTTCTCGCTGTCAAGCAACAATGGCAAAGATACGATCGGACGTTACACCTGATTACAGCGGCGGGGCCGTTCCGGATTTGCACCGGATTCCCTCTTGCCCGAACCCAAACCATGGATTCGGTTCACCAATACCCTACGGCGGTGGAATCTATCAGGATCACCAGGCGATGTAAAGCAGGCGCCAAGTGCAGTACCTGGCAGCTTGAGGACAAGCCACACGTGGAACGGGACGTGTGGCTCGGAAGTGACGTGCCACGAACGAGGTTCGAGACTTGAGGCCTCCACGCCTCAAGTCTCAAGCCTCACGTCTTGCTAATCAAGAAAGCCAACCAATTCCTGGCTGCGGCTGGGTTGCTGGAGCTTGCGAACAGCTTTGGCCTCGATCTGCCGAATTCGCTCACGGGTCACCTTGAAGATGTGCCCTACTTCCTCGAGCGTGTAGCTGTAACCATCACCTAGGCCGTACCGCAACTTGATGATCTCACGCTCACGGTAGCTCAGCGTCTTCAGGACTTTGTTGATCCGACCCCGCAGCATCTCCTGCGAGGCACCCGTGGCCGGGCTCTCAGCTCCGCCATCGGGAAGCAGGTCACCAAAGTGGCTGTCTTCGCTATTGCCCACGGGACGATCGAGACTGATGGGGTAACGGCTCATCGCCAACACACGGCGGGCCTCTTCGACGGTCGTCTTGGACCGACGGGCGGTTTCCTCGATCGTGGGCTCGCGACCTAGTTCCTGAAGCAATTGACGGGAAACATTCCGAACGCGGGACATGGTCTCGACCATGTGCACCGGAATTCGGATCGTCCGGCTTTGATCTGCAACCGCACGTGTGATGGCCTGTCGAATCCACCAGGTCGCGTAGGTGCAGAACTTGAACCCACGACGATATTCGAACTTGTCGACGGCTCGCATCAGGCCAGCATTTCCTTCTTGGATGAGATCCAGGAAGCTCAGCCCTCGGTTGCGATACTTCTTGGCGATCGACACCACCAATCGCAAGTTACCTTCCGACAACTCACGTTTGGCTTGCTGGTATTTGGCATATTCGAAGCGCAAGAACTTCACACGATTGCGGAGGCTGGTGGGCGTTTCTTGACAAGCCATCAACAGGTTTCGGAATTCGCGTTCCCATTTGACGCGTTCCTCGAACGGACCCTTGGCCTTTTTGTGAGCCACAATCTTGTTCTTGAGCTCGTCAATTCGACGGCTGAAGTCTTCCAAGGTACGAATCATCGGTTCGATCCGCTGAGTTCGCAGCCCTAATTCCTCGACCAGCCGGACAGCTCGAATGCGGCCACGACCCAAGCTCTGCCAAGCCGCTCGTCGCTTGGACTTGGTCTGCCGCCGATTAACAGCGACCAGGTAGTCACGACGGTTTCGCGTCAACACGACGTCCAACGTCTTCAAGTTGTGCGGCAGTCGCCCGAGAATCTGATCTTTTTCCAATCGATCAGTGACCGAAACCTGGACCGTTCGGTCAAAAGGCAACTCGCCATTGTGCACGCGGCCGAGCACCTTGTAGGCGGCTTGAATCACATAGTTACATTCCAACAGCTTTGCCCGAAAACGCTGCCGGGTGTTTTCGATGCGTTTGGCCAGTTCGATTTCCTGCTTACGTGTGAGCAGAGGTATCTCACCCATTTGGGTTAGATACATTCGAACTGGATCGTCCGACCACGACTCGGCATCCAACGCATCGCCAACTATTTCGTTCTCGTTGGACAGCTCATTCGACTCCGAATCGGAGTCGTCGATCTCGGCGGTGATCAGGTCGCCATCCTCTTCTTCTTCGGATGCGACAACATCAGCCGCACCTGCTGCGAAAGCTTCACCGGATACCGAACGTGCGTCGTCCTCAAAGTCCTCGATCAGTGTGTACAAATCCCAGCTCCTTCACCAAATGGTCTGCTGTTGCGGAAGGAAGCACCCCCGTGCTTGACATAAAAGACGGCGAACAGCGATTGTCAAAAACAATGGCATGCGCGCCTATTGCCGGAAAGAAAAACTCAGGCGAGGAATCAAGTTCCGTTAACCTTGAAATTCTACCACCCATTTGTCACACGTCGTTGCCGGTCTGAGATTTGTTAAAAGATTGCGATCGAAGCGCATGAATCGAAGGCCATCTTTCTTCCCAGACCGATCACTTTAACAGCGATCTAAACCGCGTGGCGTCACCCCTCACGTGTTGTCATCGCGCGAGCCTGCAAACGGTGAGAAAGCGTCGATGCGGTGTGATCGCCCGGCAACCTTGCAAATCCATCTCTGGCGGGTGGACAAGAAACCTTGTTCCCCAACTCCCCGTGTCGCTCCTTCTTGCTGACGCGCTCGATATGACCGTCGGACCATTATTGAAGCGTCCCACGAATCTCGTGTGACTATCCGGTTGCCACTGCCGCGGTACTTGCGAGCGTAAGCAAACCAATTCTAATCACGCGAATCTCAAGGTCTAGGGTCAATTTCAACGGATCGCCGCTTTATACTTTTTCAGATCAATAAAATTGACAAAGGCGTATCCGATTCACGCACCGGTCTATCTTCCGTGGCTTACCAAAAGCCGTTTCAGCATCTTGACGCCTCAAACTCCGGACAGCCGGGCTGTTCACCGCCACTTTCCGCGTCGGGACCCATTAACGACGCCGCATCGAACCGCTAAAAACTACGTGGAGGCCATGTATCATCGTCAGCGCGGCCGCGAGGCCACGCCGAGATTGTGACTCACGATGGACTCGAAACTATGTCCCAGCGCTATCAACTTCCGTGTCCATCTTGCTCGGCCGTTCTGAAGGTCTCTACCACGCAAGCCGGGGAAAGCCTTACCTGCTCGTGTGGCAAAGAAGTGCTGGTGCCAACTTTGCGCGAATTAAGACAATTGGACACCGCTGCTGATGAAATCTCCGCTGCAAAAACCAGCAGCTGGAGTCCACTCCGCGGTGGCCTCTTCGTCTCAGGGATCTGCCTCATTGCTGTCGCTGCCATTGGACACTGGCGAATCGATGGCCAGCGTCGTGAGCTGGACATTGCTCAGCCCGAGTTCCGCAAGATATCTTTCGATGTCCAGACCTTAACGCTCTCGGGGGCGTGGCAAGCCTGGACGCATTTCCGAGATCAGTCGTTGGATTTCCGCGAGACACCGCAGTTCGTCGAGAACAGGCGAAAGCACCGCGAGCTGACCGCGTACCTCTACGGCTTCTGGACGGCCGCCGGCGTGGGTGCCCTGCTGGTGATTGTTTCGCTCTGCCTTGGCGGCAAACCGCTGGCTGCGAGAGGTACCGGTTCATCGCCCCCGAGATGAACTGTCTTGGCGTGCCTCTGAATGAACGTCTGGTTGGCTCGCAAGCCAACAGCCATCGAACAACAACGGCGTGGCGGGCAGCGGCTACAAGGTTTGCTTCCAATCGCTGCCAGGCACATCTCGCACATATCGCGGCACGGCATACCCTGGTAGCTCGGCCAGCAGCTGATCCACCAATTGCTGTCCCTTCTCGACCGGGACCTCGAAATGTGCGGCCCCGGCCACGCGATCAAGCTGATGCAGGTAGTAGGGCAGCACTCGCAGATCGACAAGATTCCGACAGAGTGTCGCCAGCGTTTCAGCGCTATCATTGACGCCGCGAAGCAGGACGGACTGATTCAGGACCGTGAGGCCGTGGTCAACCATGCTGGTCAACGCGTCCGCAACATCCCGGTCGACTTCACGGGGATGGTTGACGTGGACGACGACCACCACCGTCACCCCCAACCCGCTAAGACAGTTTAACAGCCGATGGGTGACACGCTGGGGAATCACAATTGGCAGCCGGGTGTGGATCCGCAATCGACGCAGGTTCGGCAAGGTGGCAACCTGTTCGGCGAGCATTTCGAATCGCTGGTCGACCAGGGTCAGAGGATCGCCGCCGCTGAGAATCACCTCCTCCAGCGTCGCATCCGTGGACAGTTGATCCAGCGTCGCTTGCCACTGCTCACGGGACACCGGTGCCTCGCTATAAGGGTAGTGTCGACGGAAGCAGTAGCGGCAGTGAACGGCGCACACACCGGTCGCGACCAATAACGCGCGGCCGCGGTACTTGCGGATGACGCCCGGAGCAGTCCGATGCTCAAGATCCTCAACTGGATCGGTTGAGAATCCATCGACGTCGTCCTGCTCCTCAACGAACGGCATGATCTGACGCAGCAGGGGATCGTGGGGATTTCCCCGTTCGATTCGCGAAACGAACGGCTGCGGTGCAAATACTGGAAACTCGCATTTGCTCAGTATCCGGCGTGTCCAATGCTCCGGCAGATCAAGCTGCTGCCTTAACTCGTGCGGATCGCGCACGGCATTCTTCATGATCGCACGCCAATCATCTGATCGCCGCGGCGCGGATTCGGGGGATACAATCGAGATAGCGTTCATGACTGAAAAAAGGCTGCGTCAGGTCCAGGAGTCGACTTTGTTTGGGACGTGTGAATTGGTACCATATTTGCTCGCTTCCAGAAAGCGATCGGCAGGTTGGCAATCATTAAATTAGAACGGTAGAAGAACGTGGGAACGTACAGCACCAGCGACTTTCGCAAAGGCCTTAAGGTCCAGATCGACGGCGACCCTTATTTGATGATCGAGTGCAACTTTGTCAAACCCGGTAAAGGAAACGCGCTCTACAAATGCAGGCTGCGGAATCTCGTCCGCAACACGGTTCTTGATCGAACCTACAAGGGCGGTGAGACCCTCGAAGAAGCTGACGTGACGGAGATCGAGGCCCAATATCTTTACCGACAGGGCGACACCTACGTCTTCATGGATAACGCTTCCTATGAGCAGTATGAGCTGAGTGCGGAACAGGTCGACGACGGATGGAAGTATCTTAAGGAGGGGATGGTCTGCTCGATGGTGCTGTTTAACAACAATCCCATCACCATCACGCCACCGAACCATGTCGTGTTGCGTGTCGAATACTGCGAGCCTGGAGCGAAAGGCAATACTGCAACCAACGTCACCAAACCCGTCAAAGTGGAAACCGGTGCTGAATTCCATTGTCCTGCTTTCATTAACATGGGTGAGTTGATCAAAGTCGACACGCGGACGGGCGAGTATGTCGAGCGCGTCAAAGGGTAGTTGCTCGGCGACCTCTCCTTGATGCGTTTCATTTTGACGTGAATCCCTCATCGCCGATCGTGAAACCGAGACTCTGCCATGTGCGCATCCGGCGACTTCCGGCCCACTGCGCCGCTTGAGAACCTACGTCGGCGAGCCGAATTGCTGTCCCAACTGCGCAGCTTCTTCCAGCACCGACAGTTTTTGGAGGTCGAGACGCCTTTGCTGTCGGCCGACACGGTGATCGATCGGCATCTCGACCCGCTGCCCGTCACGTTGGTGCAGCGCCCCAGCAATCCGCCACAGGGACCTACGCTGTGGTTGCAAACATCTCCGGAGTTCGCGATGAAGCGGCTGTTGGCCTCCGGTGCGACAGCGATCTATCAGGTCACGCATGCGTTCCGCGGAGCCGAGCGAGGCCAGTTGCACAACCCCGAGTTCACCATGGCCGAGTGGTATCGGGTCGGAGACACAATGCGGGACGGCATGCAACTCTTGGCGGATTTGATTGAGCAGCTGTTGGGATACGGTCGGCCCGAGGTGGTTACCTATCAACAGGCATTTCTGAAACACGCCAACGTCGATCCCCATCAGGCGCCGTTGGAGCGACTGATCGGTGCTGCTGATAAGTTGGACATCTTGATCCCCGAATCGATCGACCATGATGATCGCGACGAGTGGCTTAATCTGCTCATGGCCGAGCGTGTACAACCGCACTTAGGTCTCGATAGGCCGACGATTCTCTGTGAATATCCTGAATCTCAGGCGGCGATGGCTAACGTAAGACCCGGTCCACCACCGGTTGCCGAACGGTTTGAGCTATTCGTGCGCGGGATCGAGTTGGCCAACGGCTACCACGAGCTGCTGGATGCTGACGAGCTGGAGCATCGAAACCAACGGGTCAACGGGCAGCGTCGCGAAAGCGGCAAGTATGAGTTGCCCGAGCAGAGTCGCTTGCTGCGGGCCATGCAACACGGGCTGCCACAATGCTCGGGTACTGCACTCGGATTTGACCGATTGGTGATGTTGGCTCTCGGTGCGACGTCCCTGGACGAAGTGATCGCGTTTCCGATTGACCGAGCTTGAAGCCACGCACAACGGAGTCGCAAGCCACGCACCTTGGAGTCGCGCAGCGACTCCGACACATGGCGAACAACCTTAGGCTCGTTCAAACACTCGAAAGCTGAAATCGTATTGATTCCGCTCATCGGCCGGATAGCGCTCCTGCTCGATCATCTTCCAATCATTCCAATTGACTTTCGGAAAGAACGTGTCACCGTCAATTTCGGTGTGGACCTGCGTCCAATAGATCCGATTGGCATGGGACAGCGCGAGCGCATAGATCTGCGCGCCGCCGATCACGAACAGTTCAGCATCTTCCGCTGCAAGTTGCATGGCGTGCTCTAGCGAAGATGCGGTTTGACATCCTTCAGCGTGATACGACGGGTCACGTGAAATGATGATTGAAGTGCGGCCGGGCAGTGGACGACCAATGGACTCGTACGTCTTGCGGCCCATCACAATCGTGTGGCCCATTGTGAGCCGTTTGAAGCGACGAAGATCCGCGGACAAACGCCACGGAAGATCACCTGATCGACCGATCACGCCGTTTTCCGACACCGCAACGAACAACGAAAGGGCCATCAGCTCAGACCGCCACGGGGGCTGCAATATGCGGATGAGGGTCGTACGACTCGAGACGAAAATCCTCGAAGCAAAAGCCGAAGATCGAATCCACGCTCGAATTCAAATGCATCGTCGGTAGCGGACGCGGGTCACGCTGCAGCTGAGTCTCGGCTTGATGCAAGTGATTCGTATACAGATGAGCGTCGCCAAAGGTATGCACAAACTCGTGGGGAACAAGCCCCGTCACGTGAGCCACCATCATCGTCAACAAGGCATATGAAGCGATGTTGAAGGGCACTCCCAGAAAAACATCCGCACTACGTTGATAAAGCTGACACGAGAGCTTTTCGTTGGCAACGTAAAATTGAAACAGCAGGTGACATGGCGGCAGCGCCATGCGCGGTAGATCTGAAGGATTCCAAGCCGAAACGATCAAGCGGCGCGAATCAGGGTTTTCCCGGATCAACTCGATCACGTTACTGATCTGGTCGATCGGCTTTCCGTCAGCTCCAGTCCAGTGCCTCCATTGATGACCATACACGGGACCCAAGTTGCCGTTCTTGTCGGCCCACTCGTCCCAGATACTCACGCGGTGCTCGTTCAGGTAATCCGTATTTGTTTCACCACGCAAAAACCACAGCAACTCGTGGATGATCGATCGCAGGTGAAGCTTCTTGGTCGTGACGAGCGGAAATCCATCTTGCAGATCAAACCGCATCTGATAGCCAAACACGCTGCGCGTACCGGTGCCGGTTCGATCTTCTTTCTCGACGCCGTGATCAAGAATGTGCTGTAAAAGATCCAAATACTGCCGCATCCTGCCCTCCCGAGTTGGCGTTTTCAGCTCAGTCGTCTCTTCCACCCATGTCGCGGACGACGCCTGACACAATATCACGCATTTTCGATTCCGTCGACTCGGCAGCGGCAACGACCTCCTCGGCGGTGGTCGGGGTGAGATCATCGGGGCGACAAACATTGGTCACCGCCGAGAGAGCCAAGACCCGAATCCCCGCGTGTCGCGCGACAATCACTTCCGGCACCGTCGACATCCCCACGATGTCGGCTCCAATGCGACGCAACATCCGATACTCGGCTCGCGTCTCATAATTTGGCCCGGTCAGACCGGCGTAGACCCCACGGTAGGCTGTGAAGTTCTTTTGCCTGGAAACATCCAGTGCCAAATCAATCAAGCGACGATCGTAAGGCTCGGACATATCCGGGAAGCGGGGCCCGAGCGAATCATGGTTTGGCCCGCTTAAGGGATTTCCAAACATCAGATCGATGTGGTCTTCGATCACGACGACGTCTCCCGACCGAAAACTCGGGTTCAGTCCACCACTGGCATTGGACACGATCAACGTCTGAACACCCAGCGACGACATCACGCGGATCGGCAAGGTGACCTGGGCCATCGTGTAACCTTCGTAGCGATGAATTCGCCCTTCCATCACGATCACCGATTGTCCCATCAAGTTGCCGCAAATGAACCTGCCACGGTGACCCAACGCCGTGGCGGGGAAGAAGTGCGGAATCTGCTCGAAACTGAGAGTCAGCTCGGGCTGGATCTGAGTCGACAAGCCGCCGAGACCTGACCCCAGGATGATTCCAAGTCGCGGTTCGCCCCGCCACCGTTGATGTACGGTTGCGGTGGCCTCTTGAATCGCACGAAGACTGTTTTGCACCTGACTACCCACCCACGGACATGTTCCCAAGACAGGTGGGCACTTTAGCACGAAGAGAGGCCGCGCGCAAAGGGACCGGCGATGTCGTGGAAGATCAGGAGGCGGCCGCTACTTGGATCGACGTCCGACGGTGATCGGCCCGGTTGCAGAGGGCTTACTTCCAAGGGTGGTCTCGCGTTGTGTAACGACGCGCGGCTCACCGTCGCCGGAGAAATCCACACGCTGTGCCACGCGACCATTTTCGTGCCACCAGATCCAGCGTCCAACGGGTGAATTTGATTCGTAGAAGCCTTGAATTGACTTCAGCCCCGTCTCATGCCACCACGTCCAGCCACCGACTTTCTCACCATTCTCGTACGAACCGTTTAGCGAGACCTGCCCGTTGGTGTACCACCACGTGAATTCGCCCGTCGGCCGACCATACAAAAACTCGCCTGTGAACTTCTTCTGACCATTCGGGTACCAAGCAGTCCACTCGCCGTGCTTCTGATCCTCTCCTTCACGTGTGTAGTTCGCCAGTTTCGCCGTCCACCAATCGTCCGGATTCTTCATGGCGAGTCGGGCGTGCAAGACCATGCCCTCAACTTGCTTCTGACCATCCTTGTACGCGCGTGTCGTCTTGTCCAAACGCCGACCATCTCGGTATTCGACACGCGTGATGATTTCCGCGTTTTCGTTCCATTCGATCAACTCGCCATCAGGCTGGCCGAATTCGTACGTCAGCTCGCGCATCTTCGTCAAATTCGGATACCACCACGTCGCCACGCCCTGTCGTCGTCCGTCAGTAAACAACCAATCCGAGATCTTGCGTTGATGCTTGTCCGTGACAATCCAACGTCCTTCGAGTTTGCCGTTACGGAAATCGGCTTGGGATCGAAACGGCGGCGTGAACATGGAATAGGGAGCTACTCCGAACAGTTCGGCTTCGTCCGGTTGATACAAACGGACCCAGCGCCCATGACGTTCTCCGGCCTGGTACATCCCTTCCACGAGCAGATTCCCCTCGCGGTCCCACATCTTCCACGGACCGTGATTGATATAGTTGTCGTTCTCATCGAGAGATACACCACGCTCAATCCGAACACGGCCGTCTGGATAACGCTCTTTTACCGTCTCATCCGGGACTAACTCCGCGTGGCCGACGCCAATGTCCTCTTCCACGACAGGATTCGTAACGTCCAGAGATGGCCCCTGCCGCGGCGCAGGCGGGGCTGCTTGTCCGATCGGCAAATTCTCGTCAGCGATCGCCGATTCTAGCGACATCGATTCCTCGGCATCTTCGACCACTGGATCACTCGGCAGTTGGTCCAGCGGATCGCGCTCAGGCAGCCGATCGCCGAGGGGTAACTCCTCCGGGGCGGAACCGAGTTCATCTTCGCCTGGAAGTTCATCGCCCGCGATGTCTGGCAGTTCAACATCCGAAAAGACGTCGGCCGCTTCATTTTCCTGCGACCATACATCAGGAACGGAAACCGTACTGACCCAAGCAACCGTAAGCAGAGCCACGACCTTGTGGACTTCGAATCGGCAAGTCATCCTGCATCTCCGAAACTGCTGCTCCGCCCTCAGGCGAAGACCTCGGCGAATGTCGATTGCCCGCGCACCGACAGCTTGCATGAAAGCACTGAATGCACGCCATGCCGGCCGCAGGACCGTCATAAGTTATCGAGATACACACGACGGGACTTTAGTCAGGAATTGCCGATTAGAGAGAGATGTCACCGGACATGACAAGATCGGCTACGAACATAGGCCCAATACAACCGACTGGGCCTATGTCGAGGTCCTCGCCTGCTGACGCTAGTGATTACTTGGCGCTAGCAATTACTTGGCAATCCAAAAGATACGCCCGAAGGCATCCGACAAGTAGACCTCGCCTTGCTCGTCTTCGCCGAAGGTGACCACGGGCACGCTGGTTCCGGCAGCCGGATCGAGGGGAATCGGGCGATTGGCAACGACACGTTCCTTCTCGAAGTCATACTTCAGGGCCCAGATTTTTCCGCTGACGTAGTCACCATAGAGGTAGTATCCACGCAGCTCGGGGAGTCGCTGACCGCGATAGACAACGCCACCGGTAATCGACTTTCCGATGTCGTGGTGATATTCAAAGACTGGATCGATCAGGTCAGGACGTGGATCAGACCCACCGGGCCCAAACTTATGCTTGGCTTCGCGAAGGTTCCATCCGTAGTTCCCGCCGGGCACGACAATGTTGATCTCTTCCCAGATATCCTGCCCAACGTCAGCAGCCCAAAACTGCCCGGTCTCACGATCAAACGCCATTCGCCAGACATTTCGAAATCCGTACGCGAAGACTTCGCCACGAGCAAAACGTGGTTGCCCATAAAACGGATTGTCTTTCGGAATGGCGTACTGAAGTCCCTTGTCTTTGGCGTCGACATCGATGCGTAAGATCGAACCCAACAGGGTCTGAAGGTTCTGTCCGTGCATCATCGGATCGTTGAACTTTCCGCCGTCTCCCAAACCAATGTAGAGCTTTCCATCTGGGCCAAAGACGAGCGTGCCACCATTGTGATTCCAGAACGGTTGAGTAATCCTCATGATCTCGTGCTCAGAATCGGGGTCTGCACGATTCGGATCGTCTTTGGAAACTTGAAAACGGGAGATGACCGACGTGTGGGGCGCTTCACTTGTCGTGTAATACACAAAGAATTGCCCGTTCTCGGAATAGTTCGGATGGAAGGCTAAACCGAGCAACCCTTCTTCATTTTGCTGGTCCGCGTAGACGACCTTGGATTCGATGTCCAAAAACGTCTTCGTCTCAGTCACATCGCGGCGATTGGGAACAACATGAATGACGCCTTGCTGCGTAACAATAAAGAGTCGATTCGAGCCGTCACCCGCATGCGTGATAACCACCGGTCGTCGCGGTCGAATTTCGGTCTGCGCCACTTCGATCTTCAGTGGCAAGGGGCTCGTGTCGATTTCACCAGCCCGAAGGTCAACGGTCGTCGGTTGAATGCATAAGAGAATTGCCGCAATGCCAAGCCAGCGTTTCATGTATGACTACCCCCATTTCTCGGGAAAGTAAGGTGACGCTATGTCGTGACGCCATATCAAAGTATTCTACAACGCACCAAAACGGCCACGCCCGATGACGAACGTTCCAGCTGGTTACTCGCGTCGAGAGTGACGCTCAGGACGGTATTGCAGATGGATTCCGCAGGAGTCCCCGCCGACGTAACTCATCCGATCCGACTGAGTTGTCTGGATGGAAACCATTGCAGACGCCCGCAACGACATCATAGTCGCCCTTTCGTGACGGGCACCTGTAGTCACCGCCGGTTGTGATTGACAAAATAGTCTCTGCGAGTTGCAGGGTCTAGACCCTTCCGAGGCGAGATCGGGTGTCGAACCCGATCACGATTGAATGTCTTGACACATCCACGCTAATCCGATCGTCATGAAGCAGAAACAACCCTCCATTCGAACTGTTAGCTTGTTCGCCTGCGCGGCAATGTTGGCCTATCTGCCGGCAACCCACCGAACTCGCGCCGCAGAGCTTGATCCTCGACCCTCAATCTTGCGATGGCGAGAGGCCAATCCGATTCCCAACCCGGTCGGACTCGCGGGAATGTTTGCTGGAACAAGCCATGGAAAGATCATCGCTGCCGGGGGAGCCAATTTCCCCGAGAAGCCGCCGTGGGAAGATGGCACGAAAATCTGGCACGACAGCATCTATGTCTTTGATTTGTCGAGCGGTCAGTGGCAACAGATTGATCAGTCGCTGCCGAGCCCAATCGCGTATGGCGTGAGTGTGTCGTACATGGACAGCGTCATCTGCATCGGAGGTGACGACGGGCAACGAACCTTCCGCGACGTATTCCAGATGCAGTGGATCGACGATGAATTGCGAATTAGTTCTTTGCCGCCCTTGCCCGAGCCACGAACTCAACTCGCTGGCAGCCTCGTGGGGGATGTGGTTTACATCGCCGGAGGCATTGACGAAGTCTCAGCGACGACAGCCAGCGATTCACTCTGGAGCCTCAATCTCGCCGATGAATCACCCGAGTGGGTCGCGCGGCCCGCTTTACCCTCACCGCGAATGCAAGCCGTCGGCGGGGCTTTCGGTGCTTCTTTCTTCGTCTTCGGCGGCGTTCAACTTCGCTCGTCCGCCGACGGTCAGCCCGAGCGCATCACTCCCTACCTGAACGATGCCTGGTCATTCGAACCGACATCCGAAACTTGGACGCAGCGGGCTGACCTGCCCTACCCCGTCGCCGCTGCACCGTCGCCAGCGTTTGCCGCGGGACAAACACATTTGTTGTTGCTTGGCGGAGTCGATGGATCGCTATTCGAAGCCGACCCAAAGACTCACCCCGGTTTCCCCACGCGAGTTCTGTTGTACAACCCGATCACCGATCGTTGGGTGGAAACCAAACCGATGCCGGAAGACAGCTCGCGAGTCACGGTGCCATGCGTGTCGGATGGAAAGCGTGGGTTCGTGGTGAGCGGCGAGAGTCGACCGGGCATCCGCTCGCCGAAAGTCTTCGAATTCTCGGTCGAGCATTCGGGCACCGCCTTTGGCGCGGTCAATTGGTCTATCCTTATCGCTTATCTCGTCTGTCTCGTCGCGATTGGCATCTACTTTGCGTCGCGTGAAAACACGACCGACGATTTCTTCCTGGCCGGTCGTCGCGTTCCTTGGTGGGCGGCTGGTTTGTCGGTATTCGCGACGATGCTCAGCGCGATCACTTACCTGGCCATCCCGGCTCGGGCCTATGGGACCAACTGGACATACATTGTGATTAACGCGGGGATCCTCGCGGTCGCCCCGATCGTGATCTACATCTACTTACCTTTTTATCGCAGGCTAGAGATCACCTCCGCTTACGAATATCTCGAGCGTCGATTCAGCCTGGGTATTCGGCTGTTGGGAAGCTGTTCTTTCATCGTGTTCCAGCTTGCACGCATGGGAGTTGTTGTTCTGCTACCAGCTTTGGCGCTTTCCGCGGTCACAGGACTGAATGTCTACACGTGCATTCTCGCGATGGGAATTCTAAGCACTTTGTACACCGTGTTGGGCGGCATTGAAGCCGTCGTTTGGACTGATGTCCTGCAGACGCTCGTGTTGATCGGCGGGGCAATTGCCGCCTTGATCGTGATGGCAAGCGGCATCGAGGGAGGAATCTCAACCATCTATACTGCCGCACTCGAGCAGGGAAAGTTTCAAATGATCAACCCCACCTGGGATTGGTTGAGTGATGGCTTACCTGTCATTCTCTTGGCCGCCGTGTTCAACAATCTGGTGTCGTACTCGACCGACCAGGCGGTCATCCAACGGTACCTGACAACGGCAGACCAAAAACAGGCCGGGCGGGCGATCTGGACCAACGCATGGCTAGCGGTCCCGGCGTCTCTGCTGTTCTTCTTCGTCGGCACGGGGTTATTCATCTTCTATCAAACAATGCCGGAGAAACTGCCACCGCTTGAGCAAACCGACCAGGTGTTCGCCTGGTTCATTGCAAGGGAGATGCCGGCTGGTCTCGCTGGGCTTGTCATCGCTGGAGTGTTTGCGGCAGCCATGTCCAGCCTGGATTCCAGTATCCACTCGGTCGCAACGGCGATTACCACCGACTTCGTTCGACGTTTTTCGGAGAATCAGGATGAGAAGCGATTGCTGATGATTGCACGCGTCTTGACCGTGGTGTTGGGTGTGGCAGGTACCGTCAGCGCATCGCTGATGGCAGGTCGTGACATCCAATACCTGTTTACATTTTTCTTGGGGCTCGTCGGACTATTCGGCGGAACTCTCTGCGGACTGTTCATGCTCGGCATCTTCACTCGAACGACCACGAGCCGACATGCGTGGATCGGGATCGTCTTTAGCCTGGCAGCTCTGTTGATCGCGCGATACCAGTTTAGTGTCAACGGTTTGCTGTACAGCGCTATTGGGGCAACGGTGTGCTTTGCAACTGGCTACGTGGCAAGCCTACTTGTTCCGAGTCAGCAGCATGACATCAGGGGCTTGAGTCTGTAGGGCCATCGACGCCAGACGCCCTCTGAATCGATCGCGGGCCTCGCTCAGCCTCGCCTTACTTTCGGTCCGAAGTCGAATGTTCGGGCTTGCTCCACCGCTGGCCAGCCTTCAACACAGCACATGCTTGACCGATGGAACGACATGTGGCGACGAACTCATCCGGCGGCTCTGTGTTGAATCGGAACATTTCGTAGTGGCAGGGGATCACGATTGCAGCTCCGATGTCACGAGCCAGCTGAGCTGCTTCGCGGCCCCACAGATTCCCCGCCACCCGCCGCTCCGGCGCTCGACCGTTGATTGGCAACAGGGCCAGGTCGATGGAAAACTCGCGGAGCCGATCGACCATGCCATCGAACAGCATCGTGTCACCGCTGTGATAGATCGACCAGGGTCCGAAGGTTACGACGTAGCCGAGGAACTTGCAGCGACCATCTTCATCGCGCTCGACCTTTTCATGTGCCGCGGGAACACCATGCAAAGTAAATGGCCCCATCTCCAGCGATCCACCATCATCAATCGTTCTTAGTCGCTCGGAGGCAACGTTCAATCGGTCTGCGGCGAATGCCTGATTCGCCGCAGGTACGACGATTTCGAGGTGCGGATTGACATCCATCAAAGGTCCCAACGTCTCGGCGTCGAGGTGATCCGTGTGGTTGTGGCTGGAGGTCACCACATCGATAAAGTCCAAACGCTTTGGCTCAACGACCAACTCGGTCATGCGCTCATGCGGTTTGTCGGTCGTCTCATACTTGCGGGTCAACGAATCGGACAAGTAAGGATCGAGCAGCAAATGCTCTCGCTTCCATTGAACCAGAAAGCCACTTTGACCCAACCACCACACGTGAAGCCGATCCGCGTCATCCATGCAGTCGCGGACATCCGCTAGGAAGGCATCGTCAGACAGGACGGGTTGGATCATGCCCCGAGCTCCTCACGCACTCGCTGAACACCAGCACACATGTTGTTCAGTTTCTGGCGCGCGGCCCAGCGAGCCGTTTGACTCAATCCGCAATCCGGCGCGAAAGACAAACGGTCGGCAGGTGCGTGCTCGAGACATAGCTGCACACGCTGGGCAATGTCATCGACGGTTTCGATGTAGTAACTCTTGACATCGATGATCCCGACCGCCACGTCTTTCTGAGACGCAATCGTGTTGATGATTTCAATCTCGGCAAATTCCCGACTCGCCATCTCCACGTGGATTTCATCAACAGCGAATTCAAGGAACTCCGGAAACATCACGGCATATTGTCGCAAACCAACCGCGTGGCCTTTGAAATTGCCAAAACACAAGTGCGTCGAGAGGCGAGACCGCCCGGCGATGGCCTCGACCGTTCGATTGAAGATGTCGACCAGTCGCTGGCGATCTTCGCGATAGGCATAGCAACTCATCGAAGGCTCGTCGACGGTGATTTCGCGACAACCAGCATCCACGAGGGCCACGAGTTCGTCACGAATGAGGGGCAACAGTGCCTCAGTAATCGCGAACCGATCCGGGTACTGAGCGTTAGGAATCAACCGGCCACTCATTGTATATGGACCCGGGATACTCGCCTTCAGTGTCGGACCCGACGGCGCAAGTCGCTGTAGTCGTTGAAATTCTTCGACCGCCCCGAGCCCATTGGGCGCTGCGATCGTTTCGATAATCTGATGCTTACCGCGCTGGTCGTGAGCGGGAGGACCGAATTGTCGCGGCGAACTGGACTCGAGATCGATGCCACTCAAATATCCGTAGAACGACAGATTGAAATCCAGTCGAGTCTGCTCACCATCCGTGATGACGTCCAAACCTGCAGCGGTTTGATCATGAATCGCAGCAACGACGGCGTCGTCTTGCATCTCGGCCACGTCGTTCTTGCCGAATTCTGACAGATGCTGACTGGCAAACTCTAACCATCCAGGGAACGGGTAACTTCCAATCACGGTGGTACGCAGCGGAATGGGTTGCATAAGTGATCCAACGATAATGTGGGTGGGGGTGTTGGAGTTCAATTCGGAGCACGGAGCTCACATCAATTCTTCCATCATTTGTTGGCTCAACTGCTTCGTCGCTACTGACTACAACCAAGGTTCTGATAGAGGCACGCCATTCGTCGCGCATGCTCGTCGTAGGCTGCTTCGAACAGCTCAACGTTCCGTTCTTGCCCCACGACGCAGGACGCTGTCAGGACGGTTGGCGGCTCGCCGGCTTCGGTCAGTCGGTTGGCCACTTCAGCCTTGAGACAATTGATCAAGATGCAACCGCCCACGGTCGAGCCGGGTGACACCGGCGTTTCAAGGCCGTCGACACGTACCATCGCGTCGCCAGCAGGAGCTCCTGTGTCGAGCACAAGGTCGGCACAGTCGGGCAGCTTCACGCCATCAGGATGTCGCGAGGTACTGGCCAAACAGTGTTGGCGACTGATTACTGCCACGACGCGAATCCCTCGCTGCTGGAAAATCTGAGCCATCTCGATCGGTACGAGATTGCAGCCGCTGGACGACGCGACAAGCGCCGAATCGGTTTCGGACAAATCGAAATTGCTCAGAATTCGGTCGGCCAATCCTGCACGATTCTCCAGGAACATCGCCTGCCGCTGTCCGTTAGCACCAGCCACGGCATTGTGAAACGTCAGCGAGAGTTCAACGATCGGATTAAACCCGGGAAAAGAGCCGTACCGCGGCCACATTTCTTCAACAAGAATCCGACTGTGTCCGGCACCGAACAGATGGACCAACCGTTTGGCCAAAATGGACTCCGCGAACCAATCAGCCGCCTGCCGAATCTGACTGCTTTGCGCAGCAACGGTCGAGACAATCTGTTGACACTCTTCGAGATATTGTTCGGCATACATTTAACTTGACCCAATTGAACCTTGGGCGATCACAGTTGGTGCGACTCGTCATGTTCCTTCACTGACAGACCAGCCCCCATCCACGGCAAGAACCTGACCAGTGACAAACTTCGCTGCATCGGAGAGAAAGTAGACGACCGCTTCATCGGCGTCTTCAGCCAGACCAACGCGACCTCCATCCAATGGCTGCTTTGCGCGGATATAGCCCATCGTTGCTTCGTCATTGACGGCACGCTGGGCTAGGGGTGTATCAACAAGGGCTGGAGCCAGGACGTTGAAGCGGATGTTCTGTGGAGCGTAGTAGGCGGCACTGGCTGTTGTGAGGCCGACCGCTGCGGCTTTCGTTGCGGCGTAGGCGTGCGTGGCAAAGAACTTTGGGGACGGAGAGTCCGCCAGTACCGAACTCATATTCAAAATTGAACCGCCTTGGCCTTGTGACAGAAGCTGACGGACGGCCGCACGATTGGAGTAAAACAAGGTGTTCAAATTCAGGCGGAGCGTGAAATCCCAGCCTTCGTCGCTGATTTGGTCGAGCGGTCCATCGCCGTGCCTACGCCCACTCCCGCCGGCCACATGATAGAGACCGTCCAGCCGACCAAATCGTTCGACCGCAAGTTGCACGGCTCGTTCGGAAGTCTCCGCGATTGTGGCATCGCCCACGACGCATTCGGCAGGACCGTCAACCGTTTCCAGGGCTTGGCGACATTTGTCTTGGTCACGACCCACCAGAACGAGTCGAGCGCCCTCTGCAGCACACGCTTTGGCAGCCGAAAGACCGAGTCCCGAAGTTCCGCCTACGATCAGTATCGACTTGTCTTTCAGTCTTTGCGTATTCACGATCCGGACATTGTGACGCTGGAACTAGCACCGTCAAGGGCAGGCCGATGCAACGTCAAACCTAGCAGTCTCCGTCGACATGAGAAGCGTGAAGCACAGCCACCTGTGCAGGAAACGCATGATCGATCATTATATGCTCTTGCGTCGCGCCGTGCTTCCACCGAACTCATCATCTGCTAGTGACGATCCGATGCCTGAACATTCTTCCTCGGAGTTCAAATTTGATCGAATCCTCAATGAGAGCTTCATCGAAGAGATTGACTATCACACGGAAATTGATTCGACGAACGATCGAGGCCTTGAATTGGTCGAGCAAGGTGGCAAGAAACTCCCGTTGCTCGTTTTGACGGACTCTCAGAGCAAGGGGCGAGGACGCGGCAGCAATCAATGGTATTCGACCAAGGGTTCTTTGACGTATTCGCTACTCGTGGCGTTAGAAGAACTCCCCGGCGAACGCGTTCCGCAGGTATCGTTGACTGTGGGACTGGCACTCTGCCAGGCGATCGAATCGATTGCTCCCCGCTGTGATGTGGCAATCAAGTGGCCCAATGATCTCTTCCTGGAGGGGCGCAAACTGGCGGGAGTTCTGATCGAGCTACCGCCAAGTCAGCAGCGTCAGGCGGTTATCGGTGTCGGCATGAACGTCAATAATCCGCTGAGTGAAGCGCCTAGCGATGTGGTGGCAACCGCCATCTCTCTGAGTGATACGCTGCAGATGGAACTCGATGTGACGGATGTTCTGATCCAGTGCCTCTGTTCACTGGACCGGCAGCTGACCACTCTTCACGATCCGAATCACCGACTGAGTGATCAGTGGAACGCATACCATTTTCTTGGAGGACGACAGATCGAGTTAGAAGTCTATTCGCGGAAGGTGACAGGCAAGTGTGTTGGCATTGACCACGACGGAGCCCTGCTGCTGGAGACGACATCGGGTCTGGAACGATTCCTGGGCGGCGTTGTCACGCGGTTCGAACCGCTGGTGGTGTGACGTTGTCGGACATGGTCGGGCCAAGATGATCGACCTAACCGCGGGTTGTGAACTGGATATTGTTGAATCCCTGCAGACGTGCCGCATCGTACACGTCCATGACGTCGCCCAAAGAGATCTCCGCATCGGGATCGACCAAGACTGGCAAATCGATGCGAATTGAAGCAACCTGCTTAAGTCGCGCACGCACCTGTTCGAGATTAAGCGCTGGCTGGTCATTCACGCTCCATTGTAGACGTGCCTCCGCCATTCGAATCCGAACGATCACCGTTTCGAAGTCTTCCTGCTGTAGATCCCGATCTTCAGCGGTCCCCGCACCGGTGAGTCGCGACAATTTACTGGGCAGTTGTAGTTCGACGATCTGAAAACTGGCTGTCCACAGAAAGAAAATCAGCAACAGAAAGACGACATCGATCATCGGAGTCATGGCGACGTCGGGACGATGTGTGGAATCGGTATAGACGGACGGTACGCGCATACTACATCCCCTCACGCTCAACGACCGCAAAGTTCACATTCCAGACACCGGCACGGGCTGCAGCTTCCAGAATCGGTTCGACGACGCGATAGGGAACGCGCCGATCACCACGGATCCGCAACTCCATCTCATCTCCCATCTGCCCTCGTTGTGCTGACAGCCGCTCTGCCAAATTCTCGATGTCAAACGGTTCGCCGGACAGGAGCACGCGGCCGTCCGACTTAATTGTGAGCGTCACGCGTGGCGTTGGATTGGCCAGATCGTCTTGACCACTGGCAGCCACCGGCAACTCAACTGGGATCCGACTCTCACGACGCGCCAAATGACGCGAAACCATAAAGAAGATCAACAACAGGAACACCACATCAATCATGGGTGTCATGTTGAAGCCAACCACACCGCGTGTTGATCGCGAAGGTAACCTCATGGCCGCTCACCCTCGACAACTGGTGGTGGAACGGACTGCGAGAAGGTGCGCTGACGCAGTGGCCGACATACACGATGCACGACACCGGCCGCCTCGGCGACCAGCTGATCGACCCGATTTCGCAACACGGCGAAGGCCGCAAGCGAGGGGATGGCAACCAACAGCCCACCGACCGTCGTGACCAACGCTTGATAGATTCCCTCCGCCAGTTCACCGGCACCCGCGGCGCCCTGCGTCGTGGCAACTTTCTGAAAGGCGAAGATCATCCCCGTCACGGTACCAAGCAGTCCGATCATCGGAGCAATGTTGCCGATCACAGAAAGGTACTCAATCTTGCGCAACAGCCGCGCGGCTTGATCCGCTAATGCGTCTTCCAAAGCTTTCTCGATAGCGGACCAGCCGCTGTGGGCTTCGCCAAATCCTTGCAGTAGCACATAAGCCAACAAACTTGGATGCTCGCGACAAGCCACCTCGGCTTGCTCGACACCACCCGCCTTCAGCCGCTGACCGACTTGCTGTTCGAGTTCTTCGGGAATGATCTCGTGCTTGCGAATCGTCAGTAGGTGCTCAAAGACCAGATAGGCAGCGGTGACCGAAAGGGCGAGCAAAACGAAAATGATCGCCCCACCAATGATTCCGCCTGAGAAGATGATCTCGAACAGACCACGCGGGACGCCGTCAGGTACGTCATCCTGCGCCAGCGCTACACGAGGCGCAGCCAGACAAAGCCCGCCGACCGAGATTCGAAGCAGACTCAGTAGCGCACGTTGCCGATCCCACGACGGCAATCGAAATCCATTTGCTTTGATATTGATGCTGAACATTCGGTCGGTTTCGTATGCGGTCCTTGTTTCGATTTTCCTAGCGTGCCCGCAACCGCTGCAGAGCCTCGACGGCGGGCGTCGTGTCCGCATAACGCGCGACCAGCTCTTGATACAATCGTTTTGCAGCGTCCGGATCTTCACTCTCTGCGAGCAATTGAGCGGCTTCCCAAAGCGATTCACTGGCAAGCTGATGCATGTCGGAGTACTGAATCGGCACACGCAAGAATGCCAGAATTGCCGCGTCTGTCTCGCCGTTCCGCAGCAGCCCCTGGGCGTACACAAAATACGGTCCGCCGCGCAGCTTCATGGGCAGTTTCTCGATCGTCGAAATCCACTTCTTCGTTACGTCTTCCTTCGCCGCCATGACCAACTGAATGCGCCACAGCTGCGCGACGGCCAACAATCGAATCTTTGCGTCTTCGTCCCGCGACAGCTCACGCATCGTCCGCGAAGCTTGCGCTTGCTGCGATGTCGATAACAACCAGCTGGATGCAATCAGCCGTGCAGCACTCGGTTGGTCCTTGGCGACCCACTGAATCGCTTGGTTCTCGAATGCAGCATCGGGTTGTTGGGGTCGCCAAGCTAACGGAATCGCATCGAAGTGTAACGTTTGGGGATCATCCTTGACCAGCAACAAAAAGGTCGTCGCGGCAGCCCGGAACTGGCCGAGATTCTGTTGGCACCAAACAACTTGGGCAAGAATCTGACGACGAACCCAATCACGCGGCTCGGCTCGATAGGCCTGGCGGTACCAGGTCAACGCCGTCGCAAAGTCGCGTGTTTCAAAGTGACGGTCCGCTTCCAGATGAGCCGGCACGTGAGTCGTCTGAACATCCGTGACCAATCGACTTGGGATCCGCGTTTCGTTACCGCTACCAAGCCGGATCCGCAGTTCGCGGCCGTCGTATCGCAGAATCTTCCCCGTACGTACGACTTCCCGTTGCCGACTGTCTACGGCGACGACACGATCCTGAGCGGCCAGCGGGACAACGGCCGTTGGGACCAGCCAGGCCAGCAGCGCCAAATTCAGATGTATAGAAACGACTCGTGGCATTATTTATTAGCGCTCTGGCAAGCGTCGAACATCGACATAAACGTGCTGCCCGCCGTTCTGCCTCGCCAATTGAACGAGGAAGTTGGTGGAGCTGTGTTGTGGACCGTACCCAAACTCGATCGTGTTGATCATCGCTCGTCGGTTCAAACGACGGACCCGATCCAACTCGGCTGCCGAAAGCCGTGGCTCGTCTGCGTCGGTCAAGAAGAAGATTACATCGGGATTCAGACGCAGGGCCGTCCGCAGTGCATCCAAGTGTCTCGTGCCGCCTGTCGCACTAATGCTGCTGACGAATGCCATCGCTCGCTCCTTCTCGTCGGCCGTGCCGAAAGCCAATTCCGGCGTACCCACTGGCGAGCGAAAGATCTTCGGCCGTTCATTGTAAAAGATGATCTGAAACTGACAGGTCTCGTTAAGCTCTCGCAGACTGCCAACCAATTCACGCTTTGCGGACGCCAGCGGGCGGCCGCTGTATCCGGCCATGCTGCCTGATCGATCAAAGACGTAGACGAACTTGTTGCCGGAACCCGTGACGCCAAACACCGACGTGTTGACCGCGCCGGACAATCCGGGGCCAGCTAACTTTCGACTGCCGGCATCCCCGACTTCGGGTAGAGCGACACCGCTGGCGGCTCCCGAGAGGTCGTCCATCGATGGCAAAACGCTGCTCAGATCGACCGTCAATTCAGACTCCGTGGGCAGCGCCTCGGCCAGAGATCCCGAGTCGGATGACTGCTGAGCATCTTGCGCCTGCTCGGCCGTGACATATTCTCGGGCCCCATCCGATTGCCGAACGAGTGCCACGCCAACTGTCCGATCGGGCTCACCCATCGGGGCCCGCGGCGCAAACCGTAAGAGAATGGCCATCGTCACGAGCAGTCCGGTATGGAGCAACAGCGACGCCACCCACGCCGGCGTTTGCCGTGTTGGCGTCACACTGGCCGTTGAGTTTTCGACTTCACCAAACGCCATCCGAAAACCTCAAGCACTTTACAACAAACAACTTACATCAAAATCGATTCTAAAATCGGTCTGCAGCTGGGTCAACGCAAGCCTCGGCAAGCCGAGCGAAACCGCCAGTCGGGGATCCCCAGCCCCTTCTCTTGATTCTGCAGGCACCGATATAATTCCACTCCCACTGGCCCCATTCACCGGTTCGCCGAGATGACTCTGAAGATCATCAATTTCCCTCATCCCACCTTGCGACACGCGTCCCGACCGGTCCGTCGAGTCGACGCCGAGCTTAAGGCAACGATTCGCCGGATGTTCGAATTGATGTACGAGGCAAACGGCATCGGACTGGCCGCCAACCAGGTCGACATTCCGCTAAGATTCTTTATCTGCAACCTGGCCGCCAATCCCGATGAGGGAGAGGAATTGGTCTTTCTGAACCCCGTCCTGAACAGACCGAAGGGATCGGTCGAGCGCGAGGAAGGGTGCCTCAGTCTGCCAGGGCTGTACGCGCCGGTCGTGCGGCCTGACAAGATTCACCTGGAAGCGTATCGACTGGATGGAGAGCAAGTCCAAATCGAATTGGACGGCATGCTGTCACGGGTCGTTCAACACGAGGTGGATCACCTGGAGGGCGTTTTGTTTACCGACCGGCTCAGCGCGACAAACGAAATGAACGTCCAACCGGCACTAGAAGAGTTCCAATTGGAATTCGAGAGTCGCCGGCGATCGGGCGAGATCCCGGATCAAGAAACGATTGCGACGGAATGGGAACGCATCGAACAGCGGTATGGATAGACAAGGATTCCGATTGGAGTTTCTAGATGCGAATCCTGATGATGGGAACCGGTGGCTTCGCCGTACCAACGTTTCAATCTCTGCTGCAATCCGAGCATGAAGTCTTGGCCTTGGTGACGCGCCCACCGCGCCCGATCCACGGACGCCGAGCGCAGCGAGTTGCTCCGAATCCGATGCGTCAAGTCGCCGATGAACACGGCCTTCGTGTCTTGCTACCCGAGTCGATCAACGCCGATGACGCCATCAAGCAAATCGACGAATTCAATGCTGATTTGCACGTTGTGTGTGACTATGGGCAGATTCTCTCCAAGGCTGCGCTGGCCTCGGCTCGCTTAGGCGGCATCAATCTGCACGCGTCCTTGCTGCCTCGATACCGTGGCGCAGCGCCAATCAACTGGGCTTTGTACCACGGCGAGAAAGAAACGGGCGTGACGGTCATCCACATGACACCGCGTTTGGATGCCGGGCCCAGTTTGCTTCAGCGCTGCACACCGATCGCACCTCAGGAAGATGCCGTTGAACTGGAAGAACGATTGGCAGCTTTGGGATTAGACGCGGTGCAAGCCTCACTATCACTACTCGCGCAATGGGACGGCGTCAGCCCAATCGGCGAGAAACAAGACCCGAAACTTGCGACCAAGGCCCCTCGTCTTAAGAAGGCCGACGGCGCCGTGGATTGGTCACGATCTGCGCAGCAAATTTATGACCAGGTGCGCGCGATGAAGCCTTGGCCAGGCACGTTCACGTTGTGGCAGGGACCTCGTCGTTCGATGCGGTTGGTCTTGGAACAAGTCCACGTTGTTGATGCCCCTTCACCGACGGAATCACCGGGCAGCGTCATCGCCGCCCCGAAAGCAGGTGCTCGCATCGCGTGCGGACAGGGTGCCCTGGAACTTGAGGTGGTTAAGCCCGAAGGCAAGAAAAGCATGCCGATCGAGGATTTCCTGCGTGGATATCCACTGTCACCCAACGACCGTTTGGGCTGATTCACGCCGGCCGCGTTGTACAACCGAGGCGCTCCGTGGACGCCCAGCAGGAATCCCCCTCGTCCCTAGTGACCGCGAGGTGTTAAGATGACAAGCTGTCGGTCCTGTCGCGGCGGGCTCGTGCTCTGCGCCGGCCATGGTGTCACGGCTCTACTGGCTTGAGCCGATAGAAACCCCCGACTGCCCAATCGGAAGCACCGGCGGCGTCCATCGCCAGGTTTATCCCCTCGCGACCGCGACGCGGTCGTGACGCACGCCAAGCAGCGTACAAGAAATCCATGAGCAAGCGTTTGTACATCGAGACGGTCGGATGCCAGATGAACATGCTGGACAGCGAGTTAGTCGTCGCTGATCTGCGGAAGCTGGGCTACCAGCTCACAGCCTCGCCAGATCAGGCAGACACGATTCTGTTCAACACCTGCAGTGTTCGTCAGCGGGCCGAGGACAAGATCTACAGTGCGTTGGGAAGACTGCGGCGACTCAAACAGAAGCATCCGGAGAAGGTGATTGGCGTCCTTGGCTGCATGGCTCAGAAAGACCAGCGGCAGATCCTCGAACGAGCTCCCTACGTGGACGTGATCGTCGGCCCGGGGCAGCTGCATCAAGTTCCGGAGCTGATCGAAAAAGTCGAGGCCGGCGCGGGACCGCAGCTCGAGGTGAGCTTGGGTCGAAGAGAGGGACCCGTCACGGAGATCAAACGCAGTCACGAGAGCTTTGATCCCTTGCGTGACGCCGAGATGCGTCCCACGCCCTTCCAAGCCTACGTGCGAATCCAAATCGGATGCGACAAATTCTGCACCTATTGTATCGTGCCGATGGTCCGCGGACCGGAACAAGGACGACCGCCTGAACAGATCCTATCCGAGGCGCGAATGCTGGCCGATCAGGGCTGCCTCGAGATCACTCTGCTAGGTCAGACGGTCAACAGCTACTGCTACCGTGAGAATGGAAAGGCGACACGCCTGGCGGATTTGCTGGTGCAGCTGCATGACATCGAAGGCTTGCAACGCATTAAGTTCGTCACGAACTATCCCAAGGACATGAGTTTCGAGTTGTTGCAGGCGGTTCGTGACCTACCCAAGTGTTCGCCCTACCTGCACGTGCCCGCCCAGAGCGGTTCGAATAAAGTTCTGGACCTCATGAAACGCGGCTACACCGTGGAAGATTACCGGGAGATGATGGAGCGCATCGAGCAAACGATCCCAAATGCAGCCGTATCAAGTGACTTTATCGTCGGTTTCTGCGGTGAGACGGATGACGATTTCGCGCAGACAGTTCGTCTGGTCGAGGAGTGTCGATTCAAGAACAGCTTTATCTTCAAGTACAGCGTTCGCCCAGGGACCAAGGGAGCGGAGCTGCTACCTGACGACGTTCCCCTCGAGGTCAAGAAGCAGCGCAACAACGAGCTGCTGCAGATTCAGAACGCGATCAGCGCCGAAGACAACGAGCAGTTCATTGGCAGTGACGTCGATGTCTTGGTCGAAGGACCGAGTAAAGCGTCGGACGATGCCAGCGGTGAGGTCATTCAGATGGTGGGGCGGACGCACTGCGATCGAATTGTCGTGTTCGATGGAAACCGACGACAAGCGGGACACATCCTGCCGATTACGATTTACGATGCAAGCTCGCACACATTGTTTGGCCAAGTGGTGACCGATTGCGTCGGTCCCGAGGTGTTCTCTTTACAGGTCTAGTTGGAAGAGGTCGAGATGCCCAAGGCGATTTGGAATCAAGTGACGTTGGCCGAGAGCGACAACACGGTTGAGGTAGAGGGCAATCAGTACTTTCCCCCTGACTCGCTGAATCAGGAGTATTTTCGGGCCAGTCAGACCCAAACCGACTGTCACTGGAAGGGAACTGCTAGTTATTATCACATCGAGGCCAACGAGCAAACCAACTCGGACGCCGCGTGGTACTACCCCGATCCGAAAGATGCAGCCAGCAACATTCGGGGATACGTCGCCTTCTGGAAGGGCGTCGAAGTGATTGCGTAAGGTTCGAGTGGCGGCCGAGCCTTCGTGCGTTGGCAGTTCGAGACAACCAGCTGATCAATGGATATAGAACACCTCGCTTCGTTTCTTGAAGATCCCGCTTCCGCTGCAGACTGGCTTCAGTCGCTGGGAATTGCTGACATCGAACGAGCCCAGACGAATCTGTTTTCCATCGGCAAGGTCTCTCTGGAACTACTCAGTCACATCGCGACGCGGCTCGACGATCTATTGCCAACCAGTAGCGACCCAGATCTGGCACTCAACACACTGGACCGATTCGTGGCGGCATCACGGAGCCCGCTGTCCCTGTTGACCTTGTTCGAGCTGGACGAGAACGCACTTCCTACGCTGCTTCAACTGTTCGCCACAAGCCGCTTTCTCGGGGATGTTCTCGTCAACGATCCGGAGTCGTTCGAGCTGCTGCGGATCACGGAAGGTAAACCGGTACGGCGCGAACATCTTGTCGCCGAATTGATGGCGGAATTCAAGCCGTTGAACGATCGTCGCGCGGTCCTAGCGGGGCTGCGCCGCCACAAGCGACGCGAAACCTTGCGAATCGCATATGGCGACATCGTACTTCAGCAGCGATTGCAAGTCGTCACGCAGCAGATCTCGTATCTGGCCGACGCCTTGTGTGAAACAGCACTAGCGTTTGCCCAGCGACAACTTAATGAACGTTGGGGGCGTCTAAAGTCAGCCTCTGGGCAAGAGACGAGTTTCACGGTTTTGGCGATGGGAAAGCTGGGTGGCTGCGAACTGAATTATTCAAGCGACATCGATCTGATTTTCGTCTATGAAGGCGACGGCCGGACCGACGGGGCCAAAAGTGTTTCGGCCGCCGAATATTTCGATCGTCTTGCACAAGATATCACGAAGCTGCTTACCGAAAACACCGACTTGGGCGCTGTCTACCGCGTTGACCTGCGTTTGAGACCACACGGAAATCGCGGGCCACTGGTCAATCGGCTGGAGCCGGCCCTGCAGTACTACGACGTCACCGGGCGTACCTGGGAGCGGCAGGCATTCGTCAAAGCGCGCCCCATCGCGGGAGACCTCGAGCTCGGCAACAAGTTTCTCAAGATGCTCGAGCCATGGATCTACCGCCGCTATCTGACGCGGGCCGACATTACGGGAGTCAAAGCGCTCAAAAGAAAGATCGAACATCGAACGTTCAAAGAGGGAACCGACGAGCGAGACGTCAAAACAGGGCGTGGCGGTATTCGCGACATCGAATTCGTCATCCAGTTTCTGCAGCTGTTGAACGGTGGGGATCTACCCAATCTTCGGACGCAGAACACACTACAGGCCATCGCGCGACTCGGCGAAGTCGATTGCTTGACAGTCGAAGAACGTACCACACTGGAAAACAACTACACCTATCTGCGGAAGCTTGAGCACTTGCTACAGATCATGCTCGACGTACAGACCCACACCTTGCCCGACTCCGACGTCGAATTGCGTCGACTCGCGATCCGCATGGGCGGCAACGCCGATGCCCCCGACCTATTGCAGGATTTCAAAGAAGACTACAAACAGCGAACCGAACGAAATCGAAGAATCCTCGATTACTTACTTCACGATGCGTTCGGCGACTCCGCCGACGCCGAGCCCGAAGTGGACGTCGTGCTCGATCCAGATCCTGATCCCAAGCTGGTGGAGAGTACGCTCAAGCCTTACGGCTTCCGCGACATTGATGCCGCCTATCAGAACCTGGTTGCTTTGTCGGTCGAGCGGATCCGCTTCCTGTCGACCCGTCGCTGCCGACACTTTCTGGCGTCCATCGCGCCGGACCTGTTGAAAGCGGTTGGCGAAACCCCAGATCCTGACGCAGCCCTGGTCAACCTCTGCCAAGTTAGCGATTCGTTAGGGGGCAAGGGCGTTCTTTGGGAGTTGTTCAACTTCAATCGACCCTCTCTGCAGCTCTATGTACGACTGTGTGCCGCCACGCCGTACCTGGCCGCCATCCTGACCAGCAATCCGGGCATGCTCGACGAGTTGATGGATTCGTTAGTGCTCAACAAGCTGCCTGACGTCGACGTGTTGAAACGCAACCTCGAGGATCGTTGCCGTGGGGCGGAAGATATTGGGCCCATTCTGCACAGCTTCAAAAACGCCCATCACCTGAACGCCGGTGTACGCGACATCCTGGGAAAGGAAGACATTCGTAACACGACAGCGTTCCTATCGGACGTCGCCGAAGTGTGTGTGCAGCAAATCGCAGATGCGGAGTACGAATCTCTGATCCAACGGTATGGACAACCCTGGGACAGCCAATCCGACCAACCATGCAGCCTGGTGATTCTCGGAATGGGTAAGCTAGGCGGCCGTGAACCAAACTATCACAGCGATCTGGATGTCGTCTTCCTGTTTCCATGCGATGGAACGACGCGGCATCAACGGAAGAAGTCCGATCGAAGTACCTCGAATCAGCATTTCTTCAGTGAACTTGCTCAGCGAATCACCAAGCGTGTGAACCGCATGGGGCCCTTCGGTCGCCTTTATGAAATGGATGCACGACTGCGACCGAGCGGTAAGAGCGGTTCGCTGGCCGTTTCGTTCGATGCCCTGACTCGATACTTCGTTGAAGGTCAGGGGCAACTCTGGGAACGACAGGCGCTGTGCCGCGCTCGACCGATCGTCGGATCCGACGAAGCTCGCCGCGGAGCCGTCGATTTGATTCGATCCATCATCGTGGAACCGAGATGGCAACCGGAATTCGCCAACTCCATTTTCGATATGCGGCGACGCATTGAGGATAACGCCTCACCACGTAACCTCAAGCGTCGACCGGGTGGTATCGTCGATGTCGAGTTCATTGCCCAAATGCTCCAGCTGAAATACGCCTCGCAATCGACCGACGTGCTGCGCCCCGGGACGATCGAGGCGTTAACGGCCCTGGCGGACAACGGCTACTTGGCCAGTGACCAAGCCGACTACCTCAAACAGTCCTATCGCTTCTTGCGGAGCATTGAAGCTAGACTCAGGCTGATGAATACGACCGGTCGACATGACTTGCCAGAAGATGAACACGAACTGGCCAAGCTTGCTTATCTCTTCGGCTCGACCACCGGCGCTGGATTGGCAGAGCAATGCGAGAGCTACACCACGGAAAACCGTCGACTGTTCATCGAGCTGTTTCGCGCGGCGGGCGTTTGATTGAGCTGCAAACACGGTGGGGCCCATTATGTCTTGATGCGCGGGAGAAGACCGAGCCCGCTAGATATCAATCACGCGCTCGTACGATTCACCGGGCAGCACGAAGATCTTTCCGTCTCCGATGCGACCGGTCCGCGCAATTTGCATCACCTTCCGCACGATCTCGTCGACACGTGAATCGTCCACCCACATGCTGATCTCAACCTTGGGCAGAAATGCCAGCGAAAACTCGCTGCCATGGTACTCGTTCAAATAACTCTTTTGTCGACCAAACCCCTTCACTTCGCGCACGACGAGCGCTTCAAGAGGTGCTCGCTTAAGCCCTTCTAGAACCTTTTCCGCCAGAAACGGTTTTACGATCGCGATGACTTGCTTCACGAATCAGCTAAAGAAGTTTTCACCAAACATGTTGAGCTTGGGAAAGGTTTCGACAACAACGTCGCCCTTCAGCGACGTCATGCACGCCAGACGCATGGTGTCCTCGTTTCCGACGTAGGCCATGCAAGGAAAGGGGTCCGGCAGGGGCAGGTACCGAAACTTGAGCTTCTCACGCATCGTCATCGCGTTGGTGTTTTCCATCCCCTCGGTGATGTTGACACGACAGGTTCCGCAAACTCCGTGGCCCAAGCAGTTCACATACTTGGATACCGACTTGCTGAAGTTGTCCAGCCCCTCACTGACGCCACTGACGGCACAGTTCAAATGGATGCCCGCCTTAATCGCCTCAGCCCGCAGGTTTGCTCCCTCGGGCACCTCAATCTCTTTCTTCTCGTTGACAAACTTAATGGTTGGCATAGGAATCCCTGTGCTTCAAATTCCGACAGCTCCATTGACTGCACTGACAGCGGCCAAAAACTCTTGGTCGAGGCCCTCGACCGAATGAATCACTACCGAAACGATGGAAGAGTGAAAGTCGAAAACGAGAGTTTTTCGATCGTTTCCTCTTGGCACCGCTAGAATCTACCATGTAGAACACGGTGCTGGAAGAGAGACGCACCGAGAGGAGCCGAGCAAACAGCATCGGAAACGCAGAAACCAAGTGATTTGGCAGTCCCACGCCGCACCTTCACGCCGACAACTAAGAGCTATGTCCAACTACTCAAAACACCAACAACGGATTATCAAAAACTACTACGAGAACCGCGACTCCATCGCCCTTCAACGCGTCCAGGAACTCGTCACCGAGCTCTACTTGGCCGAGGGCAAGAAACGCGAAAAGCATTGGAAATCGCTCGCCAACCACCTCGAGAAACTCGGGGTCAAGCCGGCGCAGATCAGCCACCTCGTCAAGCAAGACAATCCGGAATTGGTGGCCAACCTGGTGCAGAATCTGATGGCCGAGGATAAGTAGGTCTGAGCAGCAGGCACACTGCTTGCGGGCGCTAGCCGCTGTGACGAGCGGACTAGCCGGGTGGCCAACTCATCTGACGTCCGCCTAAGAGGTGAAAATGCAGATGCGGTACGTCTTGGCCACCTTCTGAGCCGCAGTTCGTGACGACACGGTAGCCTTGCGTCAGTTGCAGCTGGGAAGCGACATCGCGGATGACACCGCAGATATGCGCGAGCACCGGTAGGTCTTCATCGGTCAGCGTCTGTAACGAGCTGATCTCCTTTTTTGGAATCACCAGGATGTGAACGGGAGCCTGCGGATTGATGTCTTTGAATGCTAAACACTGCTCGTCATCGTGAACCACATCCGCGGGGATTTCTCCGTCGATGATCTTCTTGAAAATGGTTTTGTCACTCAAGCTTGTGCTCCTCATCACTTACTTGGCCCAGCGGGATCGACTCGTCGGCCACTAAGGAAGGAATGCGATCGTAGATTGCATAGCCGAGGGTCGAATCGGCGTTAACCAGAGCGCTGTCGAGTTCTCGTGTGAGCTGACGCCCCAACCGATCGTGAAGCCGCCCGTTTGCGATCTCTTGATTCAGTCGATCCAAGAGAGACTGATCCGCGATCCGCAGGCGACTCCCTGTCGCGGGACATCGCAGTATTTCTAGCAACTCGATCATGGCCACAGTCTACTCGACGCAGTGCGGTCGGTGTACTCTGGCCAAGAGCCCGCGAATAAAGCGTTGAGCCGTTGGCTCGTGGGCGCATCAAAGGTGTGGCAGATTGGCACGGCCCGGTCGAAGCCGCGGCCGGCTAGTGATCAGACGCCGATCTTTTCGATGCGTACAGCGGTATGCATCTGTCGGTGACCGGTTCGACGGCGTGAGTTTTTGCGGCGACGGAGCTTTTGGACATAGATTTTGTCATCCAATTTGACTCCGAGCACCTTAGCCGAAACAGTGGCCCCTTCGAGCTGCGGCTTGCCGAGATGCAGACCATCGTCACCGGAGACGGCAAGCACTCGATCAAACGTGATTTCCTCACCCCTGGCAACCTCGCGATAATCAACACTGATTTCCTGGCCTTCTTCCACTCGGTACTGTCGGCCACCGTCTTGAATGATTGCGTACATTACATGTTCCTCTTGTCGCCAATGGGAATCAGGTAGTTTAACAGTGCCTGGCTGATGCGTCGAGCCCTGAGTGGCGTGGCCGGGTCGGTGTCGATGGGGCCATCTAATACGGCAAAACCACGTCGTCTCCTTGCCGATCCCGGCATTCCAGTTGAAGAAACTCGGGATAGGCATTTTCGGTCCCGAGGATTTGCACGTTCATCTGCCCCTCTTCCTCCAGACCGTGTAGTTCACTGCGTTTGTTGTTGTTGAGGTACGCGGCCACACGGTCATTGACTCGGACGCTGACGTTGGCGACGCTCGGATTCTGGCTGGCGAGCATGAGCAGCCGGATAACTTCGATCGACATACTCTCGTCCGTTTTGACGACGCCTCGACCGGTACAGCAGGGGCAGTCAGCAAACACACTCCGTTTCAGACTCGGACGAACGCGTTGGCGTGTCATTTCAATCAAGCCGAACGGGCTGGTGCGGAGGATTCGAGTGCGAGCTCGATCGCGGCTCATCGCGTCCCGCAGGGCCCGCTCAACATTGCGACGGTGGCGTTCTTTTCGCATGTCAATAAAGTCGTTGACAATGACGCCGCCCAGATCGCGTAGTCGAAGCTGTCGGGCAATTTCGCGTGCCGCCGCCTGATTCAATTGATAAGCCGTCTCTTCGGCAGATTCGTCGGTGCGGAAGTTACCGCTGTTGACGTCGATCGCCACCAAGGCCTCGGTCGAATCGATAACGATTGACCCGCCGCCTTTGAGCGAGACTTCACGGCGATGAATGTTGGCGATTTCCTGTTCGAGCTTGTATTTGTGAAACAGGGGTTCTCGACCGTCGTACAGCTTCAGACGTCCGACGTGCTTCGGCATCACCAGTCGCAGAAACTCACGTGCCCGATCATAGGCAGACTCTTCATCGATATAGATCGCATCGACATCGGAGGTAAAGATGTCGCGGATCGTGCGAATGATCATGTCGCTCTCTTCGTAGATATCGACCGGCGCATCCTTCTTTTGGATGCGGCGGACGATGACCTTCCAGAGGCGCAACAAGTAGGCGAGATCGCGTGACAGATCGCGCCGAGTTCGTCCTTGCCCGGCGGTCCTCACGATGAATCCCACGCCCTTGGGCGGATTCAGATCCAGCATCGCGTCCCGTAGTCGACGGCGATCGTCATCGTCATCGATTTTTCTCGAGACCCCAATGCGGCCTAGCGCCGGCATCAACACGAGATAGCGACCGGGGATGCTGATGTAGGTCGAGAGCGTGGGTCCCTTGGTGCCGATCCCTTCCTTGATGACCTGCACGAGAACCTCGTCGCCACGACGAAAGATGTCTTGGATCGGCGGTTTGAAGCGTGGCCGGGAGCTGTGTCGTGCGCGGCGTTGGCGACCCCCTCGCTCGCGTTTTCCTCGACGCTCGGATCCGCCGACGTCATCGTCGCCTTCGTCTTCTGTTTCGAGCTTGGCGGGGTCAAATCCACCTTGGCGAAAGTATTGAGGTTCGACGTCGCTGATGTGCAGAAAACCGTTGCGTCCGACGCCAAAATCGACGAATGCGGCCTGGATGCTTGGTTCCAGGTTGACCACTTTCCCCTTGTAAATATTGCCGACGTAATTGTCCTGACTGGCTCGCTCTATATACAGTTCTTCCAAACGTCCGTCTTCAACGATCGCGATCCGGCATTCTTCCGGCTGCGACACATTGATCAGCATTTCCTTTTTCATCGAACCCACTTCTACCCGTTCGGTGTGCTAGGGATCGAGGGTGATCCTGCAGCGCGGAGCGAAGCGAATTCGCCCTGTTCTCGGAGCGCTCGGTGCGAGTGGTGGACGAAGGTTGGATCATGAAGCCAGCTCCACAGCCGTTCGGCAGAGAAAAACTCCCCGCTCCTCCAGATCGCCAATG
>CAJHYQ010001009.1_pt1 | contig 42149 bp, 28 predicted proteins | sample 9198721 | NCBI WGS metagenome assembly CAJHYQ01 (sample SAMEA7708357, study PRJEB35096) | sediment metagenome | biome: marine neritic benthic zone biome [ENVO:01000025]; feature: sediment [ENVO:00002007]; material: shallow marine sediment [ENVO:03000034] sea grass bed [ENVO_01000059] ... | reverse complement strand
TCCGTCAGACTGCTGGCCTCAAACGTGCTTTCGCGAATCGGACCGGAAGCGGCGCTGGCTGTCCCCGATCTGGTGGAGTTGTTGAACGACGACGAAGAGCCGGTCCGTCGCGCGGCCATTCGAGCTCTCGGTCAAATCGGACCCGACGCTGCCGACGCCGTCCCCGAATTGGTGCGACTGCTGCAGGAAGCAGATGACGGCGAACAAGCTCCTTGAACGATCGCTCTGCCAGGCGATAGGATCGACGACATGTGGACGTCGATCAAACCCAGCGCAGTCTTCGAAGTTGTGATCGCTTGATTGTGCCAATCTCAGACAGACTGGACTTGATCGCCGATTCGCTTTGAGGAGAGGCAGATCTGACGCCCATTCATTCATGAATTACTTCGCCCACGGACGAGCTTTCACGGACCATCCAAACTTCTTGGCTGGAACGGCGGTGCCTGACTGGTTGAGCGTGCTCAATCGCCGCTCGCGAGCACGATCGAAGGCGGCGCACCGCTTCCTGGCGTGCAAGGATCAACGGGTGGTCGCCATCGCGGCGGGGATCGTCAAACACCATCGCGATGATGATTGGTTTCATCGCACGCCCGCATTTGCCGAATTGTCTTGGTCGTTCACCGCCGCCATCCGCGATCGGCTGCCGCCTGATGACGGCATGCGCCCCAGTTTCCTCGGCCACATCTTGGTCGAGTTGTTGCTGGATGACGAACTGATTCAAGCCGATCCCAACCGCTTGACCGAATACTATCGGGCTCTGGATGCGCTCGATGTCGATTTGGTCGCGTGGGCGGTGAATCAAATGGTGACTCAGCGCGTCGAGAATCTGACCGGTTTTATCCCGCGCTTTTCCGCAGAGCGGTTCTTGTATGACTACGCCGAGGATGCCAAACTGCTATTCCGACTGAACAATGTCATGCAACGCGTTAAGCTGCCGCCGCTTCCCGACGATCTCGGCCTTTGGTTTCCCGAGGCTCGTCGACAAGTGCGTGAGCGAGTAAGCCAGTTGCTTGATCGGACGTCGGTCCAGTGACGACAGAGCCTTCAGGAGCAACACGATGAAATACGGTATGAACCTCTTGCTTTGGACAGGGGATATGCATGACGGCATGCTGCCGGTTCTCGAATCGCTGAAATCGATGGGTTATGACGGAGTCGAATTGCCGTTGTTTGATACCGACGTCGACAAGTGGGCTGCTTGGGGAAAACGACTAGACGACCTTGGACTCGAAAGGACCGCGGTCACCGTCAGAGGCGAGGAAGACAATCCGATCAGCTCCGACGGCTCGGTTCGTGAAAACGGTGTGGCCAACAACAAGCTCGTGCTCGATTGCTGCCAGGCTGTCGGGGCACAAACGCTGGTCGGACCCTATCACTCGGCGCTAGGTCACTTCAGTGGACAGGGCCCCACCGAGGACGAGTGGAAATGGGGAGTCGAAAGCATGACGCAAGTGGCTGAACACGCCGAAAAAGTTGGCGTCATGCTAGGCGTCGAATACCTCAACCGGTTCGAATGCTATTTCCTGAATTGTGCTGCGGATACAGCCAGGTTTGTTCGTGATGTGGATCGACCGCATTGCCGCATGATGTACGACACCTTTCATGCCAACATCGAAGAAAAGGATCCGGCGGCTGCGATTCACGAGGCGGCCCCCTATACCGTTCACGTGCACATCTCGGAAAACGATCGCAGCACCCCGGGCACCGGGGGCGTGAATTGGTCGGCCAACTTCGACGCGTTGAAGCAGTCAGGATACGACGGTTGGCTGATGATCGAGGCCTTTGGGCTGGCCTTGCCAGAGCTGGTGGCGGCTACCAAGATCTGGCGACGAATGTACGAAAGCGAAGAACAACTGGCCCGTGACGGTTTGGCCTTCATGAAGGCCGAGATCCAAGAGCGGACGTAATCCGGTAATCCACCAGACAGTTTGCGTTTGACATTCTCAGTTTTCACCGCTCAACGCATCGATTTGAAATCTGAAAATTGAATCGTGCCAACAGCGCGACCATGTCCATGTCCAACGACGATCTGAAAGATGATCTTCCAACCCCGGATGACTTACCGGCTGAGTCCCTATCCGTCGATCAACTGACCCACGCCTTCGCTCAGCTCATGGGCGAAGATCAACCGAGCAAGGCTGAATCCAAGTCGTCGAAGCCAACCGATCCGCTGGGTGACCCGGCGGACGAAGACGACTCGAATATCACACCCGAGTCGATTCTTGAAGCGATCCTGTTCGTTGGACATCCCAACAACGAACCGCTCACCAGTCGGATGATGGCCAGCTACTTGCGCGGCGTCAGCCCCGCCGAGGTCGATCAGCTGATCGAGCAACTCAACACTTCGTATCGCCAAGTCGATGCACCCTATGAAATCGTCTCAGAAGGCGTCGGTTATTGCCTCACACTGAAAGACGAGTTGGACAGCATTCGGGACAAGTTCTACGAACGAATTCGTGAAGTCCGCTTGTCGCAAGTGGCCATCGATCTGCTGGCGATTGTGGCCTACAACCAACCGATCTCGCGCCAGGAGATCGACGTGCTGCGGGGTCGACCAAGCAGTGCGGTTCTCAATCAACTCGTGCGCCGTCAGTTGCTTGTCGTGCAGCGAGACGCTGAAAAACCAAAAAGAATTCTCTATACGACAGGCGATCGGTTCCTCGACCTCTTTGGCCTCCAATCGCTAGATGACCTACCTCACCACGAAGATTTTTCGTGATGGTTGGCTTAAGAATTGAGGCGTGAAAAGCGGACATTGCCTGGACTTAGGCCTCAAGACTCGAGCCTCAGCACTCGGCCTCATACGCCCCCGAGAAGGGGGGACGGGCAGATAGCCTTTTAGCCGCGCTGACGAGTTGTCACCGCGTTGTTAGAATCGGTCGTTTGCTTTGCGGTCGAAATCACGATTCGGTGCGTTGGCGATCGAGGCAAAGCGTTGAACATCACCCCTAGGGCTACTAACGTCCGCGTCGTTCCCCGGCAGGTCGGCCTCAAGCCGCCTGAAGACTATCGTCGTAGGTTTCCCAACGTCTCTTTCTGACCTCGACGAATTCCAATCCTTGCATCGGAGTGAGATGGGTATGTCCCGTCGCCAGCAACTCGAACGCTTACGTAGTGCCGTGCCTTCGGTCCTGCCGTCGTTGTTGCTGTGCGATTTCGGAAATCTGCGTAACGAAGTCGAGCGGTTGGAAGCAGCTGGCGTGAGCGGCCTGCACTTGGATGTCATGGATGGTCAATTTGTGCCGAACCTGACGTACGGTATGCCGATCGTTGCCGCCCTGCGTCAGCTGACCGAGTTGCCGTTGGATGTGCATCTCATGATTCAAGATCCGGGGCGTTATGTGGGTCCGTTTGTCGAGAGCGGGGCAGATGTGATCACGATTCACGTTGAGGCGACAGACGATCACGCTCGCGACCTGCAGCGGATCCGCGAGTTTGGCGTTGGCAGTGGGCTGGCGCTGAATCCGGGCACACCGATCGGTCAGATTGAGCCTCACCTGGAACTGTGTGACTTGGCGTTGGTCATGAGTGTTGACGCCGGATTTGGGGGGCAGAAGTTCAATCCGGTGGCGCTGAGGAAGATCGAATATCTGAAGCAGCGGACCACCGACGATCTGCTCTTGGAAGTGGACGGTGGAGTTAATTCATCAACGATTGGTTCCTGCGCGGAGGCGGGGGCCAACCTGTTTGTTGTCGGATCGGCCATCTTTCGTCAACCAGACTATGGATTGAGCGTGACGGAGCTAGAAGCATTGGCCCAGCCGAGCTAGCGGAGAGATCCTCCTATGATTCGAGTCATTCTCATTCGTCCAGGGACTACCGATTACGACGAACAGCGTCGTATCAAGGGAACTTTGGACATTCCCCTGAACGAATTTGGCAACGACCAGATCGTACGGGCGTCCAATGAACTGGCGGATCAGTCCATTGAAGTCGTCTATTCGTCGCCGTGCCAGTCGGCCGAGGAAACGGCGACCGTGCTGTCAGCCGCCTTGGGAATCAAGACGAAGACGGTTGAGAAGTTTCGCAATCTGGACCATGGCCTGTGGGAAGGAAAGCTGATCGAAGAGGTTAAGGCGACGCAACGCAAGGTCTATCGAAAGTGGCAGGAAGAACCCGATTCGGTCTGTCCGCCGGGCGGCGAAACGGTGCAAGCCGCACGTCAACGTGTTCAAACAGCACTCGAAAAGATCCTGAAGAAACACAAGTCGGGGGCGATTGCCGTCGTGGTCCCGAGCCCCTTGGCAAGCATCGTGCGCTGCCAGCTAGCTCAGGGCGAGCTGGGTGATCTGTGGCAGGCTGAGAACGATTGTGGCACCTGGGTTTCGATCGATGTGCAACCGGAACAGGTTTTAGCTTCTTGACCTGAGGTGACGCGGGTGGGTAAGTCCGACTTGCCTGCTGTGTGAGTTTCTGACGATAATCAGCGACGGCGTGGTCTCAGGATATTGTTCGCAATAGCCGAACGCCAAAGGCGGGTTATTCATGTCATCCCAACTTTCATCACGTCCCATGAAACGTCCGAAACGTGGAGTCCCAGAAGGTCTCTGGCAACGTTGCCCGGGTTGCCAGGCTGCCATCTTCCGCAAGGAAGCTGAGAAACGCTTGAGCGTTTGTCCGGAGTGCGACTACCACTTCTACGTGTCTGCCGCTGAGCGGATTCGACAGGTGCTGGATGAGGGTACGTTTGAGGAATGGGATGCTGACCTGCTGCCAGAGGATCCACTGCAGTTTCAAGACAAGAAGCCTTATCGCGAGCGACTGGCAGCCGAGCAGAAGAGGACTGGGTTGCGCGATGCGGCGATCACGGGCACGGGGATGGTTCGCGCTCGACGCGTCGCCTTCGGCGTTACGGATTCCGCCTTCATCATGGGCAGCATGGGTTCGGTCGTTGGCGAACGGCTCACGCGCTTGACCGAGCGAGCTACCGACCAACGTTTGCCGCTGATCATCATCAGTGGGTCCGGCGGTGGAGCACGGATGCACGAAGGCATTCATTCGTTGATGCAAATGGCCAAAGTGTCGGCTGCCATCGCCCGGCATGATCAGGCTGGCGGATTATTCATCTCCGTGCTGACGAATCCCACGATGGGCGGGGTGGCGGCGAGTTTCGCGTCGCTGGGCGACGTGATCTTTGCCGAGCCACGAGCTTTGATTGGATTTGCCGGGCCCAGAACCATCAAAGCCACCATTCGCATCGAATTGCCAGAGGGCTTTCAAACAAGCGAATTCCTGCTCCAGCACGGCTTTGTCGATCGAATCGTGGCCCGCGATCGGCTGAAAACCGAGATTGCGCGAGTCATCGATTACTGCGGAAAGTAGGCTGAACTGGCCCATCGGTTGCCCGAACCGGTTGTTAAACCTAAATTTCAATCGTGGCGTGCAGTCGTCCGCCACTTGTATCCCGTCCCCCACTGACTGTTCGCGATCTTCGACGATGGGCTTGTTGGACCAATTCAAGTCGCTGCTCGACAGCAAACTAAACATCGATCAACGCTACGAGCTTCTGCGCGAAGCCGTTTCCGGAACGATGTCGGCCTTTTACATGGCCCGAGATCGAAAAACCGGTGATGTCGTGGGGTTAAAGGTCCTGGACGTCGAGAAGACGATGTTCTTCGAGGCACGCTTCAAAGGGCTCGAAAAGCCTTCGGAGGGCGAGATTGCCATTCAGTTGGAGCACCCTCGCATCGTCAAAACGCTGGGATACGGCGTCACCAATCTGGGTGAACAGTACATTCTGATGGAGTATCTCGACGGTCCTGGACTGAATGCTCTGATCAAAGATCGCAGTCCGGTACTGCAAGGCAATGAGCTGAGGCTCATCCGACAAATGGCCGATGCGATCGGCGTCGTGCATCAGGCGGGCTTCATCCACCGCGACGTCTGCCCCCGCAACTTCATCTGCAGCTCAGATGCCAGCTCGCTCAAGCTCATTGACTTCGGGCTGACGGTGCCAGCAACCAAGGAGTTTATGCAGCCCGGCAATCGAACGGGTACGCCCAACTACATGCCACCGGAAATTGTGCGACGGCGTGCTACCGACCGGCGTGTCGACATTTTTGCCTTCGGGGTGACGGCGTATCAGCTTTGTGCCCTGGAATTACCCTGGCCCACCCAGGACGTGACCGGCAAAGCCGCGATGTTGCACGACACCCAGCAACCGGTCGACATTCTCGAAGCTTGCCCCAAACTCGACCCCAAGCTTGGGTCGCTCATCATGAAATGCCTGCAGGTTCAGCCCAGCAGTCGCCCTCAGTCCATCGATGAAATCAAGCGGACCTTGAAGGCCATTCCCGCCTCCTAGGTGGGCCGCCGTTGCTAAGGTTGGGCCGTTTCCCTATACTCACAGATTCCCATCGGGCCGAATTCACCCTTCTGGGAGCAGAGGCTCGAACGACCACTCTTGGACTGAACCTCAAGATTCAAACAATTCCTTCCGCGAAGGGACCTTTCCGTTCATAAGACGACAGCATGGCCCAACTCCGGTCGCTCAGGCGATCGATGATGGTCATCCGGAGAACCGACGAATGACGATTGACAAAAGCCTGAGAATCCGCCGTGGAGGCATGGGTAATCGAAACGTGCTGACTCGCGTCGAACGAATTCAGAAACTGGAAGAAAACGAACGCTGGAGCGAAGGCGACCCGCTCATGGGCTTGCCCAAGGTTCGTGTTCAGAAGGTGACGCTGAAGAAGAAGAAGAAGGTCAAGAAGGAAGAGGAAGAGGGCGAAGTGGGCGAAGGCACACCGGCCGCTACCTAGTGCTAGAAAATCGAGGCTCCGAGTTTCGAAACCGCAGCCTGAGTTATTGGCGTCGCTCTCTCCAGCGGCTCGGCGGGGCTCGGTGGCTCGCACGTATTCGGATGACGTAGTTTCGAATTTCGAGTGATCAGCAATGCTCGTCCAGCTTGACTACGGCCGTACGGGTCTTCCGGTGCAACTGCCCGCCGATCAGGACATTCGTTTACTGTCCTATCGACGCACCCAACCTCTGTCCAGTCCCGACGAAGCCGTGCTGCATGTGCTCAAGCAACCAACGGGCACGCCGGCTCTTTCGCAACTTGCCATTGGTCGTCGCGACGCCTGCATTGCGATTTGCGATATCACTCGTCCGGTTCCCAACGAGCTGATTCTAACACCGGTACTGCAGCAGCTTGAGCAGGCGGGCATACCGCGTGAAAAGATCCTGATTCTGATCGCAACTGGCTTACATCGCGGTAACGACCGTGAAGAGTTGATCGAGATGGTCGGCCAGGACATCGTGGATAAGTATCGAATCGAGAATCATCATGGGCAGATCAAGGACGAGCATTCGTTTCTTGGCTACAGCCCGCGTCGCGTGCCGATCTGGATTGACTCGCGATACGTGAATGCAGATCTGAAGATCACGGTTGGACTGATCGAACCTCACCTGATGGCGGGCTTCTCAGGCGGTCGCAAATTGATCTGCCCCGGTCTTGCCGGACTGGACACCGTCAAGGTGTGGCACGGTCCAACGTTTCTGGACCATCCGCGCGCTGACTGCGGCTACTTAGAGGGAAATCCGGTTCACGAAGAGAATACTTGGATCGCACGAAAGGCCGGCTGCGACTTCATTATCAACGCGGTCATAGATACCGAGCGGCGGCCGATACGGATCGTCGCCGGCGACATGGAAGAGGCCTTCGAAGAGGGAGTCGCGTTCGTCCGCGAAATCGTTTCGGCGTCGGTTCCCAAGCCAGTTGACATCGTGATCACCAGCAGCGCCGGATATCCGCTCGACACAACCTTCTATCAGGCCGTCAAGGGAATGACCGGAGCACTACCCATCGTCAAGGAAGGCGGCACGATCATTTTGGCAGCGAGCATGACCGAGGGAATTGGCAGCCCCGAATTCCGCAAGCTATTTGACGACCATGAATCCCTCAACGACTTTGTGACGCACCTGGCCGATCCGGACTTCTTTTCGCTGGATCAATGGCAGCTACAAAAGTTGGCACACGTTCGACGCAAGGCAGAGGTCAAAGTCGTTTCCGACGGCCTGCCTGCCGAAGTGATCAACCGCCTCTTTGTGGAAAGTGCCCCGAGTGTCGAAAACGCTCTGACCGACGCGCTCGATCAACACGGCCCTGGATCCTCAATTGCCGTGATTCCCAAAGGGCCGTATGTGATGACGAAGGTGGCGTGAATCCGGCCGCGGTTTTGCCCGCCTATCCCTCGCGTTGCTGCGATCGATGTCGTGCGACTAACACAACTCTAACGAACCCCAGAGACTCGGGTCGGACGTGAAGGGGAACTCAGGTCCTAGCGAAAACGTCTGCCAACCGAGTTCGCGGTCGACGATCGCATAACTGAATCCCAGGCGAGGCTGCTCCTCGGGTTCAAAACCGGTCAATGCTTCACGCGAAATCAAGGCATTCAGGATGTAGCCATCGATACGCTTTTCACTTCGGACCTTGATCGAATTTGGCGGAGCTGGCTTCGGATTCTCCCGAGCGCGGTTGATTTCGACCAACTTGGCCATCGGCTCGTCCAGGAGTCGTCCGGACCCCTGAGGAGCAATAACGAAGTGATGGCAGAAGCGACTCGCGCGGTGGATATTCTGCGTGTCTCGAGTATCAATGAACAATGACAATCCGTCGCTATCCTCTAACCGCGTATCACGACACCACGGCGCTTGCTTCTTGCCAGTCGTCCGCATGTTAACGATCAGGCCTTCTTCGCTCCAACCCAGCCGCAGGTCGGAGAACATAGGACCCCCGTTCAGCTCCGCGTGGAAGCTTGGAATCACGTGTTTCGCCTCCAATTCGACGCCGCGCAGAGCCCACTTCTGATCCGTGTGATGACAAGGGATCGACAAACGAAACAGGAAAGCGGAAGGAATGAGCGTTTCGGTCATGTTTGGCTACTGCCTTTGCCCAAGGTTCGGCGTCAGCATCTCCTACGAATCGACAAAGGCCGATCGAATCGAATCTAAGTGTTCGCGCAAGAAAACGTCCAAGTCGCCATTGTTCAGATCTTTCTGATCTCGGAACTTGATCTTGACGACATCGACTTCCGAGTCGTCTGCTTCCAACTCGCGATCAAATCCAAGCTTGGTAATTCGCCCCAAGCCGAAATGGCTCTTCGGACCATTCAGTGAAAGATCGAGTGATGCCGGTCGTTTCGTGTGCAGCGTAGCCCAGGGCAGGCGTCGCCCGGGGACATACAGATGCACCACTTGCTGGTTATTCCACAAGAACTGTGCGTCGTTGCCGGCGATGTCGACAAGTCGATCACAGAGCTCTTCAAGCAACGTGCCTTGCCATCGAATCTTCTTGCCCGGCGGGAATCCTCGGCGGGCAAAATGCCATTTTCTGCCCAGCTTCTTCCATGGCATGACGTCGTCAGGATTTGTGGCGACGCGATTGGTCAGCTTATGAAATCCATGCGCGGCATCTTCAACGAACTGCCAGAATTCGGGAGTATTGATTTCCTCCCACGAGTAGGCACGAATCTCAACCTCCTGCCACGGACCACGAACACTCTTGCAACGAACACGTGGCTGATTTCCGTACACGGGTAGCTCGTGCATTTCGTTGAGCGTCTTGAGTTTGAGCTTTTGCACGATCTCGCCGCGCTTGAAAGTCCCTTTGGAGGTACGGAACTTCATCTTCAACAGCCAGGCTTCGCCCGTAATTGCGTGAAAGAACCAGCCATGACTTTTGGTCTGACCCGCAATTTCAACGATTGTTCGCGAACTCCAGTCGGTGTCGCCAAAGTCACCCACTTCTTGGATCCGATCGACCACTTGCTCCAAGATCTTGCCGTCCCAGCGACAGGGTTCTCCCTTCCGCCCGACGCGATCGGTGGTGTGCCATTGTCGACCGTCGATCTGCCAAGGCATCTTCGCTTGTCGGCCTACGTCCGTGATCTCTAGGTCGCCCTCGCGCTCCTGTTGGTCTTGCTGTGGGTTATAGACTTCACGTTGGCGAGCCGGTCCCGCCTTCAAGACAGGTGCCAAGGCAACACCGGTTTCCGAGGGCCAGGTGATCTGTCCTCGGCGTTTGCTCGTCCGTCGCGTGGTCTTTTGACGGAGTGCGTACTCGACGACCTGCTCGGGTGTCCCACAGGCGACGACATGACCACCTTCTTCGCCGGCCTCGGGCCCCATGTCGATCATCCAGTCGGCCGACTTGATGACGTCCAGATTGTGCTCGATCACGACAACCGTGTTGCCCAGATCGACCAGTCGATGCAAGACGTTCAGCAGCTTGTTCAAATCCTTGAAATGTAAACCCGTCGTCGGCTCGTCCAGCAAATAGAGCGTGCGACCGGTGTCTGGCCGCGACAACTCGGCGGCCAGTTTGACCCGTTGAGCTTCGCCGCCCGAGAGTGTCGGCGCCGGCTGTCCCAACGCCACATAGTCCAACCCAACGTCGCATAAGGTCTGAAGGATCCGGCGGATCTTCGGAATGTTATCGAAGACTTGCAACGCCTCTGCGCAGGTGAGGTCCAAGATGTCGGCGATCGAATGACCGTGAAACTTCACCTCGAGCGTTTCAGGGTTGTATCGTCGTCCCCGACAAGTGTCGCATTCGACCCAGACGTCGGGGAGGAAATGCATCTCGATGCATCGCTGACCGTTGCCCTCGCATTCTTCGCACCGCCCACCCGACACGTTGAAGCTGAAGCGGCGCTGTGTGTACCCACGCAGCTTGGCCTCGGGCAGTTGCGAATACAACATGCGAATCAACTCAAAGACGCCGGTGTAAGTTGCCGGATTCGATGTGGGCGAGTTTCCGAGCGGATGCTGATCGACACGTACAACCTTGTTGATATGTTCCAGACCGTCAATTTGCTCGTGCTGACCGGGAACCAAACTCGCTCGATGCAACGTCTTGGCCAACGAGGCGTATAGAACGTCGTTAACCAAAGAGCTTTTTCCGCTGCCGCTGACGCCAGTAATCGCAGTCAACGTACCCAACGGGATCGTCACGTCGTCACCACGAAGATTGTTGTGCCTCGCGTCAACGATGGTCAGCAGCGCACGCTGATCGTCCGCGTTAGCTTCTTTCTTCGACGGTCGACTCTTGGCGACATTGCTCAATCGATTCGCCTCGCCTTCGGACAACCGTCGATTCGCAGGAACCGGGATGGCCTCCTTACCCGACAGGAACGGGCCGGTGACCGAAGCTCGCCGTTTGGCTACCGCCTCTGGTTTTCCTTGGGCGACGACCTGCCCACCTTGCTTGCCTGCCCCCGGCCCGAAATCGACGAGGTTATCACAGCCTGTGATGACCTCTCGATCGTGTTCAACCAGCACGAGGGTATTGCCGAGATCTCGGAGCTTGTGCAATGCCTTGAGCAGCCGGCCGTTGTCGCGTGGATGCAATCCAATCGTTGGTTCATCTAACACGTACAGAACGCCACACAGACCGCTGCCCAACTGACTTGCGAGCCGAATCCGTTGAGCTTCTCCACCGGACAGCGTCGTCGCGGGACGAGCGATGGTTAGATAGCGGAGTCCCACGTCATTTAGAAACTGCACTCGACCGCCGATTTCGCGAAGCAACTCGCCAGCGATCTTTTTTTGCGACGCGGTCAACTTCCAACCACGAATCGTTTCCTGCAATTGTCCTAGAGGCTGCCGACATAGCTGATCGATGGTGGTACCACAAAAGCGGACGGCCGCCGCATCGTCGCGCAGCCGACTTCCACCGCAGGCCGAGCATTCCACTTCATCCACCAAGTGTTCAAGCCGTCCGCGCAGCGCGGGCGAGAGCTTGGCGGCTTCCTCCAGGGCGGGATACAGACCCTTGAATTGAAATCGGAACAGAGGTCGTCCACGCTTTGTGGGTCGGCCGTTGCGGTAGACGTCGTACCACTTCTCACCCGTTCCATGCATGATCGTGCGACGTTGTCGTGCGTCTAAATCGTCAAACGGAACATCCAAGGGCAGACCCAATCCGGCGGACAAGGCCTTAAGCATCCATTGCGAAAGTGGCTTACGCACGTCGGGCCAAATCAGGATCGCTCCCTCCGCCAAATTCATCTGTCGGTCACGAATCAAAGCGGCCGGATTCGCACCGGTCTGCGTACCCAGACCCTCGCAGACGGGACACCAACCGAGATAGCTGTTGAACGAAAAGCTGTGAGGCGTGAGCGCTTCGAAACTGCGATCGCATTGCTCACAAACTCGATGCTGACTGTGCGAACGCACTTGCCACTGTGGCTCTGGCCGTTTTTCGTTGGGGTAAACGACATGCAGCACACCGTGACCGAGTGACAACGCAGCCTCAACACTTTCAGCAATTCGTCCGCGTGATTGCATGCGGATCACGATGCGATCGACAACCACCTCGACGTGATGTTTCCGGCGACGGTCGATCTGTGGCGGATCATCCAGCGTATGCGTCTCGCCGTCGATCCTGACGCGCACATATCCATGGCTCTTGAGGTCGTCCCAAAGTGTTTCATAGCGTTGTCCGACTTCGACGCCTGACGGCGCGGTAATGTACAGTCGCGAACCTTCGGGCTCGGCCATGATTTTGTCGACGATTTCGTCTGATGTCTGCGTGCCGACGGGAATATCACAGGCCGGGCAATGCGGTGTGCCCAATCGGGCCATCAGGATCCGCAAATAGTCGTAGATCTCCGTCGACGTCCCCACGGTCGAGCGAGGCGTGTTGCCCAGGTTTTGCTGTTCGATCGCGATCGCCGGCGAAAGACCCTCGATGCGCTCCAATTGCGGCTTTTGCATCTGGCTGACGAATTGTCGCGCGTAGGAGCTGAGACTCTCGACGTAGCGTCGTTGTCCTTCGGCATAGATGGTATCCATCGCCAAGGAACTCTTGCCGCTGCCACTCGGTCCGCTGAAGACCGTCATTCGATCGCGTGGCACCTTGACATCAATTTGCTTCAGATTGTGCTGCTGCGCGCCCTCCACCTCGATGTGCCGAGCCAATCGGGCTTTGTTAGAACGTCGGGTCGTTCCAGCACCGCTTGCGGAATTCGTTGAAGCTCCGCGGAGCGTGCGATCGAGCGCTCGACCGGTCGGCGAAGCCTTGCATCGAGCAACTTGCTCTGGCGTTCCCTGCACGACGATTTGGCCGCCTTCGGCGCCGCCTTCAGGACCCAGATCGATCAACCAATCCGCAGTCTTGACGACATCCAGATTATGCTCGACCACAATGACGGTGTTTCCGGCATCGACAAATCCATGCAGGACCTGCAGCAACATCTTGATGTCGGCAAAGTGCAGGCCAGTTGTCGGTTCGTCCAACAGGTAGAGCGTTTGACCGGTACTCTTCTTGACCAACTCTCGTGCCAGTTTGATCCGCTGAGCCTCGCCTCCAGACAACGTCGGGGACGGCTGCCCCATCTTTAAGTAGTCGAGCCCGACATCATGCAGCGTCTGTAGCTTGTGGCGAATCTTCGGAATGTTGTCAAACAGATCGAGTGCTTGCTGCACATCCATCTCAAGAACATCCGCGATTGAGTAGCCCTTGAACTTGACGCCGAGCGTTTCGCGGTTAAAGCGATGCCCCTGGCATACGGGGCAAGTCACCCAGACATCGGCCAGAAAGTCCATTTCCAGTCGCGTCGAACCATTCCCCTCACAAGCCTGACAGCGCCCGCCTTCGACATTAAAGCTGAAGCGACCGGGTTTGTAGCCGCGTTGCTTCGCATCGGGAAGCTGCGCAAACAGATTGCGAATGTCGTCGAACAGCTTGATATACGTACCCGGATTCGAACGCGGTGTGCGACCGATCGGCGATTGATCAATCGCAATCATTTTGTCCAGGTGCTCAAGCCCGTCGATGCGGTCGTGGTCGCCCGGATCACCATCGCCTTGGTTGAGGTCCCGACGCAAGGCCTCAATCAAGATGTCGTTGACTAACGAGCTCTTTCCCGATCCCGAGACACCTGTGACACAAACAAATGAACCGATGGGAAAGCTGATATCGATATCTTTCAGATTGTTATGGCGCGCTCCAACAACGGTCAGCCAATTCTCGCCCGGCGTGATGGTAAGATCGTTGCCGATGGTCTTGCGCGGTCGACGCTTTTCGCCATTCGTCTTCGGGTTTCCATTTCTGGAGATCGTGGGCGGACTCAGCTTCGCCTGCAGGCGACGTTGTTCTGGGATCTCGATCTGCTTCTTCCCGGCCAGAAACTGACCGGTCACACTGTCCTTGTTTCGCTTGAGAACATCGATGTCTCCTTCCGCCACGACATGTCCGCCGCGAACACCGGGACCCGGGCCAAAATCGATGATGTGATCGCTGGCCCGCATCGTATCTTCGTCATGCTCGACGACAACTACGGTGTTACCCAAGTCGCGCAAATCGGCGAGTGTTTCGATAAGACGATCATTGTCGCGAGGATGCAGACCGATCGAGGGTTCGTCCAGAATGTACAAAACGCCGACCAGCCCGCAGCCGATCTGACCGGCCAGGCGGATTCGCTGCGATTCCCCACCGGAGAGTGTTGGGGCTGAGCGATTGAGCGACAGATAATCGAGCCCAACATTACTCAAGAAACCCAAACGTCCGCGAATCTCTTTCAAAACCTCGCTGGCGACAATCGTCCGTGTTTCATCAAGTTCGAGTTCTTGAAAGAACTTAATCGCTTCGGCAATTGAAAGTTCGCAAACCTCAGGCAACGAACGCTGTGGATATTCGGTGAACAGCTCGTGCGTGCTTTGGATCGTGACATTTCGCGCTTGGGCATTCAGTCTTTCCCCCGCACACTCCGGGCATTCGACAGTGCTCATGTATCGTTCGAGTTGTCGAAGCTGCATGCGGCTTTTGCTGTTGCGATACTTGGAAAGCAGATCGGGAATGATCCCTTCGTACTGGCCACCGTATTTCATCGGCGATCGCCCGGCGCGCCAGGTGAATGTGACATGCGTGTCGCCGGTGCCCCACAGCCACAGATCGCGCAGTTCGGTGGGCAGCTCGTCCCAGGCTGAATCCAGCATCGTGCCTTCGGGCAATTCCTGAATTCGCTCAACCGTGTCCGCCACGCCTTGATAGATGTGACGACGCCAGCGACCCATTTCCTTCCAAGGACCCAACAGTTCAAAACAGCCTTGCTTGAAGCTCAGTGAGGGATCCGGCACAAGCAAATCCACGTCGAACGAGTAGAACTCACCCAGCCCATCACATTCCATGCACATGCCCTGAGGACTGTTGAAACTAAACAGTTGTGGGCTAGGCGGTTCGAAGCTGATACCGCAATCCGTACAGGCATAATTGATCGACATCACAACATCGCCGCTACGCCCTGACTTCCGGCGAACGCGGACGCCAGATTTGCGCGAAGCCGTCTCTTGTTCCGTTGGCTGCTCGTCAGCTTGAGCAACGATCAATGTTCCCTTGCCGATTTTCAATGCGGTTTCAATGGCTTCGGCCAGACGCGGACGCACCGACGAACGGACTTGGAGGCGATCTACTACAATTTCGATGTTGTGCCGCATCTGGCGGTCGAGCTGCTGATCTGACGAGAGCGACACCACATCGCCATCGACTCGGGCCCGCACAAATCCCTGTTTCAAATACTCTTCGAACAAATCACGATACTCACCCTTTTGGCCGCGAATGACTGGGGCCAGAATCAGGATGCGTGTCTGTTCAGGTAGACTGATGATGCGTGCCAGAATCTGCTCGCGGGACTGAGCTGTGACAGGTTGGTGACAGCTCGGACAGTGACCATCGCCAATTCGCGCGAAGAGCACGCGTAGATAGTCGTAGATCTCGGTGATCGTACCGACCGTTGAGCGAGGATTCGTTCCGGCGGACTTCTGCGAGATCGAAATCGAGGGACTGAGGCCTCCGATGAAATCCAGATCCGGTTTCGGCATCTGCCCGAGAAATTGCCGCGCAAAGCTCGACAAGCTCTCGACATACCTACGTTGTCCCTCAGCATATAGCGTGTCGAAGGCCAGGGAACTCTTGCCAGAACCGCTCACGCCCGTCAGGCAGATTAGCTTGTTTCTCGGCAGAACCAGGTCAACATTCTGAAGATTGTGCTCGCGAGCTCCCTTGATGACGAGATCCGAAGTAGGCATATCTGGTCGATAAAATTGGGGAATTCTGGCGTGAAAAGTCGAAGCGCGCTATTTTAGATCAGTGCTGAACGAATGCACAGCCCAAGCTTTTTGGCGATTTACGAATCGTTTACGCTAGGCGGCGTGAAGGAAAAAAATGCCTGCAGTCTTAACTGATACCGACATCTGTTCGACAGTCGTGCCGACCCAATGGAAAGATCTTCTCGAGCCATTAGACGAGTTCATTCAACTTGAGCTAGCCATTTGCCGCGGCAAACACGAGCGTCCGACGGACGAAGACCGCGAGCGGCTAATGCAGCTGCACGACACACTTGTCAACGCCTCGGCACAACTGCTTGAACCAGCCGTCTTGGATGATCAGTCAACCGCCCACGATGTCGCCGTCTTTGCGCGGTCGATTCTGGTGCTGATGCGGTTGAACGAGTGTGTCGCGGCCGACAGCACAGAGGTGTTGGATACCGCCGGCTCGCGGACCCTCAGTGACTTCTCTTCCGACTTTGTAGCCACTCAAGAAGATTGCGATCGATTGCTGAATGCTCTGCGCTCCTTCCCGGAACTTTCTGACGAGACGCTTGATCATTTGCGTCATGAAGTCGATGTTGATGCGCAAGACGCAGATCGCAAACGGCGTGTGGTCCGGGCGATTCGCGACGAGTTCCAGTTGTGGCCGGACGCACCCCATCTGCGTGATAACATCCATCGCTTCTTTAGTGCCTGTTATCCCGACACAGGGATCCAGGCAGATGAAGTCGAACTAATCGTCACCGGGTGCATGATCTTTTTCTGCCTGCCGTTTTATGGCCAGGAGTTTCAGACCGATCGCTTCCGCGCGGCATCGGCCGAGGAGCAGTCGCCGGTGCGACGTTTTCTTGAGCGCGCGTCAAAATTTTCGCAGTGGCAGTTCGCACATTTCCCCGTGTTTGGTTTTTTGCGGGGAGAGGATCTTGCAGATGATTTGTTGGACCGACTGTCATCCCGATCCGGATTGGCGAAGAACGCGCTTTGTCGTGAGATCAGTCGTCTGACCGCCATCATCCCGTTGCGTGAAATCGATAAGTACGTCGTTCACGACGTGTGGGGGCACGGTTGGCAAGCGAGTATCTTGCGGCTGGACGGGCTTTACGAGCAGCTGGCGCGTTTCGCGAGACCGTTAACGTTGGACGAGACGGCCCGTGGTGCAGCGGGCGAGAAGATGCGGTTAACAGATTGCTTCACGGGACACGGTCAGCGACTGAAATTGGATGAGGCCAGCTTCCGCCGATTCGTAACGTGGAAGATCACGGCCAGGCTACCGGTCGCGATGACGCCCGTCTTGGCCGAAGTCATTGCCGATATCGCCGAATTCAAGTTCGTCGACCTCAGGCCTGACAAAGCCGACTCATTGCTCAGCTCGAGCTTGATGCGATTGTTTCCCAGCAAATTGGATCTGATCATGATCGACGTGCCGCTCTACTTCAGCCAGGCGACTAAAGTATTTCGGCTATGGGCGAGCAAACCCAAGCGGCAACAGCGTTTGATTGACGAGTTAGTCGACCATGGCGCGACGCCTGAGGCGGCTCGCGCGGCGAGTGATCAGGCCGTAGGCATCTGGAACGAGATGGCCACCGGTCTGTTCGCGCCGACCATGCAATGGCAGATCGAAAACGGGCAGTTGCACGTCAACGTGATGGCGCGACTGGCGTTGAATTTTCTGGGGATTCACCGAGCCAAGCTGCGTGCCTATCAGGCGATTCGACAAACCGACACGCAGTCGCTGCCGCTTAAGAGTTTTCGGGATCTGATGCTGATCTGTGCCGCCGTCTATTTTGAGAATGATCCACCGAAGAATCTCTGGCGCGTCGATGAGTTTGTGACGCTGAGAATCACGCCACTCTGTGAACGACTGGCGAAATCTGGTTGATTCTCGCCGAGCTGACCCGCCGCTTTCCGACGAGCCTCGCTGTCCTGCAAGGTTACGGTTCTCTGAGCGAGAACAACCCCATGACATCTGGATCTTGACTTGCCGCCAAGGTTGCGATCGTATCCGGCGCTACCCAACCCAGAATGCCGTCCACTTCGTATTCCTGCCGATACGTTCGACGCATGAACAAGTATGGATCGTTCGTGATAGATCGCTTGCCTGTTGAGTTGTCGACGATTGTCAATAACGGTTGCCAATCGGTGCGGGGCGTCGACGAGGCCTGAACCAACGCGGATGAGTCGGCGCAATCGGTTGGCACGAGTTGTCCGCTTTCCATCGCGAAGCAGGCATCGGTGGCCGCACTGGCGTCGGTCGTCAAGAAACCCTGATCGACATGGGATTCGATCTGCTGCGCTAGCACGCGTGCGTTTTGTAACGTGTTCACGACCAGATAGAAGCGATGATAGAATACCTCGCCTGGCTCGACGCGCACGCGCTTCTGCAGACTCGTTGCCGTCATATCACGCGAGCCGGTATTGACTGTTCCCCAGCGATAATGCGTTTCTGCTGTCTGACCTTCTGTATTCCGATCGGTACCGAAGACGATCGCCATCGCCGGATCGTCCGCGTCGACACCCGACGAGAATACGAAGTAGCCACCGGTCTCGTTAATCGGAACGCTTGTCGGACCACAACTGCTGCCAGCGCACCAAGTGTTTTGATCGCGTTGGATCGTACCATCAGGCAAACTGCGAAGGTGATATGGGAACGTACTGTGCCGTATCGGCAACCACGGTGCGGCCAGGAATGTCGCTTTTTCGCCCTCTAACGAGAAGTTGTGATAGACGTAAGTCACTTCCAGCACGCCACTCCCCAGCTCACGAAACTGCTGCATGTGCAGGAAGTGGGATTTGAAGTTCGATGGGATGTGTGCCTGCTGAGGCCAACTGATCGTCGAAAACGATCGTTGTTCCGGTATCCACGCTTCGTCCAACACAGGGAAGTAGAATGTGTCGACGCCGTTGATGTTCTCGTACGTTCCAGAAGAGTGAATCTGATTCTTCGTCGCCTCGCTCGAGCGATTATTTGTATCCGTGTCGACGATGACCGTTTGAATCACCTCGTCCACCCATTCAGCACGTCCACGGCGTTGAGTGGCGATGGCGTCAACCCATCGTCCCCTTTCGTCCTCCAAGCGCAGCGAGTAGAGCTGCGATCCTTTTCCGATGCGATATTCATATGCAGGCTGCTGCTCGGGTGAGGCGACCGTGATGCGTTGCGCAAAAACCTGCTGTTCATTCAGGCCATTCCAATTCGTCCCTGGAACATATTGCTCAGAGCAGTCGATCGCATACTGATCCGGATCGAAGACCGGCGCGTTGCTGCTGGGAAACGTCGACAGCCATGCGGGGCTGGTCGTCTTGCAGTCGGTTGAATGACCGGATGACCCGTCCGAATCGGATCCGCTGGAGTCCGAATCGTCGGAGCCAGCCGAAACTCCAGAGTCCGTATCGGTGTTGTCGGTGTCGGAGTTGTCCGTATCGGTGCTGTCACCTGAGGAGCTAGGTTGGTCGGGAGGCAGTTCAAGGAGTTTGAGAACGAGTGAATTGATGAGCGCGGGTTGAAATGAACTCGACGCAAATGACAACTCAAGTAAACCGTCATCGGAAACGACGACTTCACGCGTCTTGTTGTAGTACTGCCGCGCGCGCAGCCGAACCGTATCCAGTTGTCGGCCTTCGGCGCTGATCGTTTGCGTGCGGCCACGGAACGGATCGCCGAATGCGTACCGAACGGAATAGGTCGCGCCAGGCAACACACGCATGATAAAGTCGAAACGGTTGGCTGCTACATAGTCACGCGAATGATCTCCCCACCATCCATTGCGATTGACCCCGATGATGGTCGAGCTGGTTCGCACGAGACCGTAAAGTTCGTCGTCGCTCAATTGATCGCCAGGGGTGACCTGAATCATTCCCGGAGCAACAGCGGAATCGGACGTGCCAAAGTCGAATTCAATGGCGGTTCGTGCATCTAAGAAGGCTGCTGGGGGATCTGCAGTGCCATCGGTTCCAGAATCGGTATCACTATCACCTCCCGTATCACCTCCGCTTGAGCCATCGCCGCCGCTGTCACCCGAACTCGAACCGCCCGTGTCCGAGCCTCCGCCGGAATCGCCGCTGCCGTTGTCCGAACCGCCGCCCGTGTCACCTCCGCTTGAGCCATCGCCGCCGCTGTCACCCGAACCGGAATCGCCCGTGTCCGAGCCTCCGCCGGAATCGTCGCTGCCGCTGTCCGAGCTACCGCCCGTGTCACCTCCACTTGAGCTGTCACCCGAACTTGAACCGTCGGTTTCGGAGCTTCCGCCGGAATCGCCGCCGGAGTCCCCGCCGCTGCCCGAGCTACCGCCCGTGTCACCTCCACCGGTATCCGAACCATCGTTGTCGTTGTCACCGGTATCCGCTGGCGGCATGGACACCAGGGTGATGATGAGTGAGTTCAGCAAAGCCGGTCGTGATGAGCGAGCGGCAACGGTCAGCTCGAGCAGGCCATCGTCAGACACGACGACTTGACGAGTCTCAGAATGGTATTGGCGACGGCGTAGTGCGACGGACTCGAGACCGACACCCTCCGCTGTGACCACCTGTGTGGTTGAGGAAAACGGATCGCCAAAGGCATATCGCACGTTGTAGGTCGCACCAGGGTGCAGTCGCACACCGAAGGTCACGCGGTCACCGGAAACAAAGTCTCTTGAATGATCGCCCCACCAACCAGATCGATTCTTGGCACTGATGTCGGAGCTAGTCGACAAGAAGCCGAATGGACGATCCTCAGAGAGCACGTCACTGGGTGTCACTTGAAGAAAGCCGTCGGCAACCGCAGAAGTTGCCGTACCGAAGTCAAAGCGGAGCGGACCCGACGGATCAATCGCTGCCGACGTCGACTCTTCGGATTGTGTACCTGCCGAGTTTTCCGTGGTCGTATCGCTGCCGCTGCTGGACAAAGCGGCCAACAGAAAGGCGCGAACGTTTGAAGATAACAGGGTCCGCGTTTCCAGGGACTCGACCGCCGGTCGAAATTCTCGACGACGCCGGCTCGGATTGCGTTGACTAAGGCCAAGTCTGGCCATCCGGCTCAGCATTAACTCTCTCCGAATTTTTGAGGGCGGGATTGGATCTTGAAAGACGTCGGGGCGGGGCGCAAAGAACAGCTAACGGTCGGAGGCGGGTGGACGCGAGTCAAAGCATTGAAGCCGTGACACGCGCATTGCGAGAGTCGCTAGTAGTCGAGTGTAATCGCGCTGCGACGCGCGACTAGAATCGAGGTGCGCCTTTTCATCGGCTGCTGCTTTCGCGCAGCCGGAGCCATCTGAGCAACCGCTATGTGCGTCAACGAATGGAAAGAATGTTGAACGCGCGGACTACGTCGTCGTGTCTCTCTGTGACTCCGAAGGATCGATCGATTCATCGGTGGTCAGAAAGACTTCGTGAACATCCAGTTTGCTCGGCCCTCGAAACATTTCCTTCGGAGGGCGATTGGCATGAGCTTCAGCAAATGCGTCGCTCCGCGTCCATGCCGCAAAATCATCGATGGATCGCCACCACGTTTTGACTTCGTAATAGCCCTCCGCGTCGGGATCCGGCACGAATTGACCCGATTCATGGTCGAATCGCACGGGACGCGGACGATGGACTTCGTTGCGAATGAAGCCCGGCGCTTGATCGACAAGATGAACGCGATTCCGGAATCGATCTTCAAAGTCGATCTCGTGACCGTTGGCGACAGGAATCCGATTGGTGACGACGATCATTGAAACACCTTTCAGCAGGCTTGAGACCCAGCGGTCCGTCTTGAGTTGCCCAGCGCAAGCCTGGCGCCTCAGACCAGCCACTTGATTGACAACTTTACTGTGATTGTAACCGAGGTGACAACCCCTCGCGCGTCTCACTCAGGCTCGCGACGCTTGGGTGTCTGCGGCGAGCCCTGAGTCTCGCACTTTGGGCCTGCCAACGCGAGATCCAAACGATACATCACCTGGTTGTAGTTGTAGCGCGGGGTCGCCGGCGACGATGTAAACGTGTTGCAATAGGTGCCTTCGAAGTAGATAAAGCGTCCATCGTCCGCATCAAAGAATGGGTGTTGAGCTGGATTGTAGAAACTCTGTTTGTCATGCGTGACGATCTTCACGGCTCGCTTGAATGGGCCTTGGGCCGAGGGTGCCTCGGAGTACCATACTTCGCCGAGAAACGACGGGCTCTGACGGTCGAATGACTGTTCAACGGCGACCAGGATCCAGCGCTTGCGATAGGCGTTCCAATGCACGGTCCCAGAGTGCATGATCACACGACGCGTGTCATTGGCTGCGTCGACGGGAAGTAGACGTGTCTCGGATGGACGGATGAGCCCAGCCTCGAGCCAGCGTTTTTCCTGATGTTGCGTGATCGGGGGACCACTTTGCCACCGCCAATCGAGCGCACCTGTCTCGGCGCGTCGCGGGGACGCCGTTGCCGGGTCGGCTCCAGGTTCGATGCATGACCACGATTCGTACTTGTTCGGATCCATCACGGACGAAATGGCCGCAGGTACGCGCGTCAACAGGAACGGATGGCCGCAAACTAAATATTCAACATCATCGATTGCCACACGCGCCGGGTGACTCTGCAGCATGCGCCACGTCTCGTGTAACGGGAGGTTTGTCGCCACCTCGAAAACTTCTCGATCATCGTTGTAGACCATCATGCCTTGCTCGTAGGCTTTCTCCAAGCCGGGCCGCCGTGAGAAGCGCGCTACGAGTCGCTCGCGACCATCTTCGTCCGGAACCGTGCATACGCCATCGATCCAGACGACCCCTTTGGGATTGGCTACATCGACCATGGCTCTAACGAACCCGTCTTCGCCGGTAAAGTACTTGAAATCAATTCCCGATAACGGCGACAAGCCACCCTCTTCGGGTCGCAGCGATGTCGCCCCTGCTGTGCGGAATAATCCCAACGGATAGGACAGACGATTCGTATCACCCCAGAACCAATACAAGCGACCGCGATAGGGTGCAACTTGCACGGAGTCTTGTCCGATCACGCGACCTGCACCCAGCGGCTCGTGCCGCGGTACTTCGCGACCAAGGAGTACTGAGTCTCGATAACGTGCGCGGCCGGTAACACGATACAATCGCTCGGCCAAATTGATGCGACGAAGTTTGACTTCAGCCGTCTTGCCCGGTTCGATTTTCAACCGCACCCCTGCACTTCCCAGTCCGTCCCTCGGAACTTCGTAGCCCTGCGGATGGATGTGGAAGAAAACCGTTTGACCTACCGTCGCCGGTCCGTGGTAAGCAACTCGCCCGGCGTTGTCGGTCACGAAGCGTACGCTGTCAACCGTGACGAGCTCAACAAGCGGGATGCCGCGCCCCGTTTGCTGGTCCGTGATCCGGATCTCGAAGTATTCGGAGCAGTCAGCAGGGCGTTCCGCCAGGACGCCCAGCAACAGTACGGTGATTGGCAGATAACGTAACATGAATTACCGGCGAAGAATTCGTGACAGAACGGGTAATGTAGCCAGGTATTCTCGCTGCCAAAAGCCCCAGCCCACCCCGAAGACGGTTGCCCCGACGACCAGTTGCACCCACGGCATCGATGTTGGCAGGGCAAGACAGACCGCCCACGCCAACACGGCCAGCATGATCGCCCCGAACAGTTGCCGCAAGACGTGCAGCCAAGGCAGAACTTGTGTCGGACTCTGTGCGTACGCTCGCGAAGTCCGCCACACCAAGAATGGCACCTCGGCGAAGTAGGTGGCGGCAACCGTTCCCCAAGCCGCCCCGTTAGGACCCAACCAGAACAATAGTGGGATGCTTACCGCGGCGTTGACGCCGAGAATGAGTACGCTTCCGTACAGAATCTCTCGATTTCTTTTCTTGGCGAACAGCGCGGGCTGGAAGTGGATCATCCGCAATGGCAGCGTCAGTAGATAAAGGCGAAAGGGAATCGCACTTGCCGCATAGGTCTCGCCGAATAGAAACACGATGATCTCGTCGGCGAAGAAGAAGCAAAAGGCGAACATGGCCATAATGATTCGACTGGCTTGGCCCGCCGCGCGTGAGAACATTTGCAGTGCTTCTTGGTCCCGTCCTTCGCTACACAGCCGCGACATATTGGGCATCAGGACCGTCGACATCGACACGAGAAGGACCGGTACCAACGGAAGCTGAAAGGCACCGTTGACGTAGACCGCAAAGTCTTCGGTCGTGTAGAACATCGACACCAACAGCTTGTCCAGCGCAGTGGCGAACCCCGAAATGAACGCTGACAGACACAGCGGGACTCCGATCGACAGCTGTCGCCGAAACTCTGTCGGACTGGGCCAGCCCGCCCACTCGGGACAACAGCGAAACATCATCACGAGCCCCAAGACCAGTCCGACGGACAACGACAACACATTGGCCATCACGGCGGAACGAACCGTGCCAAACCACCACACGGCCAATAACACAGCCGCCACAACCGCGAATCGCGACGTTGCCGTGTAGGGCACAACCCAAGACACGCGGTCACGTGCCGTCAGACATGGCGTAACGCCAATCGTTGGAAATTCCAAGTATCCGTACGGCACTAACCACAACAGCAAGCCGGCAAGGGCAGGCGAACTGACAAGCTGAGCTATCCAAACGTTGCCGCCCAAGCCGAACGCTGCGGCCCAAACGGTCGCCGTCAAGCACAGGATGCCTAGATTGGCCACAAGGATCGTGCGGCTACGATTCGATTCCTGCGGAAGGTAAAAGAACAGAGCGTTTCCGACACCGAGACGAAATAGGGGAGTGAGCATTACGGAGAAGAACAGTACTTCGCGGTACAGACCGTAGTCCTCTTTGGTGAAGAGCCGAGACAAAACGGCTGCCAACAGAATGTTCGACAGGTTAACCGAGACCCGTCCAATCGCCAGCAAACCGGTTTGTGTACTCCGTGAGACCTTCACCTCTGAAACGGTTCCTCCGGTCCTTGCAGATCTGCTAACTCACAGACGCCGACCTGCTAACTACTACTTCGACTCACCCGTTGACTTCGCCGTCATATAGAGCCAACCGCTACTGATCACGCGAAATTCTCCGATGAGAATCAGTCGCGTGTCGAGGTCAAATGGCTCCAGCTCTTCGTACGTGTACTCACGCAACCGCTTGGTATCGCTGACAGCATCGATGATCTGGACGCAGTGAGTCTCAGCGAACAGATCGTGGAGATACGACGAGATACTGAGGTCCATTCCATCATGAACTTCGACCACTAGATCATGTTGAGAAAGGCTGCTGACATTGTCCTTTGTGAAGAGTTGTTTCTCGTATCCCTCGCAGTCGCAGAAGATGAGGCCCTTCTTGGTAACCGGCAAAGTCGTGAGTGTATCGGGGCCGCAAAACGAGTGTGTGACGACCCGGTCGTCGACGCCATTGAGCCGCGCCATATCGCGACATAAATCGATCGCTTCGCTGTTGGTGTCATAGGCGTAGACGGTTGCCGTCGGAATCCGCATCGCAAGTCCAATCGCGTAGTAACCTTCGGCACAGCCAACATCGAAGATCTCCGTGTACGCCGTTTGGCAAATGGCTTCGATGGTTGGATCGAGTTCTCGCTCGTAGCAACCGAGCAGTTTAGGGAACATGACGCTTCCGACCGATTTGGCCGCCGGATATTTCATGCCCCTGAAGACGCCGTTACGAACGACGAGATCCGGGCAGATGCGTTGCAAAGCGGCCATGCGAATACGATCGCGTTCGAATTTTGTTCGTGAAGCCTGCGCAAAGCGAGCTGGTTTTAGCAGCGCGTTGTCGAGGAGGCGATACAACAGGTTGTTCTGCACTCCACGCGATATCAGATTCTGAACAAAGTGTCTCATAGCATTGTCATGCCGCAGTCGATGCGGTCAGTTCTGCAGCAATTCCAGCAATTTGTCCACCTCCATATTAAGCCGCTCGTCCCAAGTCTGGAAACGCTGCTGCGCATCTTCGTAGGCCCGTCGCCGAAATGCCGCCACTTCGTCTGGATTACGCAAGAGATGCAGAATCGTTTGAGCAAACTCCTCGGATTCACCAGGAACAAGCAAGATCGCGTTCTGCCCAGAATCGACGATATCCTCAGTTCCGCCAGCCTCGCGTGTAACGCAACAGCAACCCGCCCCCAGCGCCTCGATGAACGTGGTCGTGAGGTTGGTATAGTCATTGGACTGAACGTAGATGTCGGCAAAGTTCAGATACTCCGGAAGCTTCTCATTAGCAATCGCACCGAGAAACATGACCGCATCAGTCAGCCCCAGCTGCTGGGTCAGTGCCTCGAGCGACGCGCGCTCGGGTCCATCACCGAGGATCAAGTATTGGGTCGCCGGGAACTCCTCCCGCACCGTCGACAATGCCCTCAAGATGCGGTCGTGTCGCTTCCAATCAGCTAACCTTCCAACAGTCATCAACACGGGCGCATCGGGCGCTATTCCCAGCCGCTGTTTCGCCGCCACTCGATCGAAATCCGGTAGATGCATCTCGTCCTTCCGCACGCCATTCATCCAAAAACACCGCTTGTGTTCCGGCACACCAAGCTTTTCAAAGACAATGTCACCCCGAGTTCCATCATTCGTTGTGATGAAGAAGTCCACCGGGATCTTGTGCGTGAGCAAATTCGGTAAGGTTACGAGTCGGTACAGAAAGCCCTCGGTCGTCCACGCACGATAGAGCCAGGTTCCGTAGTAGCGGACCACACTGATTCCACCGCGTCGCTTTGCCAACAGATAGACCAGTAGACTGAAGGTGTGTCGCATCGAATAGAAGATCCGAGCGCGCGGCGCTTTCTTCCGAGTGGCTCTCCAAAGTCGCGTCCAATCAACCAATCGCAGCCAGTAAACAAACCACCCGAGATGACAGCGTATAAAGGACTGACGCAAATGCCAGGCAGCGGGCTTAACCCAATGAAAGTGCACACCGTCCAACTGCTCCGTGTCGGCGGGTCCCTCTAAGCACTCAGGCCCGATCACGAAGACATGCGTATCCAGCCCACGCGCAACACACTGCTTCCAGATCAAGAACACGGATGCCGTGCCGGCGGGTTGATCACCACTGCGGATTCTGCCGGTCAAATTCGCCCACGGAATGGTGTAGAAGGCAATGGACGTTGCTTCGTCCGCAGGTTCACGATCAGGCATTGGGGGATGGGGCACTTGAGTCATTCAAGAGATTGAGAGAACAACTCTCATCGTAATCTAACAAAGCTCATCTGGCAGCGGCTCCATTGATCTTGTCGCCATCTTTGCGGCTTTGCTATAAGCCCCCGATGAAATGCTCGCATTGTCTGATCCGTCTCCACGTCGCGCTGATAGCCTGGGGCTTTGCTAGCTTGAATCTGGCGGGCCAGGAAGACTCCGGCGATCTGGAACTTCTGCCTCCTCTCAGTGCCACCGAGGCGCCCGAGGTGACGTCGGATGAAATCATCGGTGACACCTCCGCCGTGGATATGACCTGGCTGAGTCCGACGGGTTGGTTCACTTCTCCGCTCTGGAAATTCGGCTTGGAGCTGGGTCTCAACGGCTCGGAAGGTAATGCGCAATCGTTCAGCATTGTGGCCTCGAGCTCGATAAAGCGAGAGACCGAGCGCAGCTCGTTGGAGGCGAAAGTCACTTACGGCAAGACCGATTCGAACGGGATTGAGACACAGAACTTTGGCCTCCTCGATTCCCGCTGGGATTGGAAGATGACACCCGACTGGTTGTTTTACACCAAGACATTGCTCGAATACGACAAGTTCAAAGCCTTTGACTTTCGACTCGCCAAGAGTGGTGGTCTTGGTTACCACATCATTCAGACCGACCGGTCTAAATTGACAGGCCGATTCGGTGCCGGTGCCTCACGAGAATTTGAGAGTCCGTCGGACGAATGGATCCCCGAAGCAAACTTCGGAGCCGACTTTGAGCACGGACTTACCAAGCGCCAAAAGCTGAAGCTCACAGCGGATTATTATCCGGCGTGGGAAAGCTTTTCGGACTATCGTCTGGTCACGGACGCTCATTGGGAAGTTCTGCTGGATGAGGCAACCAACCTGAGTTTGAAGATTGGCGCCATCGATCGTTACGACAGCACACCGTTCGGATTGAAGCCGAACGATATCGACTATTTCGTCACGCTGCTCTGGAAGATGTAAGTGCAGCTGGGATTCATCGCTGAGCGGCGGCGTTGGCTTCGAAACGATCCTGCAGGGCTTGCACTTCCATTTCTTCTTCGCGCAAGGCTTCCATCGCCATGACGGCGGCTTCGGCAGCTTGAATCGTGGTGATGCTGGGAATGCCATGTTGCACGGCGGCGGCACGGATGCGTCCTTCGTCGGTCCGAGCTCCCTTGCCACTAGGCGTGTTCAGAATGAGCGCGACGTTGCCATCGATGAGGTGATCCAAGAGGTTGGGATTACCCTCGACCAGCTTCTTAACACGCTCGACGGGAATTCCGGCCTCCTCCAGTCGCCGCGCAGTTCCGGAAGTTGCCATGAGTTGGAAGCCTAGATTCTGGAGTCGCGCTGAGAGGTCGACGATCTGTTGTTTGTGCCGCCCGCTTACACTCACGAAGATCCGACCTTCCGTGGGCAGGACGACACCGGCTGCGAGTTGGCTCTTGGCGAATGCGAGCGAGAACCGCTCACTAATGCCCATCACTTCACCGGTGCTACGCATTTCCGGGCCGAGCACAATATCAACGCCCACAAACTTCCGGAAGGGGAAGACACTTTCTTTGATCGACACATGAGCCGGAAGTGGTTCGCGATCCATACCGAGTTGAGGCAGCTTCATTCCAGCCATCAACTTAGCCGCAAACTTGGCCACAGGAACGCCCGTTGCCTTCGCGACGAAGGGTACCGTCCGGCTGGCACGCGGATTGACCTCTAAGACATACACGTTCACTTCTCCGTCTTCCTTCTTGACGGCATATTGAACGTTCATCAGCCCGACGACCTGCAGATGTTTGGCCAAGGCAAAGGTCGCTGAGCGAATTTCTTCCAGGACAGGTTGCGGCAAGCTGTACGAGGGGATGGCACAGGCCGAATCTCCTGAATGCACACCCGCTTCCTCGATGTGTTCCATGATGCCCGCGACGATCACATTCTGCCCGTCGCAAATTGCATCCACATCGACCTCGGTCGCATCTTCCAAGAATCGATCGATCAAGACCGGTCGACCTTGACTGGCGACAAAGGCCTCAGAGACAAAACGTTCGAACTGATTTTGGTCGTAGCAGATTTCCATCGCGCGACCGCCTAACACGAAGCTAGGTCGAACCAGCGACGGAAAACCAATCTTGGCAGCCTCGGCACGGGCTTGGTTCATCGTCAACGCCGTCCCATTGGCCGGTTGACGCAGTCCCAGTCGATTCAGAATCTGTGCGAACTCATCTCGATCCTCCGCGGCCTCAATCCTGTCGACCGATGTACCGATGATCGGAACGCCCGCTGCCTCGAGTGCCTTTGCCAGATTCAATGGCGTTTGTCCACCGAATTGCACGATCACTCCATCTGGCTGGACACGATCACAGATGTTCAGCACATCTTCGGTTGTCAGTGGCTCGAAAAACAGCAAGTCGCTCGTGTCATAGTCGGTGCTGACGGTCTCGGGATTCGAGTTGACCATGATCGACTCAATTCCCATCTCGCGCAGGGCATAACTGGCATGGCAGCAGCAGTAATCGAACTCGATTCCCTGCCCGATTCGGTTCGGACCCCCGCCCAAGATGATGATTCGCCTTTGGTCCGGCTTCTTGTCGGGCGTTTCGTCTTCTTCTTCGTAGGTCGAATAGAAGTAAGGAGTGTAAGCCTCAAACTCCGCAGCACAGGTGTCGACCGATTTGTAAACGGCAATGATGCCACGCATCTTGCGGAGCTCACGAATCTCTAATTCGCTGCTGTCAAAGATCTCGGCCAATTGTCGATCGCTAAAGCCAAACTGTTTGGCTAGTCTGAGCATTTCATCGCTCAAGTCGGCCAGGCTCGGCATCGCCCGCAACTCTTCTTCCAAATCGACGATCTCGGCAAGGTGATCCAGAAACCAGGGATCGATATGCGTCAGATCAAACAACTCCTCAATCGAATACCCAGCCTTGAGGGCATAACGCAGGTACCAGACCCGCTCGTCATTCGGTTTGGACAGCTTCGCTCTTATTTCTTCATCTGAGGGGTGCTGCGTCGTTCCCCAAAGATCTTTGCCGTCAGAACCAAAGCCAAATGCACCTACCTCTAAGCCTCGCAATGCCTTTTGAAAAGATTCCTTGAAGGTGCGTCCAATCGCCATCGTTTCGCCGACACTCTTCATCTGAGTCGTCAGCGTCGCGTCGGCTTCGGGGAATTTTTCGAAAGCAAACCTCGGTATCTTGGTGACAACGTAGTCGATGGTTGGCTCAAAGCAGGCTTGTGTCTTACGCGTAATGTCGTTGGCCAATTCGTGAAGCCGATAGCCAACTGCCAGCTTCGCCGCGATCTTGGCGATCGGAAATCCCGTTGCCTTCGAAGCCAATGCACTGGACCGACTGACACGCGGATTCATTTCAATGACGATCATGCGGCCCGTACGCGGATCGATGGCGAATTGAATATTCGAGCCGCCCGTCTCGACACCGATCTCGCGGATCACAGCCAGACTGGCATCACGCATCCGCTGGTATTCTTTGTCCGTCAACGTTTGTGCCGGCGCGACCGTAATCGAATCGCCCGTATGCACTCCCATCGGATCGAAGTTCTCGATCGAGCAGATGATCACGACGTTGTCGTCCAAGTCGCGCATCACCTCCATCTCGTATTCTTTCCAACCAATGACCGACTCTTCGATCAGCACCTCCGCGATCGGCGATTGATCCAGCCCGCGACGCACCAACGTCTCAAACTCTTGGCGGTTGTAGGCGATCGCCGAGCCAGACCCGCCCAGCGTGAAGCTCGGTCGCACGACGCAAGGCAGTCCGACGTAGTCCAAGACTTGCCACGCCTCTTCGATCGTGTGAACCGTCTTGCCTCGACAGCACTCCAGGCCAATTTTCTCCATGGCGACTTTGAATCGATCGCGTTCTTCGGCCTTCGCGATTACATCGGCGTTGGCCCCGATCATCTTCACACCGTACTTCTCCAGCACGCCGTGCCGCTGCAGATCCATCGCCACGTTCAGACCCGTCTGACCACCCAAGGTCGGCAGCAAGGCGTCCGGCCGTTCCTTGACTATCACCTTTTCAACCACCTCCCACGTCAGCGGTTCGATATAGGTCCGGTCCGCCGTGCTGGGGTCTGTCATGATGGTCGCTGGGTTGGAATTCACCAGGACGACCTCGTACTTCTCCTCACGGAGAGCTTTGCAGGCCTGCGTGCCCGAGTAATCGAACTCGCACGCCTGACCGATCACAATCGGGCCAGATCCTATCAAGAGAATTTTCTGGATATCGTCGCGACGAGGCACTCGGTTTCCCTTTGCAACTGAATCGTTTTGCCTAACTCGTTCTGGGTAAAATCCCTCGAAAATACCATGCCGAATTCCGCGTCGACAAGGGGCCAGGGCGAAAACTGACCAAGCTCGGCGGGCAGCGATTTGGTCTTCGGGCGACTTTCGACAAGCAGGCCCGAACCAGCGGCGTCCCGCAGCCCACTAATATTCCATCATCCGGCTGCACAAATCCTATGCAGGCTGCCCCGCAGCTCGTTGACACTTCGACGTAAGCCATTTAATCTAAACGTGTTGGGCGTTTTCCCGTTTAAGAATCGACTGTAGGGTTTTCAGGCAACGTGTCCAGTCCGTCGCGAAGCGGAGTCTTTCAGCAGCAGGCCGATAAGCGGGTCGAGCGATTCGCCGAGAGCATCGGCGTTGACCTGCGTCTGTTCACGCATGACATCCACGGTTCCCGGGCACACGCTCAGATGCTGGCCAAGGTCGGGCTGCTGACTGCCGATGAATGCCTCCAGATTGAGAAGACGCTGGCGGAGATTGAAGGCGAGCTGAAGCGCGGGGAGTTTCCGATTCGGCAGGAGTTGGAAGACATCCATATGCATATCGAGCAGGCCTTGATCGACCGTCTGGGGGATGTGGGGCGCAAACTGCACACCGGCCGCAGCCGCAATGACCAGGTTTCGACTGATCTGAGGCTTTGGTGCCGAGCCGAGATCGATCGGCTGGACGGCTTGCTGACTGAGCTGCAGCGGTCGTTTGTTTCGCGTTGTGAGCGCGACTTCCAGACGATCCTGCCGGCCTACACGCACCTGCAGCGGGCTCAACCGGTCCTGGCTCCTCACTATTGGCTGGCCTATTGCGAGAAATTTCAACGAGATCGCGAGCGGCTGAGTGATTGTCGCAAGCGGGTTGATCGCTGTGGCCTGGGAGCTGCGGCGCTGGCCGGTACCAGCTTGCCGATCGACCGCGAGGAAACGGCACGGACGCTGGGGTTTGGCGGGGTCGAGGCGAACAGTTTGGACATCTCAAGCGATCGTGACTTCGCGCTGGAGTTTGCGTTCGACCTGGCCATGTCGGCTGAACATCTCAGCGGCTGGGCCGAGGAATGGATCATTTGGTCGACGGTCGAGTTCCGCTTCATCAGATTGCCGCAAGCCTTCTGCACAGGTTCCTCGATTATGCCGCAGAAGGTGAATCCGGACGTTTTGGAGTTGATCCGCGGCAAGACGGCTCGTGTGATCGGAAATCTGCAGACCCTGTTAGTCCTGGTGAAGGGTCTGCCGCTGGCATACAACCGCGACTTGCAGGAGGACAAGACGGCGCTCTTCGATTCCGCTGACACCGTGGCTGATTGTCTGGAACTGGCAGCCGCCATCGTTCGCGATGCGGAACTGAACCAAGCCGAAATCGCGGCGGGTCTTCAGCGGGGCTATCTCGATGCCACCACGCTGATGGAGTTCATGATTCAAAAGGGAGTACCGCAGCGCACGGCGCATCATCTGGTCGGAGAGCTGGTTGGCATCGCTGCTTCGCGTGGTGTTCCACTTGCGGAATTAACCGAGGCGGAGTTCCTTGCCGCGCATGAGGTTCTCGACAAGAGTGTCTACAAAGTCTTGGGAGTCGAGAATGCGGTCGCGGCATTTCAGAGTTTTGGTTCCACATCGCCGGAGGAGGTGGCGAGACAAGTCGAGGCCTGGCGGAACCGTCTGGCAATGGAAGAAGAGTAATCATCGAGAGAGCACCATGAGAACGTTGTTGATCACTTTCCTCTGCCTGTGTCCGCTGATGTGTTGGGCGCAAGATGGACCGGTTGAACCTTTCGACGCACCCCCGGAAGAGCCGGCCCCGATTGCCGACAGTGCCGCCGTCAACGCGATTCGCGAGTCGAATCCGGCCACGCCCGAGCAGCTGTTTGATGCCATCCAAATGTTGATTCGATTGGACCGAGTGGATCTGGCGAAAGAGTATCTGGAACAGCTGACCGGTCTGCGGCTGGATGATGCAGCGTTGGCGAACCTGCACAAGAGGTTCGGGACCGCCGACATGATTCGGCTGTCCAGCACCGGGGCGTTGGCTCCGGAGGGCGGTGAGTTAGCCGCCAAGATTCTGCAAGCGGCCAAGAATCGCGCACAAGATCCACAGCGCATCGTGCAACAAGTCGAGCGATTGGGAAGTGATCAGCGCGAAGTTCAGTTGCGGGCCGCGGCTAGTTTGTTGCGCTCAGGACCCTTTGCGGTGGCTCCGTTGGTCAAGGCGATTGCCAGTTCCGACAATGAACGGTTACTGAGCAATTCGCGCTACGTGCTGCAGAGACTCGGTCACCAAACGGTCGATCCGCTGTTAGCCCTTCTCTCAAGCTCCGATACAAATCTGCGTCGTGCGGCGATCGAGGCGCTGGGGCGATCGGGATCCGCACGCGTTTTGCCGTATCTGGTTCGCCCCTACGTGGCCGACGGCACCGGTGAGCAGCAAGTCGCAGCCAAGGCCATTCGTCAACAGTCCGGGCGACTGCCGGGTCGCGACGAGGCAATCCAATTGTTGACGGTCGCCGCGGAACGAAGTTTCAGCGGCCGCACGGATGTTGGGCCGGACATCAACGGCAAGGTCGTTGTCTGGACCTGGGACGATGCCAGTCAGATCGCCATTCGCAACGAAATGCTGCAGACCGATGCGGCCGCCGTCAGTGCTTCGCGACTGTACCGCGATCAATTGATGTTGGAACCTGAGAACTCCGAGTTGTTAGTGCGCCGCTTGATCGCCAAGTTGCAGGTCGACCAATCCCTCGGCGGACTCGATTCTCCCTTGAGGCAAGGACCTGGCACAGCGTACGAGCTGGCGGTTCGATCCGGCACCGATGTCGTGCAACAAGTGTTGGCCCAAAGTTTGGAAACAGGACATCGCGCCGCCGCGATCGGAGCCGCCGAGGTTCTGGGCGCACAGGGCGACGCCTCGCTGCTGACTGCGGCGACCGGCCTGTCACCGCTATCTGCCGCGCTGCTGGATCGGAATCGGCGGGTCAGATTCGCGGCGGCTCAGGCGATCGTCAAACTGAATCCGAGTGCTTCCTTCCCGGGAGCCAGTCGCGTTTCCGATACGCTAGGCTTCTTCGTCGCGTCAACGGGACGACGTGGAATACTTGTCGGGCATCCGTCCTCACAACGGGGTCGGACGATCGGGGGTTTGGCTGCTTCAGGCGGTTTTACGCCCGAGACCGTGATGAACGCGGAGCAACTTTTGCAAACGGCTCCGACATCGCCCGACTGGGAAATGATCTTGATCAGCGACGATTTGCAGCCCACGACGACCTGGCAGCTCGTTGAGTTGCTGCGAGCGGACCCACGAGCGGCTGAACTACCCATCGTGCTAATGACCGACAAAGGCGATGCCGCCGTGTTTCGATTGGAGAAGATTGCAGAGTCGAACCAGCGCGTGATTGCGGTTCGCGAGCCCATCGAAAGCGAAGGCGTCAACACGGCGATTCAACGAGCGCTCGAATTGAGCGGGCGCGATTTTGTCGATCGCGATCGACGTTTAGAACAAGCCATGACGGCCATCGAGTCGATGCAGCAACTGGCAACTTCGCAGTCGATGCTGGTGTCGGATCTGGCGCGTCAGCAGGACCGCCTGATCGATGCGCTGTATACCGCCGAGCTATCACCCACGGCGGCCGCGCTGTTGGCCGGCATTGGCTCGCCGCGAGCCCAGTCAGCCCTAGCGGAGCTGGCAGCTCAGGATAATCTGCCGCTCGTGCAGCGACGGGCCGCTGCCACGGCGTTTGATCAATCGATTCAATCGTTTGGGGTGTTGATGACGCGCAACGAGATACAGCAACAGTACGATCGCTACAACGCCAGCCGGGAACTCAGCGAAGAGACCCAACAGATCCTTGGCGGTTTGCTGGATTCCATCGAAGCACCTCAGAAGCAAGAAGGCGCTCGATCGTAGTTGGCCCCGCCTGCGTTACGCCACAACCAATCGCAGCCAAATATGTTCAGGACGAGACTCCAAATGGATAACTCGCCCCTTTGATCGAATGTCAAGTCTGCACTACTCCGACGAATCCGGTCCTCCGATTGCCGCGTTGATCGGATCAAGCCTCGCGATGGAGGAAGTCTATCGGACGATCCGACGCGTGGCTCGTTCCAGCGCCTCGGTCCTCTTGTTAGGGGAAACCGGAACCGGCAAGGAACTGGTGGCGACGGCCATTCATCGCCTGAGTGTGCGTCACGGCGGTCCTTTCGTTCGCGTCAACTGTGGGGCCTTGAGTGAGAACCTGCTAGAGAGCGAACTGTTTGGTCACGTCCGCGGCTCGTTCACCGGTGCCGTCAATAATCGAACCGGACGTTTCGAAGCTGCGCACGGCGGCACCATTTTCCTGGATGAAATCAACAGCACGTCGAGCCACCTGCAGGTCAAATTGCTGCGCGTTTTGCAGGAACGCGAATTCGAACGGGTGGGCGACACCGACACGATTCACGTCGATACACGGGTGATTGCCGCCAGCAACCGAGATCTGATGGATGAAGTCGCCGAGGATCGATTCCGTGAGGATCTTTACTGGCGGTTAAATGTCGTTCCGGTCAACATCCCGCCACTGCGACAACGAAAGGAAGATGTTCCTGAGTTGGTTGCTCACTTCCTGAATGTCTACAACGAAGCGAACGATCGGTACGTGCTCCATATCCAGCCGGAAGCGATGGTGGCGCTGCAGGACTATGACTGGCCCGGCAATGTTCGCGAGTTGCAGAACTACATCGAACGGGCTGTTGTAATGGCTGATGGTGACGAGCTAACCGTCGAACATCTACCCGAGGCAATGCTGAGTGGTAAAACGACCAATCGCCGACTGCAAGGCGCTGACCTGGAGTCGCTGACCTACGCGGTCGTCGAGCGAGGCTTAGCGGACTCGGACAGCTCGGAGGACAACTTGCACGCGAAAATCGTCAATCGAGTCGAACGCGAACTCATTGCGCAAGTCATGCTGAGCTGCAACAACGTGCAAACGAAGGCTGCCGCGAGGTTGGGGATCAACCGCAACACGCTACATAAGAAGCTGAAGGAATACAACCTCGAGACGCCCTAGCGTGAGCGGCCGGTCTGCACCGCTCAACGCAGCGGCCTCGTCAATCTCTCACCACCGTTACGCGTAAACATCGCGCCCAGGTCTGCTGGCGACGTCGAGCTGAGGATCTTTTCAACTCGACCATCGGCGAAGGCAGCGTAGAACCGTCCGGACCAGATATTTCCAATGCCCACATAGGGCTGATCCTCATTCCACTCGTAGTCATCAGGCTTGGTCCAGACGGCCGCATGAGTATCGTCCACCTCCAAAAACGAAATCGTCGTGGCGGTGCCGTCGCGGATGTCTTGCATGCGGATCCCCCGCCGACCCTCCGCAATGACGGAATTGGGCAAGCGGACGGCCAGGTAATTCGTATACCCGGATTCAAGTGACGAGCCGGGCGAAAGAAACACCTTCGGCATCCGCTGGACGAGTGCTTTGTTGTGCGGGCTATCCCAAGGCTCGTTGAGGCGGAATTGCTTGTGCAAATTGCTCTCCCCAATGAACGGCAGAATCGCCACGCGCCAGCTCAAACCGGGTTTGCGGTCAGCCGTCATGGTTGCCGCCGCGGGGAAGCGCCCGCGCGACGATTCGTAATTCATCAGCGCCAGGGCAATCTGTTTCATGTTGTTGAGCGTCTGCGCGCCGTAAACAGCTCCTCGTACAGAGTTGATCACGTTGTTGGGCGCTTGTTCCGCCGGCGTCGGATTGGAATCAGACTCCGGAAGTCTTGCCAACTTTTGTGCCAGCAATTGATCGTCTTTGCTCAGCCGCTTCAGCTGAACTTCGACTTCATTCCCATCCTTCTTTCGGAGCGTTACGAGATCGTCCACTAGCGAGACAAATTCGGCTTCTGTCTTGTACTTGCCGGTGGCATCTGTCCAAGTGTGGATTTCGGCGTTGACGAAACAACTGACAACCAACAGCATCAACCATGACATGCAGAAGCGACGAGCAGCAATCATGTTGGATCTCCAATATCAAGGTCGAGAAATCGGACCTGGGTCATGATATCATGCGTTCAGGACTTTGATTGAACCCAGGATGGGTAAACTAGCAGCGATTGAAGTCCACCGCTGGAGTTCCGCGTTCGGTTCGTACAGCAATCGAAACGTGCCGCCTCGCCCCTACAAAGAAGTAACTTTTGGGTTTTCAACAAACCCTTTGGCCTTCAACCAGAGACTCCGCGGTTCTCAGAGTCTCGAACACCCGGGTGTGACCTATGGCCTAAAGACCCTGTCAGGCTAAAATGTAGGATTGCACCGCTTCGATTGAGGTTACCTGTCGTGATGTCAGGCATTTCGGTCACGTGTTTCGCAGCCAGCTATGGCGTCGCAGTTCTTTTGGAGCTGACACGGCTGTTTGTGCGTGCTTCCGTTCGCATCGCCGTCATGCTCGGCTTCGCCGCGGCGGGGCTGTTCGCACAGACCATCTATCTACTCTATCAGCTTCAGAGTCGGTGGGAGCAAGGGATTGCGTTGATTGATTGGTACAGTGGTTGCTTAGTGCTCTCGTGGATTCTGGCGACTGCTTATTTTGCTAGTGCTTTGGGGCATCCGCAATCGTCGACGGGGCTTTTGTTGCTGCCAACGAGTTTAGCGCTCATCGCCGCCGCTCATCTGTTTCCTCAGACTGCTGCTGGAGTTCAGTGGTGGGAGATGTTGCACGGCATATCACTGGTCTTCGGCATCACGATGGTTGTGGTGGGCTTCATCGCCGGCCTGATGTACCTCATCCAGCACTATCGGTTGAAACACAATTTGCCACCTCGTTCGAGATTCTGGCTGCCTAGCCTGGAGCGTCTTCGGAAGATCAACGAACGATCCCTGTACGCTTCGATCCTGTTATTGGGCCTTGGCATTTTGTCTGGCATTCTGTTGAATCTGATTCGATCGGGGCAGAATCGCGGCATTCCTTGGTCTGAGCCGGCGGTGCTTGCATCGTTGGTGTGGTTGGTTTGGCTGCTCACGATCGTGATCTTCGGCAAGTTTTATCCTGCTACACGCTCCGGTCGCAGAATCGCCTACATGACCGTGGGAAGCTTCGTGTTCCTGGGCGTCGTGATGGGCATCATGTTCTACTTCCCTCATGCCGGCGGTACGTCGGACGACATACGCGAAATTGGCGCTGCCACGGAGGCCTTTCGGCGCGTACAGGTCGGGGGGTGGCGAACATGAAGTTGCAGCTGGTGGGATGCAGCCACCACAACTCGCCGGTGAAGATTCGCGAGCGGTTGGCTTTCAGTCGCGAACAGATTCCGATTGCGCTCTCGCAACTGCGTAGCAACTTTCCCAACACGGAGGCGGTCTTGCTTTCGACCTGCAACCGGGTGGAACTCTACACAGCCGCGGACGGTGCAGAGGTCGTTCCCAACGAGGACGACATTGTCGAATTCCTCGCAGACTTTCACGGGCTGCGAGCACAAGAGATCGCGGGTGATTTGTTCCATCGCAAGCGGGACGACGCGATCCGCCATCTCTTTCGCGTTGCGGCCAGCTTGGACAGCATGGTGATGGGCGAGGCTCAGATTCTGTCGCAGGTCAAGGAAGCGTATCAGCTGGCCAATGCCGGCGACTACACCGGACCATTGACTCATGCCGCGTTCCAAGGAGCAATGCGCGTGGCGCGGCGGGTCGCCAACGAGACAGCGATTCATCAACGGCGCGTCAGTATCCCTAGTGTGGCGGTAGCCGATTTCGCCAGTCAGATCTTCGAACGGTTTGACGACAAGACCGTGCTCGTTATCGGCGCCGGCGAAATGGGCCGCGAAACGTTGATGTACCTCATTAACGAAGGTGTTCGTGATATCACCGTGGTGAATCGAAATCATGAGCGTGCAGAGAAGTTAGCCCAACAGCTCGACGCCAGAGTAGCCGCTTGGGACCAATTAGCTGACTTGCTGACGGAGGCTGATTTGGTCGTTAGCACCACCGGTGCCGAAGAGCCCGTGATGACGTTGGACCAGTACCGCCGGATCGAGTCCGTTCGCTTTGATCGTCCGCTGTTCGTCCTTGATTTGGCCGTTCCTCGCGATTTCGACCCAGCCATTGCTGACTGTATCGGCGTGTACCTGTATTCGATCGATGACCTGCAATGCGCCTGCGAATCCAATCGACGTCTACGTGAGAAGGAGTGGCCCAAAGCACAGCGGATCATCGACTTGGAAACCGATCGATTTCTGGCTGAATGGAATCATCGCATCACCGGCTCGACGATTCAGAAGTTGAGGGCGAGCACCGATCAGCTCAAGCGATGTGAGGTGGAGCGGCTGCTCAACAAGATCGGACCGATCACTCCCGCGGCGGAAAAGGAAATCCAGATGTCGTTTGACCGTCTCGTCAATAAACTGCTCCACCCACCTCTTGAGTCGTTGCGCGACGAGGCCGAGACGGGGGCTCCACACGGCTTGTTGGATGCCTTGAAACGACTGTTTCAATTGAAAGATTGACGGGATTGAGCCGGGCAATTGGCGGTGGGGCGCAAAAGAGTCCGGCGATCCGAAATCGAAATGACCGAAATGATCGGCCGGACCGCGACGATTCGCCGCGCTAACGGTCCGATTGTCACACTTGATTCGAATTTCGAAATTCGAATTGGCGATGCAGATCTCTCGACCATGGCCCCAATCGTGGGGGACCTGGGTCTGCATCCCTGCCCGCCCGCCAACTCGGCGTAACGTACATTTTTCATGCTGGAAACGGGCAGCTGAGTCTTCGGATTCAGCCCTGAACCCGAATCTGGCAAGGACTCTCGTCGGGGCATTGTTGAACCAATTATGACGAACTCCACGCGGATGGAGTCCTCGAAGGTCGTGCGTTGGCTGATTGATCGGAAGCGTCAGCCGAGATCGGAGTTTCCACTGATGACACTGCCCAACCGTCTCTCGACTCCCGCAGGCGGCCTGACTCGGAGTTCCGCATGACCGACATGATCCGTTCCCTGGTTCGCAGGGATCCACGGTACAAGATCAAGGAGGATGCCGAGCTGACTGTGAGCATCGAAAGACGCGATGGCTCCTCTTGCTTGGTCCATGCCGATCTCTTGGACCTCTCCGTTCGAGGCGCGAAGTTCAAGTCGAAGGAATCGATTGCCGTCGAGGATGTGGTCTGCGTCAAGATTGAAATCAACCGACCCAAACGGATTATCGCCGTGTCGGGCCGCATCCGCTGGGTCACTCCGATTGCCGGCGATGATTGGTGGTTGGGATGTGCCTTCGATGTGCCGATTGAATACTCGATTCTCCACGAGCTTGCTGTCTCGGGCATTCTCGAACGGCGACGTTACCGACGCGAGAGAATCTCCGTTCGGACGACGGCGAAATGGGAACTCAACAGTACGAGAACCGAAGTCTGTATCCTCAACTACTCGCCGGGTGGCGGGTTCTGCATGCTGTCACAGACCGAAGGCAAACCGGGTGACCGGGTGTTGCTGCGATTCGAACTGCAGGACGGTCGGGAAGTGCTCGTCTGTGGGACGGCACGTTGGCAGATCGAGTCCGAGGACGGCTACGTCATCGGCTGTGAATTCCTACATACTCGGAATTCAACCATGCTCAGCGAGTTGATCGAATCCAACTCGCTCGTGCCGCCGATCCGACGGATTCGGGAACGCAGCCCGCTGCTGACTGCACGCCGGATTGCCGCAACGTGCGGTGTGGCGGCGGCCATCTGCCTGGTGATGCTTGGATTCTGGTGGGGACGTCAGACTCACGCACCTGGAGAAGACCCGGCGGGCACTTTGAAGACTGTGTCCGTCTCGCGGTCGCCGGAGCCGGAAGTGATTCCCGCCCCAGCGACATCGGCAGATGAAACGCCTGACACTCAGCATCCAGCCAATGATGATCTGTGGCAGAGCCTCGACAGCTACGATCGGCCTTATGGTCTGCCGATCTATGTTCCGCCACGCCCAATCGACCCTTATCGGGATACAGCAGACCTCGAACTTCCATTGCTCGATCAGAAGGTGACGTCGAAGCTTTCGTCCGAGCTCTTCGCCGACCCACCGTCGCTGCCCGCGGTTAGAGAGTTCGAGCCAGCAAAGCGCTGAAAAGGCTGGCTATCGTGGCTGGCCGTCGTGCCGCTTGGACGACGCTACTCGCCCTCGTCCTCGCCCTCGTCCTCGTCGTCGTCCCAGTCATCATCGTCTTCCCAGTCGTCGTCGTCCCAGTCATCATCTTCTTCTTCTTCGACTTCGACCCACTCTTCGTCCTCAATCCCTGCTTCGTCGTCCTCGTCTTCGTCCTCTTCATACTCTTCTTCGTCCTCTTCGTCGTCCTCTAGCTCTTCTTCATCTACTTCCTCGTACTCTTCTTCTTCTTCTTCGTACTCCTCTTCCTCCTCGCCCTCTTCATACTCTTCTTCTTCTTCGTCCTCGTACTCCTCTTCGTCCTCTTCATATTCGTAGTCGTCGAAGTCTTCATCCTCCGAACGAATTGGGTGCTGGTTCACCTGCCCGCCATCAAGTGGGTTCAGCAGCGTGTGCGGATGTCTTTCTAGTTCAACCGAGACGCTCACGTCTGATTCCTCCTCAACCACCTAAATCATTTGTCGGTTTCTCGTGTTCGCTTGCTTCGCTAGCGGAACCCGGTACTGTCGGCGGTGAGCTGTTTGGCGTCGTGCCAAACAAATTCACTTGCGGCAAGTCACTGAGACTTCGCAGCCCAAAAACCTGCAGAAACCGTTTGGTCGTATTGTACAAATAGGGTCGCCCCAGTTCATCACT
>CAJHYQ010001305.1_pt1 | contig 42173 bp, 39 predicted proteins | sample 9198721 | NCBI WGS metagenome assembly CAJHYQ01 (sample SAMEA7708357, study PRJEB35096) | sediment metagenome | biome: marine neritic benthic zone biome [ENVO:01000025]; feature: sediment [ENVO:00002007]; material: shallow marine sediment [ENVO:03000034] sea grass bed [ENVO_01000059] ... | reverse complement strand
GTTTTGTTTGGAAAAATGACCGTGGCAGCGGCTACGTCGATCCGGATACAACGACTTCGGCACAGCGTCGATACATCGATGGATGGATTAATGATCTTCGATCGGCGGCCGCATCCCGCGATTTCAAGGATCCGATCAAAGGCTACGAAGCTTATGCGGATGTGGACTCGTTCATCGATCACAACATCCTCAATCTCTTGGCGATGAATGTCGATGCCTTGCGGTTGAGTTCGTTCTATTACAAGACGGCCGATGGCAAGCTTCAGGCAGGACCCATCTGGGATTTTGACCGCTCCTTGGATTCGACGGATGGACGCGACAACAACCCCCGACGCTGGTTTGGGACGGGAGACTCGACGCGTTACTTCGATGATAGTAATCGAGTCATGTCGTGGTGGCCGGACATGTTTCAGGACCCGGATTTCGTCCAACGTTATATCGACCGTTGGTTCGAGCTTCGTCAGACCCAATTCAGTCTGGAGAACATCAATGCGACGATCGACGCTCATGCAGCTGAGATTTCCGAAGCCGCCTCGCGCGACTATCGACGCTGGTCGGGATCTCGCTATCGAGATTTCGCGGGTGAGATCAATCATCTGAAGGACTGGCTGCGACGAAGAGTCGAATGGATTGACTCCCGCTGGCTCGAAGCACCTGAATTCGATCAGCCAAATCCACAGGTTGCGACCGGCACCAACGTCAGCCTGTCATCTGACACGGGCCAGGTTTACTACACACTTGATGGGAGCGATCCACGCGGTGAGGACGGCGCGATTCGACCCGAAGCAAGGCTCGCCAACGGGCACGTGACCATTAACGGGTTCACGCGAATCACGGCCCGTGTCTATAAACAGAATCACGGATCCGATCACGGATATGTCCGATCGGGCGACGACTGGTCGGCGCCGTCCGTTGGTGTTTTCTATATCGATCCGCCCGCGGCTGTCGGAAATCTGGCAATCACCGAGGTGATGTACAACCCTTCGGACCCGACGTCCACGGAGGATGCGGCGGGCCTGGACGACAACGACGACTTTGAATTCGTGGAGCTGACGAATATCGGCTCGACGAACGTTGTGTTGACCGGAGCGAAACTTGCCAAAGTTGAATTGGACGGCGACGAAGAAGGAGTCGCTTTTGATTTCAGCCAAAGCGATATCTCGACGCTTGCTCCCGGTGAGCGAATTCTGGTGGTCGAGGACGTTGATGCTTTCGAGACGCGATATGGGAGCGGTTTACCCATTGCCGGTCAGTGGAGCGGCGGCCTGGATAATAATCGCGAGACCCTCACTTTGTTGGCCTTTGACGATTCGATCATTCAACAATTCAGGTACAACGACGGTGGAAAGTGGCCTGCCAGATCGGATGGCGATGGTAGTTCGTTGGAAATCGTCGATGCCAACGCTGACTACAGCGATCCCGAGAATTGGATGGCAAGCGTTGATTTCGGTGGGTCGCCCGCAGCAGCACCCTCAATTCCCGTTGGCGTCGTGATCAACGAGATCCTGGCTCACACCGACCCGCCACTGACACCGCCTGATTCGATCGAACTGTACAACACCACATCACGCACGATCAATATTGGTGGCTGGTACTTGAGTGACTCGGCCAACGAGTTGCTGAAATACCAGATTCCCGCGGGTACGACCTTGGCTGCGGGAGCCTACCTGGTCCTTGACGAGGGCGATTTCAATCCGAATCCGACCAATCCCAGTGCCCGAGATTTCGCTCTGAGCAGTGCCCGTGGTGACGACGTCTGGCTCGTGATTCCTGACGGCAGCGGTGGCGTTGAGAAGTTTGTTGATGATGTTCACTTTCCCGCTACGCCTAATGGTGAATCGATGGGACGACTGCCAAATGGCATCGGCCCCTTAGCACCCATGTCGGAGCGATCGTTAGGTGGGGAAAACGCCCAGCCGCGTGTTGGACCTGTCGTCATTAGCGAGTTGAACTATGCTCCAGGCAAACCGTCACTCAACGCACTCGCGCTCTATCCAGATCTGAGCTCTGATGATTTGGAGTTTGTTGAGATCTTTAATCCAACGGCCAGCAATGTCGATTTGACCGATTGGCGGATTCGTGGCGGGGTCGATATCGATTTCGATCCCGGTTCTCGACTGTCCGCGGGCGGAACGTTGGTTGTGTTGTCTTTCAATCCAGACAAACCAGAAAATGCAAATCGTACCGCAGCTTTTCGCGCGCATTATCGGCTCGATGCCTCGATTCAGTTGGTTGGCGGATACTCCGGCCAACTAAGCGATGCGGGAGAGACCGTTCGCCTTGAACGTCCGGATGAACCGCCGGCGGAAGAGCCAACGCTGATACCTCGACTTTGGGAGGATATCGTGGCGTATGATGTCGTCGCTCCTTGGGCCGCGGCCAATGGTACCGGTCAGTCACTCAATCGGGTGTCGCCAGTAGCCTACGGTCGCGATGCAGGGAGTTGGGAGGCGGCCACGCCGAGCCCTGGATCGCACGCGACTGACCAACTGCCGGGAGATGTCAACGGCGATGGATTCGTCAGCGCGGACGACATCGATCTGTTGTGTGGCAGTCTCGGTTCTGATGACCCGCGTCTCGATCTCAATGGGGATGCCGTGGTCAATCGTGCCGACGCGGACCTCTTGATCAAAGGCATTATCGGCACCGTCGCAGGCGATTCAAACGCTGATCGTCAATTCAATTCGACGGACCTTATCCAGGTCTTCCAACGCGGCGAATACGAGGATGACGTGACCAATAACTCTGTTTGGTCCGATGGAGATTGGAACTGCGACGGCGAATTCGACTCGGCCGATCTCGTGGCCGCGTTCCAGGGTGGCGGCTACACAGCGGGTGCCAGCCCCCAAGATGATACGGCACGTGACGAGCTTTTTTCGCAGCTTCACTAGCCTCACGCGTACGTCGTCGCGACATGACAGACGATTGTCCTCTGAATTTGTGTGCTGCCGCACATACTACGGAATCGTTCACGACTATAGTTTTTGTGTAGTCTCCGAGGCGTCGCCGCGAACGAACCGGGGTTCAATCGACGCAATAAGGTTGCGTTGACCGCTTTGCAAGTTTATCGCCTCCACGTGACATCTTGAAAATACGACGCTGTCACAGCAGGCGTTACTTTGTATGGCGTTTTCGCCCTAGATAGTTAGACAGACTGCGTAATCGGCTGAGTTTCACGGCTGATTCCGCAGTTCACGTCATGATTCAGCGGGCAACTGTGTGTAATCCAGTGTTGTTCTGTGGTTTTTCTGTAGCAAGTCGATCGGCCAGTTCGGGCCAGCAACCGTTCAAATTTCTCTCAAAGCGTTTTGACTGGTCGTTCCGACGCAGCGGTGAATAATGATGGGGCAGGTGATGGGGAAGACATATGTCAGAGACTTTTGAAGCCAATGGTAATTCGGTCGACCGCAGATGGCATCGCATCGCGACCGTTCGCAAGCAGGAACGAATTTCTCTTCGGCGAGTTGCCAAGCGGATTGATGCATCGATCGACGATCTGAAGCGCCAGGAAGACGAACTTTCCGACCTTAGACTGAGTGACCTCTACGCTTGGCAAAAGGCCCTGGATGTACCCGTAGGCGAGCTGTTAATCGACGATACTGAATTCGGGTCATACCCACTGCTGGTCCGGCAACAGTTGATTAAGGCCATGAAGACGACCCTCCTGTTGTTGGAGCACGGTGAGGGAACACCCGTTGGCTACCTCGCCCAGAATCTGCTCGAACAGCTGCTGGTCATGATGCCGGAACTCAAGAGCGTCACGGCTTGGCCGAGGCAGGGAAGCGTGCGCGAAAAGGACCGCGTTCCACGTATCCTGGCCGAACAGATTTCGACAGACGTCTTTTCCCACTAGATTCACGACTCGCTGGAAACGCGCGGGCCGGCTAAGGCCCGAATTCAGGAAGGTAGTGGGCGACGCCGGCGACATTGATTCCGTCGGCGAGAATCTTGATCATGAACAATTCCTCTGGCAGATCAAAGCGAGCTCGAACGCTGTAAGTCGAGGCCGGTTCGAAGCCGAAACGTCGATAGTAGTCTGGGTGCCCTAGAACGACCACGAAGGGGATTTGTTCTTGCCGGACGATTTCCAATCCTCGGCGTGTCAATTCAGATCCGACACCTTGCCGTTGAAAACGCGGCAAAACGCTGAGCGGAGCCAGTCCCATGCCCAGGTGACGCGGATTGGCATCGATGATCACCGGGGTGAACAACACGTGCCCGACGGGACAGCCATCAACTTCCGCCACAAGAGAAATGGCTTCGGCGCATCGCTCACATAGCTGCTGAACCAAATCGGCCTCGCCATTGTGCCCTAGCTCACTCGCCGAGAACGCGGCGGTGATGATCTCCCGGATGACTGCGTCGTCGTTGGGTTGTGCTTGGCGAATCTTGACGATTTGCATGTCGCTTCACGTTAGACTAAAAAGCTCCACAGTTTGCGCGAAACCGGCAGCTCAGATGAAGGTTTCATTTTAGGGGGTCTTATCGTCATTGTGCCCAGAGGAGCGAAAATGCTTCGCAACGCCGTCTTCTTCCAGGCGATTTTGATCGTCGTCTCGAGCGATCTAGCGGTTGCCCAATTCGATCTGCCTAGGGTCGGATCGCTTTTGCCAGAGGTGAGTGCTTTTGACGAGCAGGGCAACGAGTTCTCGACCGGAACGCTTCGCGGTCATTACTCCGTATTGGTCTTTGGGTGCCTCACGTGACCGCCATTTATTCGCAACGTTTCCAGTCTGGAGACGATTCAACGCGACTACGAACCCAAGGGCGTTCGTTTCTACTACATCTATAAATCGCTTGCCCATCCCGAGACGAATGGGTATGTGACCCCTTTTACGCTGGAGGAACGCCTGATGCATGTTCGCCAGGCGAAGCGCAAGCTGGGGTCGCAATTCGCGTGGATCTGCGATTCCATGACAAACGATCTCAAGCATGCCTTGGGAGATGCACCGAATTCGGAGTTCGTGATTGATCCACAGGGCAGGATCGTTCGTGCCCGACGCTGGAGTCGCCCGCAGCAGCTCCGTGTGGATTTGGAGGATTTGGTGGGGGTCGTCCGGCCGCAGACGAAGATTGCTGACCTCGACCTACCCAGGCTGTCGCGCCCGAAGACGGCTGAACGAGGTGTCGTTCCACGCGTAGACCTCCCCGGCCGTATGGTCCCCATCAAAGTGCAACCACTTACTGAACATGAGAATTCAGAGCCGTTTTACGTCAAATTACGAGCCGAGGTGGAGTCGTCCTATTTCGACGATGGCAGCGGCAGCCTGTATCTCGGCTTTTTCTTGGATCCGCTCTACAAGGTTCACTGGAACAACCAAGCCGAAGCGATTCGATTTGAAATCGAGTCGGCGGCTGGCATCAGGCTTTCGCCACACAGAGGTGAAGGCCCCAAGGTTGAAGTCGATGCGGATGCCGATCCACGCGAGTTTCTGATCGATCTGTCGGGAAAGACCGCAGAGCCACTTGCACTGGCGGTGCGCTATTTTGCCTGCGACGATGCAGAGACATTCTGCAAGCCGGTGACTCAACGCTATTTGGTCAGCCTGCAGCGTGATCGCGACGGGGGATCTCGTCGAGCCACTCGAGGGCCGCGGCGTCGCGAGGGGCGATCACCATTTGCCTGGATCACAGAGATGGTTCCGGTACTTCGTGTGCTGGACGCTGACGGAGATGGGGAAATCTCCTCGCAGGAGATCGACAGCGCGCCGACGGCGCTGCAGAAGCTGGACGCGAACGGAGACGGAAAGCTGGTCCGTGAAGAGATGAGCCCCAGGTAGTGGCGAATCCGTAGTTGAAGTTCGAGCTTTTACTACGGAATCCGCTCTCCTACCTTGCGCAATTGGATCTGAAAACTTGTGAAATCACGTAACCGCTATTGGCTCCCTTTTGCCGATTGGCTGCGGTTGCTTTTGCTCTTGGGCTTTTGAACTCCACGTCCCTGCTTGTTCTGCTCGTGCATTTTGTTGAGCATCAGCATTCTTGATTTCGCGTCGGGGTGTCCATTTGTTGCAGCGTTCATTTATGTCTCCACGTATCGATAGAGATTCCCTCGCCACACACCTAGTCTGATCATTGTTGGGCAGGCTGAAAAGGATTTTTATCACATACGCTGTCGTTTTCTGACGGCATGCGCGCTGGTCGTGCCGGTTGAATGTATTGGACAATTAGCACAAAACCTGCGGTGGTTCGAAGGCACTGGCCACAGATTAATGGGCGAGAAGGATTGATGATTGTCTCGATGCAAAGCCCAGATGCGTTTGGGTCATCGCGACTGATTCGATTGATGATTGTCGACAATCATCAATCAGCCAACGCAGGGCATCAATTTGCCTACGCTGCCTGTCGCTACACCCTTACGCCAACCCGTTGCCTATCAAAAGTTCCACTGATACTGAGTGTAGAAGAAGTCGGCATCACCGCTGAAGGGCAGGCCGGGTGTGTTGTAGTATCGGCCTGAGAAGAAGCGTGAGTAGCCGAACACGATGTTCATGCGTGGATTCACGGTGAACGTAAACAGCGTGTCGATTTCGTGCCCAAGATCGGCACTGCCTGGAGTCACTCCCCCGAAGAACGGCGTCATCGTCACCGAGTAGGGTGTGTCATTCTTGTTCTCTAGGAAGAAGTAGTAGTACCACAACAAGAACTTCACTCTTTTGTGAGGCTGAAGTGTGAGCTGCACGTTGGGCGTCTCGATATTGCGACGACCAAACAGATCCATAAAGCCTAGGTACTTGTGTGCGAGGGGGAAGTTGTGATGCCAACCGTTGCCAGCACCCGTTGCATTCGTGCCAGAAGCGAAGTCATAGTAGACCCACAAAGCAGGATTCCAGGCATGCTTGAACTTGCGACCCACGCCCATCGTCACGGCTCCTGCTGAATGAGACGAGTCGTTTGCGTTGGTGCCGAATTGATAGCCCGCCTCCAACTCCATCAACCAGTCTCCGCAGTGGCCGTAGTAGCGACCGCCTATCGTGTCATAGCGAAATCCGAAAACGTCATTGTCCAGCCCCAACCAGTAGACTTCGGCAATGTCCTTCTTAAAGCCCTTGTAGGTCGAGTAGATGCCGTAGAACTGTTGGTCCAGGTTGGCGCTATCGAATTGACGGAAGTCACGCTTCAACGGGCGAGTCCAAAAGGTATCGATGTTCCACTTCCGTCCGCTCCACATGAATTTGCCACCGTCGAAGGTCCGGCGCGTATTGGCCCAATCAAGTGGAGACACCAGTCGTTGGGCACCGTACAACAACTCTTGACGTCCCGCGCGACCGGTCAGCGTGCCAGGACCACCACTCAGCAAGACGGCATCCAAGAACAGGTTCTGCACATCGGATCGGTTCTCTTCGATCGGGCGAGGTCCAAAGTTCTCAAACTCGCTCACCGCGTCGAGGTACTCGAAATAGAATCGAATCCGCCGACCAATCTCCAGGTTCGTATAGATTCGAGCACGATGCAGCAGAAAGTCGTCGTCGATTCCGGTGAGGCCGAGAAGGCGAAGGTTACGCTCTGAGTGTTGTCGAGCTCGATATTGACCGCCCACGTCGAGAGTCATGCAATGCCCAATGCCGAGCCGCTTGAGATTCTCGCCGGGAAACCAACCCTGGTAGCAGGGATCGCATAGGTAGTCGAAGTTGTTGTCGTAAAACAATCCCTTGTAGGCGCCGGCGACGGCTTTCTGTAACGCCTCTTTCTTCTTCTTGCTGCAACACTTCTGACACGGACATGAGCCCGTTGCGTTGCCCTGGCAGCTACTGGTCGCGGCGGGAGGCTCGTCGCTCGGCTGTTCTTCCGCGGACTCTGGAGCTGGCTGCGATATCTCGGCCAGCCATGGGTAGGCAGGCGCCTCATCGCTCACCGCTGGGGCGATCACCGACTCCTGGGCAGTCACACTAAGCGCCAAAAAATGGCAGAGCACAAAGAACGCGGCGGTCCGCATGCCGATGTGCGCGGCGATCGAGGACATGATCAGACTCCCTTCCCTGGGCAATCGCGATAACAATAAGGTCTTATTCTTGTGTCCTCGGCTCGCGCGAGCCCGCCGAAAAAGAAATCTCCGTCTGGCTATTACAAACCGCATAGTCTGCAAGTCGAAGGGTCACTGCATGCTAGCTCGGACCGATCCTCTTGTCGTAACGCAAACGATGCCCAGCAGTTGCCAGTCATCGTTCGGTATCGATCAACTCGCGATAGAATAAACGCATCACACCGTGTCAATTTTTGAAATTCGACCCATGGCGTCCGGATTCTGTTTGACCTGCCCCATCGGCCTCGAGCCAAATCGTGAGATCCGAATTGGAAAGCAAGAACCGGATAGCAAATCGTGGTCATTTACGCGATTCTTATGCGGTAGCTGAGTCGCCGACGTTCGGACGGCTTACAAAGTTCGAAGCACAAAAAGGGGAGCGAAACCAATGACCGGGCTGGTCGAAGCCTCGCATCGTGAGACTCAACGTTGGTCGACCATCGTTCGACGTGCTCGAGACATCGATGATGACTTCGTTTATGGGGTCCGCACCACCGGAATCTACTGTCGGCCGAATTGCAGTTCCCGGAAGCCGAGGCGCGAGAACATTGAATTCTTTGATACGGCGGCCGACGCCGAGAAAGCAGGTTTCCGACCGTGTAAGAGATGTCACCCGCGCGAGGACATCGATCAGCGTCTCCTCGTGGTCCAGGCAGCCTGCCGCAGGATTGAGAATAGCGACCGATCGCCTGGTCTCCGCGAGTTGGCAGACGACGTGGGCATGAGCCAGTCGCACTTTCACCGACTCTTCCGCAGTCTGTCGGGTGTCACGCCCAAGGAATACTCAGAGGCTGTGAAAGCAAATCGCGTTCGCGAAGGTCTGCTGAAGGGTGAACCCGTGACAAGTGTGATGTATCGCGCGGGCTTTTCCTCCAGCAGCCGATTCTATGAACGATCTCGCCGCATTCTGGGGATGCTGCCGGCTAGCTACAAGACCGGGGCAACGGGCGAATGCATTTGTTTCGCCCTCGCCCAAACAACGTTGGGTTGGGTGCTCGTCGCCGCGACCAATCAAGGTGTTTGCAGCATCGGTCTCGGGGATCAACCCAGCGCACTTCGAAACGAACTGAAGGCGAGATTTCCGCACGCTGAGATTCGTCAAGGCGATCCCGTCTTCCGAACCTGGGTGGGAGAAGTCGCGGCTAGAATCGACGCCTCAAAGTCGGACTCGGACCTGCCGCTCGATATTCGTGGTACCGTCTTTCAACGACAGGTCTGGTCAGCTTTGCAAGAAATACCACCTGGCGAAACTCGTACTTACGCCGAGATTGCCGGTGCACTCGGCAGGCCCGAGTCAACGCGCGCCGTCGCCAACGCGTGTGCAAAAAACCCAATTGCCGTGTTTGTCCCCTGCCACCGTGCGATTCGTGGCGACGGTGGATTGGCGGGTTACCGTTGGGGACTCGAGCGCAAGCGGGAGTTGCTAGAGCGAGAACAGCCGCAGCACTCGCAGCCCAAGTAGCACGTGCCCAACGAGAGCGTGGACTCAAGAGCCCGAGCCGGTGGCTTATCCCTGCCGCGGCTGTTGCCTAGCGAGTGACAAACTCTACTGCTCTTTCAAGTGTTGGTCGAACCAACCCACGATCTGCCGAATCAGTTTGGCAGGATCCTCCTCGAGGCCGTGCCCTGAGTTTTCGTAGATCGTCAGCTCGTTGGTCACCCCTTCCTTTTTGAAGGCCTCGTGGATCCACTTGCCGTGTCGCGGTGGCACAAGTTCATCCTTACCACCCATGATGACCAACGCGGGCGCATCGTCTGCCGAAACATGGACCAGTGGCGAATGAACTTCGGCCTTTTCCATCTCAAGGTTCAACGCTGGAAATCCGCGGTACGCCGGCAGCGAGTCGGGCGATTCCCAGACGGCGACGCGCAAATCAGTGGGTGGTACCAACGCCACAACCGCAGCAACTCGGCTCGAAACACGGTCCAACTCGTCTCTCGCGTTCGCATCTCCATCGTCGCCCGTGGTACCTAGCATCAACGCTAAATGGCCACCGGCACTCATGCCTAAGACTCCCATCCGATCCGCGTCGATTCCTAGTCGGCCCGCGTTTTTGCGCACAAACCGCACCGCACGCCGCACATCGGACACCGCTTCGGGAATCGAGTAGCGCGGACTGCTGCCGTGCCGAATGGCCGCCACTTGATAGCCTGCTTCAAGATAGGGCCCGAAAAACTCCCGGGATTGTTCCGGCGGCGACCACCGTGAGTACCAACCGCCGGAGACCATGAAAAGTATGGTGGCTCCGTTCGCCTCACCGTCCGGTGGAAAGATGTCCATCGTCATCGCCAGACCATCCTTGTGACCGTAAACAACGTCGGTTTGAATCTTTTCCTCGGACGGCTGCTGCGCAAAGCTTTCACCAGTGAGCAACACGGCCAGCAATGCGGGGGCCAGGAGCAGCGGGTGGGTTTTCACGGTCTTCTTCCTCTCGTCAATGGACTGGATCCGCGGCAACGAATGGCCGACTGAAAGCACTCGATTCTAATCGTTGACACTCCGAAAACCGAGCTTGACCCATCTCCTACTCCGGTAGTAATATACTGCTCCTACCGTGGTAGTAGAGTCGCGTCGGCAAAGGTTTTGGGAGCAGAAATGTCGCAGAAGCATCATCTAGCGGAACTGCAGCTGACCATCATGCACGTGCTTTGGGACCGTGGCGAGGCGACGGTCGCGGAGGTTCGCGAGGCTCTGTGCGAATCTCGACCGTTGGCTCACACCACGGTCGGCACGATGTTGACCAAGATGGAGCGGAAGGGCCAGGTGACTCATCGTAGCGATGGGCGTGTACACATTTACCGACCTGCGGTCGGTCGTGAGCGAGTGAGTCGATCGATGGTCTCAGATCTCGCGCGGCGGCTGTTCGGCGGGGATGTGACGGAGATGGTGAGTCACCTGCTGGACGGTTGCGAGGTTTCCGACGAGGAACTGGCGCGACTGAAAGAGTTGATTCGGAGGAAGCAGAAGGAGGCCAGGCACAGTGACTGACACTTCCATCATTCTGTCCGCATCGGCCACCTTTTTCCTGACTTATGTGTTCCATTCGACGATCACTTTATTTGTCGCTTGGATACGAGTGAGCGCCGCCTCTCGTGATCACCATCGCATGGCAGAGCGGTGGTGGAAAGTGGCTGCCATCTTGCCAGTGATTACCGCCGCCCTGCAGACAACCCTAGCGGGACGAGCCGGGTCGTCGATCGAACGTACCTGGACCAGGGACAGCCAAATCGTCGAGGCACGATGGGTGAATCGGTGGGAGGCTTCTTCGGCCAGGACGTCGACGCTCATGCAGCCGTTAGCAGACGAGCGTCGCCGCAGCGAAGCGACAAGCACGCCGAAGGCTGCGGATGAACAGTGGCAGTGGACGATCGATTCCAACCGACAAGGGGACGTCTCGACTCCGTTACCCGCTTCCATCCATTATCATCCCCATGCACCATCGTTACTAAGCCGCTACTTGGGCCGCGTCCGTAACCCGTGGCTTTCCGCGACGGTGGCTCGTTGGATTGCCACGATTGGATTGTGCGTCGTGGCGATGGGGATTGTCCGATTCTGCCTCCAGTCGCTTCGGCTGCGACGTCGACTGGCGAGACTACCGGTGCTGCACGGGGGACGAATCCGTCACCTGCTCGACGAGCTTATGGAACTTGCAGGAGTTGAGCATCGCGTCTGCCTGCGACAGGCCGACGAAGCGACTTTGCCGTTTGCACATGGCCTGTTCCGCTGGACGATTACCGTACCGCGACGAATTGAGAAGAAGCTCGACCGCGATCAGCTGAAGGCCTTGTTGGCTCACGAGCTAGCGCATCTGGTGCGCCGCGACACCGGCTGGTTACATGCTGGGCGACTATTGGGAACCTGTTTCTTCTTTCAACCGCTGAACTACCTCGCCCGCAGCCGTTGGCTCCGAGCGGCGGAGTTTTGTTGCGACGATTGGGCGGTGCGGCAAGCGATTGATCCGGTTTCGTTGGCACACTGCTTGACGAGTGTCGCTCAGCATCGCATGCGACCTTGGTCTCGTGTTTCGCTCGGCATGGCTGACGATCGATCTTTGCTGTCGAATCGAGTGGAACGCCTGTTGCGCGACACCGGGTCTTCAGCAAGTTGCCATTCAGTCGCCAGACGTCTGATGACGTTGTCGGTGGCAATCCTCGCCGGCCATTTGTTAATCATGGTCAGTCCGACAGTGTCGGTCTCGAGCACTTCGGGAATTGCTTTGACTCGTGTGGCAAACGCCATGCAAACGGAGCCGGAAGTTGAGTTGTTGACGTTGTCACTGGCTGAGCTGGATCAGGAGATGCTGAAACTAGATGACGTCCTAAGGAGCACACCAGGGCTTCACGATACTCAACTCAATCGTCAATTAGCCGCGACCTACCAGCAGATCCGGTTGCGTCAATCAACGATTCTCGCGCGGCGAGATCAGATTGTCGCCCTTATCCGCTCACATTCTTCTCAGCGCGAAAGAGTACGTTCGTCTGTCTCTCGCTAAATTCTATTGGAAGGAGTCTCCGGAATGAAAAACCGACACAACTTATTGGTGCTAACCTGTCTGCTCATCACGCAGGCGGTACTCGCCGGGCATCTGTGCACTGCTGGCGAGAAGGATGATGACACCGCCATTACTAACCCCAGCGTGTTGAACTTAAGTCAGCTGAAAGAGGCCAAGATCAATCTCGATGTGAATTCGTCGTGCATCCTGACCACCGAACACGAGATCCCCAAGGCGCTGGCGAGTAACCCAAAGGTGATCAACTTGGTTCCGATTAGCCCGACCAAGTTGCAGTTGGCGGCACTGAGTCCGGGTGTGACCACCGTCAACTTGTGGAACAAGGACGGCGATATGAAAACGGCCCATGTCGTTGTCACCGGCAGTGGTGGAAGGCTAGCTTCGTTGCTCGATCGCCTCTATCCAGACACCAAAATCCAAGTTGTCCCACTGGCCTCGTCCGTCCTGTTGCGAGGTAATGTCGAGGAAGCTCGCACCGTCGGCGAAATCCGCCAGATTGCTGAAGACTTTTACCCCAAGGTCATCAACCAGCTGACGGTAAGCGGGAAGGCCGATACCTACCAGCGTCTCAACCAGTACCCATCGTCGAGTCACGATCGAGAAGTTCTCGTCACCAGTCAGCCGAAGCCTGAATTGAAAGATGAGATTCGAGCTCTGCGTCGGGAAGTTGGGCAGCTGCGTCGTGAAATCGGTCAGCTGACCGCTGCGATCAAGGCGGCTCATGATTCAACGCCGAATGATCGCAAGCGACCCGTTCCGCCACGTCGCTCGTCATCCCGTACGGGCGAAAATCCAGAAATCCGTTCCGAGGATCGTGTTGGATGGCCCGTTCCGCACCGAGTTCGACCTGCCCCGGCGCTCCCGCGCGTGGGTTCCATCGATCGCGACAAATTTAGCAGACCGACGCGGGTCATGATGGAAGCTCGCATCTTCGAATTCGACGAGAACATCGTTAACAAGTCGTTGGACAAAGCTCAGCGCGCTGGCAAAGTCGGACGCGAGGTGGCCGAGATTGTACGGGCCGTCGTCAAGGGGCAGCTGCCGGCAGGCAAGGGTGTGCAGATGATTGAAGGCAATCTTGTCGGTGCCTTGGATGCTGACGACAAACGGCTGGCCGAGTGGACGGATGAACTCACCAAACACGACTTAGCCACAGTCATTTCACAGCCCACCGTGGTCACGCTCAGCGGTCAAGTCGCAACGATACACAAAGGCGGCGAGTTTCCGATCGTCGTGCCGCAAGCACTCGGCCAGGTGGCGGTCGAATACCGTCAGTTCGGAACGAGGATTGAGATGATACCTAAGGTTGTCGACGACCAACGGATACGTTTGCACGTGACGCCTAACTTCAGCGGACTTGATACAGAAAACACCGTCTCGGTCAACGGACATACAATCCCCAGTTTGAAGACCGTTCAAATCCAGACCGCCATGGAATTGAACAAAGGTCAATCGCTGATCATCGGCGGACTGGCTTTGGGCGAGAAACGTCACATGATCATTATCACACCTGAAGTGGTGTCCGATTTGGATGTAGCGACTCGGCCAACCGAAACTGCGACGGTTGATTCGCCGGACGACCTTCCATTCCTGAAAGCCTTGCCGCGGCGTGGAACCGCGCCCGCGAGACGTTCGTCGAGATAGTTGTGAGCTTGAGAAAGAATCGACCGGATAGGGCCTCGTTGGCGAAGAATCGTTCGCTCGATTTGCACTCACAGGGCAGCGCCGTCGCTCGACGCGTCGGACTGCCCTGTATCTACTGGGCCGCCCATTGGATCTGAATGTCTGACGAAGCGACCTCTGCTTCGCTACAATGCCAACTCATGTGATGGAGTTTGCGATGAGTCGAGTAGGCCGACAGGCCGCTTCCTTTTCTCAGCCTGATTGTGCGGGTCACGTGCACCGACTTGAGGACTACCAAGGTCGATGGTTGCTGCTGGTGTTCCATCGACATTTGGGATGACTGCCGTGTCGTGAGCACCTGTCGCAGTTGCGGCAAAACGAGCAGATGCTTGAAGCGGTGGGCTTGTCTGTTTGCGTCGTTACCTTTGACGACCAGGCGTTCGCCCAGGAGTACCTTCGACAGACCGACCTCCGCTGGCCATTGCTGATCGATGCCGATCGAATACTCTATCGTGGCTACGGGATGGACCGAGGTTCTGCATGGCAGATCTATGGTCCTCGATCGATTTGGGGTTATCTGCAGTTGCTAGCGCGAGGACGGCGCCTGCAGCGGTCCGGAAGCGACTACCGTCAATTGGGCGGTGACGTCCTCATCGATCCTGGTGGAATCGTACGACTTCATCATGTGAGTCACGGCCCGCATGACCGGCCAGACGTTTCAGAAGTGCTCGCCGCGATGAGGTAGTCGGGGGCGCTGTGCGGCGCTAGACCTGCTCGGCTTCAACCGGGTTTGTCAGGTCACCAATTCCTTGGACGCTGATGGTCACAGTGTCTCCTGGTTTGAGAAACACCGGTGGCTTACGTGCAGCTCCGATTCCATGCGGCGTGCCGGTCAAAATGACGGTTCCGGGCAGCAGGCGAGTGCTGGCGCTGAGATACTCGATCAGTCGCGGCACGTCAAAGATCATGTCGTTGGTGTTCCAATCCTGCATGGTTTCACCGTTCAAGGTGGTCTTAATATCCAGCGAATTGGGATCGGTAATTTCATCGGCGGTGACCAGGCAGGGGCCAAGAGGACAGAAGGTCGCGAATGTCTTGCCGCGGCACCACTGTCCGCCTCCACCCTTCATTTGCCAATGACGTTCGCTGACGTCGTGGGCACACGTGTATCCCAGAACGAAATCGAGCGCGTTATCCAAAGTCGCATTGATGCACTCCTTGCCGATCACAACAGCCAACTCGCATTCATAGTCGACCGTCTCGCACTTCAAGGTCTGTGGGATTCGGATCGGATCGCCGGGATTCTGCAGAGCACCGATGTTCTTCATGAACAGAATCGGGAAGTCTGGGATGGGTTGGTTCCCTTCGGCCGCGTGATGTGCGTAGTTTAAACCGATACAAAGAATGTCGATGGGAACGATTGGTGCCAGCAGTTTGACGACATCTGCTGGCGAGCCCGTGTCGGTGTACTCGTTGTAGATATCACCCGAGAGCTGGGTGGCTGAGCCGTCTTCATGCTGAACGCCGTGATGAATTTCCCCAGATGCGCCCTGGTACCGGATAATTCTCATATTCGCCCCACTAAGTTGGTGTGCTACTGCTGACTAAGCTCGCGGAATTGCTTCCACGTGATCACTTCGATGCCCAGCTCTTTGACCAGGGCCGAAACATCTGGATCGGAAAATATTCGCCGGTCACCGTCGCGTCGCGACGCGCTGGAAGTAATCGCCCTGAGCTCGGCGTCGTCGTAGCCGCAGTGAATGATCAACTGACTCACGCCAGGCTTCAGCTCCCGCAAGAATTGTGTGTAAGCTTCACGTCGCGCTTGATGCGTATCGCCACCGTAAAACTGGCCGAGATGGTCCAGCAACGGCATCTCGCGGTCCGTAAGCAGTTCTCTCATCTCATTACCACGTTCAGCCAGTGCTGGATACTGACGCGCGATGGCTGCATCCGTCTTGCGAATGAACAGAATCGGTAGATCGTATTCAATGCCCAACTGCACGTAGACCGAGAGCAGATCTGGGCGGGCGATGAGAGCGCCCATGTGCGTATCCAAATGACTTAGTGGAACGCCGAACTGTTTCGCCCGCTCAACCTGAGCACGCAATTCGATGGCGGCCTCCTTGGCCTTCACATGCTCGGCAACTTGCCGCACATCACCCCAGAGATATCCATCCTCATCGACCAGAGTGGGCACCTTTTCACGTGGCGCGACCGGGCCCCATCGGTAGTGCTTCCATTCGGCATTCAGCGTCAAATGGATGCCGAAATCCCGATCAGGATGCTCACGAGCATGAGTGGCAAATTCGGTGAACCATGGGCACGGAACCATGATGCTGGCCGATGATACAAGACCCTCGTTCATCGCGTCGATCGTCGCGCGATTCACCGAGTGTGACATACCGGCGTCATCGGCGTGAATGATCAGGTACTTGGCGGGACTTTCGGCTGACACCATCTGAATCACCAGCAATAGGATCGAAAGGCTCAACGTGGCGTGCAACGTTTTCGTCATAGTGTGCTCCCTTTTGAGAACGAGGATACTGTCCGACCTTGATCCGCGTCAAATCTCAGTGGCTGACGGAGGCGTTTTTTGTGACCTAAGCTGCGACAAACCCCAGTAAGCTAATGAACCGCGCCTGAATTCCTTACGCTGTCAACGCAATAACTCGACGCGGTCTCTTAAGTTCTTCGCCCGCCACTGGTTCATCTTCGTGTTTATTTCGACCTCGATTCGCTGTGTGGGCGAACATCCGGCCGAGCAGGCGAGGCCAAGTGCAACGCTTGTTTTCGCAGGCAAGAAGCTGTTGCGATTTCGTGTCGGGTGTCGACCTGTTTCCCACATTCTTGGCTGCGGCGGGATGCTGGTCCCGAATCGCTGGATGGACGCTCGTTCGTTCCGACGGCTAAGGAGGCTAGGTTGACGATTTCGGCTATCGAGGCACGCATCGATGGGTTCCGATTCCGTGTTCCTCAGCCGTCCTATGATCTTCAAGCTGATCCGAATTGCCTGCATAACCTGACCGGCAGTTCCGCCTACCGTACAGATGGACAGGGCGTCTTCGGGATGGGATGCAAGCCATCGAGGATCCGAGGCTGGACCTGGGTGGATTGGCCCGAGGACTGTCGATTGAGCTAAGAGGTGGCGGAGCGGGCAACACCCGCTGGATCTGCCGCCAGACCCTGACCGCAGCGGTGGATTTGGCGACCAGCGCGCATGTGCGCTCCTTCCTGCGACACGGCATCACCCTTAATTCACCTGCCCGCGAGACGTTGTGCTGCAGCATCTGTCGAACCTTTTAACCGGATGGTTCGGTATCGACATCAATCGACGTTTCAGCCACATCATAGGCACGACCCAGGTGAACGTTCAGCTTTATGAATCGAGCAATTTTTCGAGGAACTCTTGTCGCGAAGCCGTGGAAAAGCCGAAGAAGTAGCCGTGCCAGCAACGCGCCTTTTTTATGAGAATCGCGTAGGCTAAAGCAATGCAGGCGGTTGTTTCCGTTCCACGCACAAACGGTGCGTGCGGTATTGCACACCTTCGACCGAGATTTCATCAGCCGATGGGCATGGGTGTCCAGATTTCTTCCCAGAACTAAGGTATTGTTGTTCTGGAGAATCGCTATTTCCCTCCGGCACTACATTTGCTATTCCACAGGAGCGGGGCAGTTTAGCGTATGTGATGCCAAACCTGGTGGAGACAGAGAATGAGTCATAGTGAAGCGGAGATTATCCGCGCCTTAGAGACTGAAAAGAGAATGATGGAGCGTCAGCAGCTGCTGAAGGAACTCTGGAAGCTGAGCCGCATCGAAGACTCGGAACTTGGTGAGCCGGATGGCTCGGCTGACAAGTCCGCCTTGAGCGAGGAAAAGCCCGAGCCAGTAGCCAGCGTGGCCCTGTCCGGACAAGCCGTCTAGCGCGATTAATCGCCCGCGCCCGCTGCCCGATCGTCTGAGCGCAGCGGCCGCGGAGCCAGCGCCGTTCATCCCTGAACGCGATAACCCAGTTTCAGCAGGTGACCGCGTACGCGCTCGAGTTGTTGCCCTTGGATCTCGAGGGCCTCTTCTTTAATCGCCCCACCGGCTCCGCAGGCGGATTTGAGCTGCGTCAGCAGCTCGTTCAGATCCGAATCGGGCTCGACCAGCCCCCGGATGATCGTCACCTTCTTGCCCTTCTTTCGCTTTTCGACAGACAGCCGTGCTGTTTGCTCGTTGGTTGGCCGTCGTTTGATCGGCTCAGGTGGACACACACATTGCTCTTCCAATTCGCCACAGCCCTCACACCGAGGCGGTCGGTCCCACCGAGTTCCTTCGAATAGTCGCATGATCTTGCCTCACCGGCATGCAGTTTGGCAAAGCCACGGTCCTATCGCAAGGCTGAAGACGCGAGGGATCAGGCAGAAGACGGGTGATTGAGCGTGCCGCGTGGTTGATCCAGGTAAGAACTTGCAAATCCAACAACTGCACTATTGCGAGCGACCGTTTGCGTCGATCACAATCGGGGTCCAAGTAGCGGTGACCTGCTGTGCGTCGCCGGCTTGCGGCACGGCAGAGTAAGCCTGCGGTGTCGAAAACGCCTCTACAATTTGGCTTGTGTCATGAAGCGACTGAGTGAGCTCATTGAAAAGCGGCTGTCTACGGCCGACTCGTCGACCTTTTCGGCGTATTGCATCACGGCGGCGTTCGGAACGTATTTTTGCATGTATGCCTTCCGCAAGCCCTTCACGGCTGGCACGTTCGAGACGATTACTTTCGCGGGTCTGGCTTTCAAGCCGATTCTGATCGCAGCCCAGGTGGCCGGTTACACGCTCTCGAAGTTCCTGGGCATCAAGTATGTTTCCGAAATGCCGGCGAACCGCCGGGCAATAGGAATTGTATTGCTCATTGGCATCGCGGAATTGGCCTTGTTGCTGTTCGCGATTACGCCGCCGCCATACAACTTCGTCATGTTGTTTCTTAATGGGCTGCCTTTGGGCATGGTATTTGGCCTGGTGCTCGCGTTTCTTGAAGGTCGGCGAATGACTGAAGCGTTGGCCGCGGGGTTGTGTGCCAGCTTCATCGTCTCTTCGGGCATCGTCAAATCGGTCGGTCGATACTTGATTGAAATGGCGGGAGTTTCGGAATTTTGGATGCCCTTTCTCACGGGGCTAATTTTTATCGTTCCCTTGCTGGTCTTCGTCTGGATGCTTAACCATATTCCGGCTCCCTCGAGCGAGGATATTTTGCATCGGTCCGAACGAATTCCGATGAATCGTGATGACCGTCGGGCCTTCTTCAAACGCCACGCGTTCGGCTTAATCGGTCTGATTTCGATCTACATCCTGCTCACGGTCATGCGCAGCATGCGTGATGACTTTGCCGTGGAAATCTGGCGAGATTTAGGTGAGGTTGGCGAGCCATCGATCTTCGCACGTTCGGAAATGCTGGTGATGTTGGGGGTTGTCGTGGTCAACGGCGCGGCGATCACGATCAGCAGCAATCGACGTGCTTTCTTGAGTGCTTTAATGCTGGTGACATCGGGCTATGCTGTGATCTTGATCACGTTGTATGCCTATTGGAACAATTGGGTGTCCGCCTTCCCGTTTATGGTGTTTGCCGGCTTCGGGATGTATGTGCCCTACGTCGCCTTTCACACAACGCTTTTCGAGAGACTCATTGCGGTGTTTCGTGAGCGCGGTACCATTGGCTATCTAATGTATCTGGCCGACGCGACGGGCTACCTCGCGTATGTTGGCTTAATCATTTGTAAGAATCTGCTGCCGGCGACGGTCAACTTCCTGCAGCTTTTTATGGCCTCGTCGTTGTTGATTGCTGCCGTATCGGCCATCATGACCATTGCACTGATGGCCTATTACCACCGTCGCATACCGCGGGAAGAGGCACCGCAGTTGGCCTATGAGGCAGAGTAACGTCCGCGTTGTTTGGTTTGCAGAGAGACACAAGATGGAAATCAGTTTAGTGGTATTCGATCTCGCAGGTACAATCGTGGATCATGGTTGTATGGCGCCGATCATCGCAATCATCGAAGCGTTATCAGATCGGGATATCACGATCAACACCGCTCAAGCACGCGGACCGATGGGCGTGCATAAACGCGACCACATTCGAGCGATACTAGAACTCAAAGAAGTCGCCGAGCGCTGGCAGGAGTGTCACGGGCAGGCCTGGACTGAGGATGATGTGCAGCAAATCTACGAATCGTTGCTACCTCGCCAGACCGACGTTGCCTTGAGACATGCGGTGGCGATTGATGGAGGTGTCGATTGTCTGAGTCGCCTGCGTGATCAGGGCATCACCGTAGCCGCAACGACCGGTTACCCTCGATCGGTCGCCCAACCCATCTTGGATCAGCTGGAAGAGCAGGGAGTGCGATTCGACCACAGCGTTTGCGCAGACGAGGTTCCCGCGGGTCGGCCGGCACCATGGATGATTCTGCGGAATATGGAAGCGACCGGTGTCTTTCCTCCCTCGTCGGTCGTCAAGGTTGGCGACACCGTGCCGGATGCCGCAGCCGGGCGCAATGCCGGTGTTTGGTCGGTCGCGGTGAGCGAGACCGGAAGTGAATTCGGTCTAACTCCGGAGGAGCTGGAGGCATTGTCCGCGTCGGAGCGAGATGAAAAAAATCGGTTGGTTGCCGAGAAACTGCCGCAAGCCGGTGCCCCCCGCGTGATTCATTCGATCAGAGCGTTGTCTGACCTGCTGCCCGACTTTGAGGCTTCCGCGGAAGTGTCCCAGGTGTGATGAGAGCTTCGGCCGCGGTTTTTCATGGCCCGGATCAGCCGTTCGAACTGGTGTCCCTGAACCTGTCTTCGCTCGAGGACGGCCACGCGCTCGTGAAAGTCACCTGTTGTACGCTGTGTGGCAGTGATCTGCACACGATCCGCGGTGACCGACCCGTCAGCGGACCGACGATTCTTGGACATGAGATGATTGGTATCGTCCATCGACTCCCGTCCGAGGCCCCGCCGTGTGCAAGCGACGGTCTTGCGATCGCCGAGGGGGATCGAATCACTTGGTCCGTGGCCGCCTCCTGCGGCGAATGCTACTTTTGCCGCCATGGGTTGCCTCAGAAGTGTGAATCGCTGTTCAAGTACGGTCATGAAGCGATCGGTCCCAGGGCATCGGCCAGTGGTGGTCTTTCCGAGTACTGTCTGTTGGTTCCCGGCACGGCCATTGTCAAGCTACCCGAAGCGATACCCGACTTGGTTGCCTGTCCGGTGAACTGCGCAACGGCCACGGTCGCGGCTGCCCTGCGTGTGGCCGGAGCTGTCGAAGATAAATCGGTCGTGATTCACGGCGGAGGGATGCTCGGTCTGACGATGGCTGCTATGACGAGAGCGGAGGGAGCGGCCAGCGTGCTCGTTACCAATCCGGACCAGCAGCGATGCCAATTAGCGATGCGGTTCGGCGCGAGCGACGCCCTGGACGCGAATGATCCGGTGTCGATCCAGCGCGCGATCCATCAAACCACCCAGGGACGCGGCGCCGATGTCATCTTCGAAATGTCTGGTGCTTCGAGCGCCGCCGAATCGTCGGTCGACTTACTGCGGATTGGCGGATGTTTGATCCTCGTCGGTTCGGTGTTTCCATCTCCCGCCATCTCCGTGTTACCCGAACGAATCGTCAGACGAATGATACGAATTGAAGGTATACACAACTATTTGCCGAGCGATCTTGATCACGCCATTCGGTTTCTCGAACGCCACCAGTCTGAGTTCCCGTTCCATGAACTTGTAGGTGCTGAGTATGCGCTCAGCGAGATCGATCAGGCTGTGAGTGAAGCGCTGAGCAGTTCATCGACACGAATCGCGATCCGCCCGAATTAGGGTCTGGCTAGGCGAATCATTTTTGTCGCGATTTTCCAGGCAACCCCGCCGCTCGAGGCCTGATGATCTACTTTCTATTCCGCGCACGACTTACAATGGAACTTGGCGGGTCGATATACCGCTAAAGGAGTTGTAATGACTCACTCAAGTGACCGGTCTTGGTTCACTGGCATTGTGCCAATCGTCGTGTGTATTTTCGTTGGCTGCTCCGACGCCATCGTTGACACGACCTCTTCGGACCCTGCAGGCCAACCTGCAGCGGGCACCACTCCTGAGATTCTGCACGATGATGCTGAGACCAATGAAAGCCAGGATGCCTTCGCTCAGCAACGTCAGGCGATGGTCACACGGCATTTAGAAGCACGAGATATTCGCAACCAGCGCGTGCTGCAAGCGATGCGGCGGGTACCGCGTCACGAGTTTGTTCCGAAGTCGCAAATTCATCACGCTTATCGCGATTCGCCCTTGCCCATCGGACACCGCCAAACGATTTCTCAACCATACATCGTTGCGCTGATGACTCAATTGGTTGACCCAAAACCAACAGACAAAGCGCTCGACGTCGGAACGGGGTCGGGTTATCAAGCCGCCGTATTGGCGGAAACCGTTGCAAGTGTTTACACCATCGAAATCGTTGCCCCGCTGGCGGCTGAGGCGAAGCAGCGTCTTGAGTCATTGGGTTACAAGAATGTGCAAACGCGGCAGGGAGATGGATATCGAGGTTGGCCTGAGGAGGCACCCTTCGACATTATCATTGTTGCGGCTGCCCCCGATCACATCCCACAGCCATTGATCGACCAGCTGGCACCCGGGGGTACACTGGTCATCCCCGTGGGTGATGCTTGGCAAGTCCTGATGCGGATCGATAAGGACAAAGACGGGGTGGTAAAGAAGTCGCGAGTTGCTCCGGTTGCTTTTGTTCCCATGACGGGCGAAGCACAGGAATAGTTATCGTCAAGACTTTTAGCGCCGAGGACTTGTAGCGAAGACGCTGGACATTCGCTTGCAGAAAGGATTGGATTGGATTCCTTTTGATCGTCTGTTTAGGATAGATGTGTATAGGTAATTCATAGAGCACCATGTGACTTTCGGGATAACCTACTATGTGTCGAGATGAACCCGATCTGCCGGCGGAATCCAAGGCACTACTCGAGGCAGGTTGGAGTGCACGCGAAAGGTGCCGACCCGACATGTCTCACTTCCTGTTCGTGCATGCGGCGGATCTTTGCCGGCGTGAGGGCGACCCGTGCGGCGAGGCACACGCTCTGTTAGCTCTTGCGGACAATGCACTTCACTTTTGTCCGGATGACGTTGCCGACGCGTTCGCTCATCGCGAAACTCTGGCCACGAAGGCACTTCAGATCTTTCGTCGCTTCGATGACGGCGAAGGTATCTCGCGGGCGCTACGCATTAAGTCGTCAGTCACTCAAAGCGGTACGGCTCAACGACTGCTGGCCGAGAGCCTGGCTGCTGCTGAGGCGACGGGAAAGCCTGACAGCATTGTGCCTTGCCATGTGGCGGTTGCTAATCGAATGGCGCTCGAAGGTGACTATGAAAGCGCGACAAGTTGTTGCCGCAAGGCGCTCTCGCTGGCGCGTGATTCAGGCGATCCCAAACTCATTGCCATTGCCCTCGAAACTCTGGCCTCCGTCTTTCAGGGTGACCTCAGCCAACGGCGTGAGTTCTTTGACGAACTGCACGAAATCTATCGTCAGCTCGATCGACGGGCTTCCTTGGCGCGGTCACTTGTCACCTGCGCCGTCCTCGCGTGCGAGGATTCCGACTACCAGTGTCGGACCGCATACCTTCAAGAGGCTCTGCAACTGTTTCAAGAACTGGATAGTATTCTGCAGACGACTTGCCTGGATCTACTCGCTGGAATTGCCCGCGATCAAGGTCAGGTCGAACGAGCCAGGGCTCTGGAGCGTCAGAGCCACTTGATCCAAGAGCCCACCGATGTGCCCGAAGGCTTGGCCGAGGCGTTCGCCACCGGTGATAACGACGGCGCGTTGGAGATTGTCAGGCGATGGTTCTCTAAAAAGTCCTGACACGTCGTCGAGTCGCCAATCGCGGACCCAAAGTTGATCGAGCCGGTATAATACGGCGATGGACAACCAGCGAGGTCGCGGGTTCCGCTTCGATCCTGAAGGACAAGTCGATGAGGCGACTTAAACGAGCGCTTTTTCTGGTGGCGTTTTTCTTGATAGGCTCCGCCACGACCGCTCATGCGCAGGTCATCGTCTTCTATGGCTTCGCGGATGGAAATCTGACATTGGTCAGCTTGCGGCGGGCAGTCACGAGCTTCGAAGCCAAAGCCTTCGACGATATGTTCATTGCCGATAACCTGACACCTGGAGCGTTGACACCTCCGTTCGACGTCATCACCCCACGCAAGCTATTCAAGTTGCAGCCGCAGGGTTTTGAACGCATCAATTTTGGCAATGTGCTCCCGCCGCAGCGAGCGGTTTGGCGCGAAGTTGAGTTTCATGGGTCATTGATTCATCGTCCCGACGCCAAGAATAACGATCTGGACGGTGACGGTGGAGCTTTGGTGATCTTACCGGCCGGACCCACCGGGATGCTCCGTTTCCTTCTGGGGTTGTTGACGTTTCCGTAGTGAGCGGCGATGTCATTCCGGGCGAGTGTTGAAGAAAAAACTCTGGTCGCGCGCGCTGCTTGCATCAAGAAAAAGCCACAGGGAATAACCACCCTCGAAACTCGCGCCAACACTCTTGTTGCAGCATGATCTCGATGCGGGTTCCTTCTCGGTTCGTGGCTTCGCGCGGTGACGTTTCGTAGAATAAGGAAGTTGCCGAGCGATGGCTTCGGCGGTGTCTCTCTGACCGGAATAAGGAGCCGTACGATGCAGACATTGAGCAAGTTGTTCGTAGGTTGCGTCTTTGTTCTTAGTGGCACGGTCATTCACGCCAGCGAATTGGCAAAGCCGTACCAGCTGTTGGCTGGAGACAAGCCCATCGACATTGGTGGAATCGGTTATGCCGCACCTTTTGTTGGTGATTTTGACATGGACGGTCGGCGTGATTTGCTGATTGGCCAGTTTCGCGACGGCAAGATGCGAATCTTCCTGAATGAGGGGACGGACCAGGAGCCAAGGTTCCGCGACTACATTTGGTTTCAGGACGGAGCCGAGACGGGACGAGTGCCGACGGGCTGATGCATCGGCTTTACTCCACAGTTGGTGGATTTCGATGCGGATGGCGACACCGATGTATTGTCAGGGTCATGGCCGGGAGAGTTGTACTTTTTCGAGCGTCAAGACGACGGCACTTTTGCGGCAGCCACAAAGATCAAAAACACGAACGACAAAGCGATCAACGCTGGAAATGCTTCGACCGTGTTTGCCGTTGATTGGGATGCCGATAAGGATTTGGATCTTGTCCTGGGTGACATTAAAGGCAACGTGCATGTTGTCATCAACGAAGGAACCCATCTTGCGCCGGAATACGGACAACCCACCACGCTCAAATTGGGCAGCATCATCAAGAACCGCGGTGGTGACTCGGGGCCGATCGTCGCCGATTGGAATGCGGACGGGAAGGGCGATCTGATTATGCCTTTCGGCGATGGCAGCGTCGTTTGGTTGCGCAACGTGGGGTCCACTACACAACCAGAATTTGATGATGGTCATGAATTGGTTTCGAAGAGTGGATTCGGTTTTGATTTCAAGAAGTTCAAACCGGGCATGTGGGGCGCTCGCGTCAAGGTTTGTGCCGTCGATTGGAACCAAGATGGTCGATTGGATCTCCTGCTGGGTGACCGTTCAGGGAAACTGGCAGAGATGACCGAAGACGAGAAGAAGGCGTTTGAACTTGATGTCGAGCAACGTGACCTCGTGCAAGAGCAGCGTCGTGCAGTTCACAAGCAGATCGCGGCGTCAACTGACGACGAGCAGATCGAGAAACTGAAGGAGGACGTCAATCGACTGACGTCGGAGTATGTGAAGCTGCGGAATAGAATTCGATCCGCCAGCCGCGGTTCGACGCGCCACGGATATGTCTGGGTTTTCCTGCGAAAGGCATCGCCGGACGGTGTTGATTTGACCTCAGCCGGAGCCGGTTCGGAATAGAGCTTCGCTTCGATTCATTGACGACCGACCTTTCGCGTTCACGCGACGCCAACTTGACCGTTGCGTAAGGTCGGTCCATTTTTTGTGAGATCGCCTTGATGAATAACGAGCAACGGCGCTGGCGATTCTCACTTTCGAGCTTGATGATGGCCGTCTTACTTGTGGCCATTATCTTGGCAGTGTTGCCGTACCCGATGGTTGGCTTTTACCTGATTCTCCTTGTTCTTTTTCTCTCGGCTGTCTTTGCCAGGCTTGGGCCACCCAAGCAGCGAAATGTCTGGTTCTCCTTCGCCCTCTTCGGTTGGTTGTACGTGACACTTGGCGTGAACTTCATCGAGGTGTTTGAGAGAAGTTCGCAGTGGTTTGAGCTTCGTTCTTGGATTTTGAATCAAGGCTGGGATTGGTATCGCTGGAAACCAGAGCATTATCTGCTGGCCGCTCATGGACTGCTATCTCTGCTGATTGCCACGACGGGAGCGACGTTGATGAGTTACTATCGGTCGAGGCAGCGCGCCGGAGTCATCTCAGGAACAGAACACTCATTCTGAACACTGACGCCGGACAACAGCCACGCCCTGTGGGCTGGTTGCTTCGCTCGTACGCTCAACGAATTGTGTTCAGCTCGGCGGAGGAGTATCCGGTGGCTGCCACAATTCCACGCGGTTGCCTTCTGGGTCTGTCACCCAGCCAAAGGCGCCAAACTCACTGCGCTCGACCTTTTCATCGACTGGGCATCCATGTTCTCTCAGTTGGGTGAGCATTGCATCCAAATCGCGCACTCGAAAATTGATCATGGATGCTTGGCTATTCGATCCAAAGTATTCGGTGTTCTGTGGAAACGCACTCCACACGACGTACGCACCCTCACGGTCAAGAGGTGACTGCAGCGGGAAGACACCCCCGTGCCATCCTGGATCGACGTTGATACCAAGGTGATCTCGATACCACTGAGCGAGTTGTGCCTGATCTTTCGCACGCACAAATACGCCGCCAATGCCCAGCACTTTTTCGGTTGGTTCGGCCATAACGCGATACCTCGCTTGTTCGCTTTGGATTCAGTTTTCTCGGGTAGAAGTTAAACAGTAACCTTCTGTTTCGTATCTTTGGCGGTTCGGCTAAACTACCCGGTGCTCAAGGGACGCCAGTCCACAGCTTTCGCGCGACGCGGGGGCCAACTGGCAGGATGATTGATGTATCCCGGGTAGGAAACCGTCGAATGCAACTTAGTGAGCGCCAGCAGCGGACGATCGCAGCGGCCCTGACCATTATTGCCACCGTCGTCATTATCGCTGCGGTGCTTGGCTTGTTTTGGATCCTGGCGTTGTTCTTGCGAGAATTCTCGCATGTATTTCTGCCGCTGGCCGTCGCCGGAGTCTGTGCGCTCATCTTTCAGCCCTATTACGACTGGTTGCGGACCAAGGCAAACCTGCCTACGCCACTGGCCATTATTGCCATGTTCGCGTCGGTCTTGATTCCAATCTCCCTATTCCTTGGCTTTTTTGGCGTGATCATTTTGGCCGAAGTGATTGAACTGATTCAGAACATACCGACGTTCTATCAGAATGCGCTCACGTGGGCGGAGCAGCATTGGCCGGAAATCAAATCGTTCTTCAGCGAGAACGCGCTCGGTCGGCGGCTATCGGAAATGCTCCAAGGAGCGGGCCCCATGTTCGCGGCAATGCTCGAGCACTTCGTCAGCACTTCGGCGGCAGCCGGGACAAGCATCGCCGGTTGGACGGGAGTCATGTTGGCATGGGCTGTTGCACCCGTTTATTTCGTTTTCTTCCTGTTGATGAAACGGAAGGACGTCTCCCAGTTGGAGGATTTTCTCCCGTTTCTGAAGGAAGACACGCGCAAGGATCTCGTCTTCTTGATCCGTGAATTCGTCAATATCATTGTCGCCTTCTTCCGGGGCCAGATCATCATCGCCTTCTTGCAGGGTGTGTTGTTAGCGATCGGCTTTTCGATTGTGGGGCTAAAGTTCGGCCTGGTGCTGGGGTTTTTGCTTGGTTTCCTGAATGTGATTCCGTATCTCGGCAGCATGGTGGGGCTATCGATTACTCTGCCTCTGTCCTACTTCCAGCCCGAAGGTGGTTTGTCGACTTTGATTGGCGTGATCATCGTGCTGCTGATCGTGCAGATGGTTGAAGGCTACATTCTCACGCCCAAGATCATGGGCGATCGCACCGGGCTTCACCCAATGGCAATTATCTTTGCTGTGTTCTTTTGGGGTGCGGCGTTGGGAGGGATCCTGGGGATGATCCTTGCGATACCATTGACGGCTTTTCTCGTAGTCTTCTGGCGGCTGGCCAAAGAGAAGTATATTTCGGAGCTGCTCTAGCGCTCGCCGCTCGCTATCGCTTGCCGAGTCTGACTCGCGGACCGCGGATACAATCAGTATCGAGAAACCCAGCGGATCACGAAACCGTCGTCGAATTGTAGAGATTCCGGCAAGTGGCGAAACTCAAGCTCGCGACGGAACACATAGCCAAGCTCGATGGCGGATTGCTTGCCGTCTTCATCCATCGAATTCAGGCCGATACCGATTCGGTAGTCGCGATAAGTCATCACGTCATTCGATTCGTCCGGCCGCTCGATATCCCAACTCCCTCCGCCCAACTCGCCGCTGACATAAAAGGTGGTGGTCGAGTTGAGCTGGAAATCAATGCGAGGACGCGGAAACACCAACTCAGCTCGAATGCCGAGTTCCGGTTCACGCAGGACGAGACCAATCACCGGGAGGATCTTGATGTCGTCCCGGTGTAAGTATTCGACGCCAAACGCAATGTCAAACTCGTAGTCCGAATGTAGAAACGCAACTGCGTGGCTGGGGAATTGAATTCCATCTCTCGCGCTGTCCTCGAAGTCACTCGCAATCGAGATCGAGGACGCCACATCATAGCTAAAGCCGGGTGATACTTGCTTGCGGGCTTGCAGACCGAGGTGGAAATTGTAGAGACGTGGCGGAATGTCCGTTTGAATAGGGCCGTTGAGCCAATGGATGGACATGCCGCCCGTCACCCCGTGGCGCTTGGTCGACTTGAGGTGTGGATCGGCCTCTAAGCTAAACCATTCGAATTCGTCACGATTCGCCGGCAACCAGGTGGTCATCTGTCGATGGCGTCGATAGACCGTTTTCGGCGCGAAGAGTTCGTAAGTCAGCAGCGGTTCTGCAGGAATTGGCGATTCACTTGGGAACTCGACGTCCGTCGGCGTCGGAATTATCTCGACGGTCTCTTCGGTGGCGACCTGCGGCAGCGGAGGCTCGATCAAGGGATCGACATCCGAATCCGCGCCAGTCCGGTCAGAAGGTGAAGGCTGCGAGTCCGCGGCGGCGATTTCCAAAGAGTCTGCTGCCAAGACTGCGTTGCAGGCTGCCAGCAATAGCCATCCGACAAGCGTTGCGGCAAGAATCAGCGGTGTACGGACGGTCGAATGCGTCATGCAAACCTGCTTATTTGGACTCGCTCAACACGATCTCGATCCATACAAATGCGAATCGATATCGTCAACTTCAATCCATGCGACGGATGGATGCGGCGATCGCTCTGCCTATCTACGGCCCCGATGCTCGCTGGTTCGTTTGCTGCAGTGCTAGCGCGACGGTTGGATTGCAGAAAGATTTCACTGGCGTGTCCTTGTGAGTCGATATCGGATTTGGTGCGATACCGGTGATTCACTCCTCAATCAATCCCATCGTTTTACGCCCCTCGTCGGTCGCACTTCCCATCACTTCCACGTGTTGACAGGTTTCCATCCTCTGGAAACGTTCGCATGAAATCTGCGGTTCTCATCCTTGCGCTGATGCTCTCTTCGATCTGTGTTGGATGCGCGGCCCGTGGATCTGTTGGCGATCGGAAACCAGCGCAGCCGTTGACGATGCAGACGAAAGAGCACGTCGAGTTACCGGATGCGACGATTCGGCAGGTTTCCTATGATCCGCCGCCGATTCCAACATTTGCACCGGATGGCTTTGCTTGTCCACCGCCCGCCGAAGAGTTGCCGCTTTCCGACGCAGGATCTTTGCCGCTTACCCGGCTTGACCTAGAAGGTATTGCCTTCCAGAACAACCCGACGCTGGCGGCCGCAGCTGCACGTATGGTGAGAGCTCGCGGGCGACGAGTTCAAGCCGGGCTATATCCCAATCCCGTGATTGGGTACCACGCGACAGAGGTTGGCGAACGTGGGGCAGCAGGTGCTCAGGGCGCTTTTGTTGCACAGCGTTTGATCATGGGCGGTAAACGGCGGTTGGATCAAGCGATTGCCGATGGGGATTTCGATGTGGCCCACTTTCAATTTCACGCCCAAGAGCGCCGTGTGTTGAGCGACGTACGCACTCGGTTCTACGAAGCGTTGGTGGCGCAACGGCGCGTAGAGTTAACGGGAGAGTTGGCCCGGATCAGCGACAACCTGGTGACCGCCACCGAGACACTTCAGAGGGGTGGCTTGGCGACTGAAAATGATGTGTTACAAGCAACCATCCGCGCCGACGAAACGCATATCCTTGTCGACAACGCACTGAACGAAGAGATCGAATCCTGGCGCCGATTGGCGGCGGTGATTGGCACGCCGCTGATGAACCGAGCCGCGCTCGATGGTGAGCTGACGTCGGACCAGCCGGCGTGGGAATGGGAAGAATGTCGAGAGAAAGTGTTGACGGGAAATCCCAGCCTCATGGCAGCGCGCGCCCGCGTGGCACGTGCGAGCGTGGGTGTGGCACGCGCCAGAAGGGAACCGATCCCCGACATCGATTTATTTGTTAGCGTGCGTCACGCCAACGTGGCCAGCGACGACATCGCCAATGTTCAGGTTGGCATTCCGATCCCCGTTTTCGATCGGAATCAAGGCAATATCCGCAGCGCTCAGGCGGAATGGCAGGAGGCTCGCAGCGAAGTACGGCGCATCGCGACGCTGTTACAAGATCGTCTCGCAACCGCCTATCGAAAATATGCGAACGCACGGCAACAGGCCACGCGTTATCAAGGTCGCATCGTTCCACGGGCCAAGAAGTCGCTTGAATTGGTCACTCAGGGCTACTCCAAGGGACAGGTGGAATACCTTACCTTGCTCACGGCCCAACAGACTTTCATTCAAGTAAACCTTGCGTATCTTGACGCCTTGCGAGAGTTTCGGGCCTCGTCCAGTGTCATCGAAGGGCAGCTCTTAAGTGGAAGTTTGTCCACTCCCGTTGAATTCCAGGATTGAAGTACAGTTTGCCACACAACACTGCCGAGCGTAGGATATTGGGAGCATAGGGGTTCCGATGGTCCGAACTGCGCTTCACTTGCTGTTGATGGCGGCGATTTTCTGTTGCCCGTTGCGGTGTCAGGGGAACGACTGCGCGCCAAATACGGAGTGTTCGCACCGGGCCAGCTCGATTGAGAACGCATGCGACCGGTGTTGCCAAGCCGGTTCTTCGAATAGCCATCCGTCGGACTGCAAGGAAGCGTCAAAGAGCGACAGACCCTCCAAGCATGGCCCGCCTTGCGAACACCATTGCCAGTGCATCTGTGAAGGTGCCGTATTTGTCAGTGGTAACGAAGAGCTAAAGCAGCGGGGCCTTGATGCCCTGTTGAATGATTTGTCTTCCTCGGTTGCTTCTCTCAATGAGCAGTTAGCTCGGCGAAAAACAGGGATGATCGATCTTCGGCTGGCTCAGTCCGGTCGGGAGATGCGCATACTGCACGCGTCCTACTTGTGCTAACTGGCTTCGCACAACGAGCCCTGAGTCGCGGCTGCGACTCTGTCGATGGATTCTCCTGGGCTCCTTCCAACCGTTACGCTCAGCATACCGATGCCTGCCTGCTGGGTGATGAATTCTGCAACTCGAGTGGGACGTGGAAAGCAAATGTTTTTCCGACTGCTTCCTTGGGAATACGCGATCCGAAACCTCTTTCGTCGACCAGTCCGTACTTCGCTCACATTCATTGGGCTGACGACGGTGGTGGCTTTGGTGCTGGTCGTCGTCGGATTTATTCGCGGACTCGAGAGTTCGCTTGCGGTGAGCGGCGATCCACAGACCGCTGTCGTGTTTTCGCTCGGCATGGGCGAGAACCTTGAATTCTCCTCCATCCCGATGCGAACAAGTGACTTGCTCTCGGCCAGCGTTCCTGGTCTTCAAGAGCGGTACGGCGTGAAGTACGTGTCGCCCGAGCTATATCAGGGGACGCAGATCGGTATTGCGGATCGGAACGAACCGGCGATGGGCCTTGTTCGTGGTGTGACGCAGCCCGCCCTGATGGTCCGAAGACAGGTTGAACTTGAAGAAGGGCAATGGCCGCAAGCCGGTCAAGTGATGGTGGGCCAATTGGCCGCCGCCAAGCTGGGTGCAACGCCGGCAGACCTGGCTGTGGGCAAGACCTTGGATTTAGAAGGCCGCACGTGGCAAATCAGCGGCACCTTTTCGGCGGGTGGATCGGCCTTCGAATCGGAAATCTGGTGTCGGCTTGATGAGTTGCAGCAGGCCATGAAGCGACAGGATCTGAGCCTGGTCGCCGTTACCGTAGCCGCGGACGGAGACTTTGCCGACATCGATCTTTTTTGCAAGGAACGCCTCGACCTCGAACTTCAGGCGATGATGGAAACGGACTACTACGCTTCGTTGCAAAGGGATTATGGGCCGGTGCGTTGGCTGGCCTGGTTGGTGGTCAGTTTATTGTCTGGTGCGGGCGTCTTCGCGGGCCTGAACACAATGTATGGTTCGGTCGTGGGTCGGATTCCAGAGTTGTCCACACTGCAGACGATTGGCTTTTTGAGACGCGCGATCGTTATTAGTCTGATTCAAGAAGGTCTGTTGTTAGCCGTAGCCTCAAGTCTCATGGCGGTGCTGCTTGCCTTGCTCTTTGCAAACGGCATGGCAATACGATTTACCATGGGCGCTTTTTCGCTTCGCATCGATGCAATGGCGGTGCTGATCGGTTGCTTCGTCGGCCTCTTGCTAGGTTTGTTTGGGGCCATCCCACCAGCAGTACGAGCGTTGCGAATGCCAATTGTTGAGGGGCTTAGATCCATCTGATTTGAAGACCGTTTTATATGAGAACCAAAAATGCGAATTCAGTTCGCTTCGTGATAAACAAGGAGGCATGCATGAACTCGTCTATCTACGGACAGTTTATTCTGGTCCAGCTGGCTGTTGGTCTATTGAGTTTGGTGGGCTGTAATCGAGCGCCCAGCGAGACGGCGACCACCACCACACTGCAGTGCGCCGCCGTCAGTTCGTTCAATGTGTTGCTTCCCTCGGAACCAAGTGGTGCGAAGGGCGTCATTGATCTGAGACTGGAATCGAAAGATGAAGAAGACGTTGTGATGATTGGCCGGATTGGCGGAGCTGAACAGCCGTGGGTGGATGGACGCGCGGCCTTTGTAGTGATCGACCCAAGCGTGGAGCTGTGTGACGAGGCCGGCGACGGAGTCTGTGCATGTTGTCAAGACAAGGTGTGTGACGCCACGGCACTGGTGAAGGTTGTCGATCGAAACGGGAAATTGCTCAAGAGTGATGCCCGAGATTTATTGAACGTCAAGGGAAACGAACTGGTCGTTGTTTCCGGAACAGCAAAGCGAGACGACGCGGGAAACCTGACCATCTTGGCCAGCGGAATCTATGTCCGGAACTAGAACTACACCGTGATGGATGGTCATACAACGGAGAGATCGAGATGAGAAATCTGACGGCCACTGTCGCAATACTGTGTGTGATTGTGCCAATTGTTGGATGTCAGCGCGAGAGTGATCAATCAGCTCAACAAAACGCGCCGTCCGCCGATGGAGCAAAGTACCTGTTGTCAGCTGAGCCGGCCGATGCCCAACCAGTGATCGCGGTTCGTGAGCAAGCCAAGGATGATGATCAAGTGGTCGTCGTCGGACGGATCGGTGGGAGCGTGAATCCTTGGATCCAGGATTTGGCAGCGTTCTCGATTGTCGATCCGGCTCTCAAAGCGTGTAGCGATATTCCGGGTGACCCCTGTGCAACGCCCTGGGACTATTGCTGTGAAGCCGATTTGGCGACCGGCATGGCGCTTGTGAAAGTGTTGGGTGACGATGGAAAGCCGGTTGATGTCGATGCACGTCAACTGCTGAATGTGAAGGAGTTGTCGACGGTGGTTGTCAAAGGCCGAGCCGAGCGTGACGATGCAGGCAACATGACGATCCTTGCTACAGGCATTTTTGTTAAAGAGTAAGAGTTTCATGGGGAGCGAAGTCGATCTCCGACAATTGGCCATAGACCGTCGTGGGACGGACAAACCGAAGGTGCACCTTCGCCGCCACGTGGTGACGCGTTATGTATTGCCGGGCACGCTTGTTGTTGGTTTTCTCGGTCTGGTGGCATGGACGTCCAGAGATGCGGTCTTTCCGCCCAAACCCGTGACAGTCATTCCGGTGTTTGCAACTCAAGCGGACGTTCAACAAGCCGGTACAGTCTTGTTTAGTGCGGCGGGATGGATTGAGCCGCGACCAACGCCTGTCCGAGCCGCGGCGCTCGCTCCCGGTGTTGTCGAGAAGCTGTTGGTTGTCGAAGACCAGCCCGTAACGGCGGGACAACCGGTTGCCGAACTAATCAAGGACGATGCACAGCTCGCCTATGGCCAGGCAAGGGCCGATCTTCATCTACGTGAGGCTGAGCTCGAAGAATCGCTTGCTGCCTTGAAGGCCGCAGAGACTCGCTTATCTCAGCCAGTGCATCTTGAAGCATCACTTGGTGAGGCGGAGGCGTCGCTCGCCAAAATGCAAACTCAACTCAAGAATCTGCCGTTTGCGACGCGTCGTGCCGAAGCCGATCTCAAAGCGGCCCAAAAGGATTATGAAGGGAAGGCGGAGTCGAAGGGAGTTGTTTCCCGCGTTGATATTGAAATTGCGCGAAGCAAAGTCGAATCAGCGGTGGCGCTTGTCGAGGAATTGCGCGATCGCAAGGACTCGTTGCAGAAAGAGATCGAGGCGCTGGTTGCCCGACGCGATGCTCTCCAAGTCCAGCTTGACTTGCTCGCGGACGAAACCAAGGCAAGAGACCAAGCGAAAGCAAGAGTTAAGGCGGCGAAAGCTCGTGTCGAACAGGCGGAGGTTGCACTTGCCAAGCAGCAGCTTCAGCTGGATCGGATGACCGTGCGATCGCCAATTGACGGGCGAGTGTTTCGCTTGATTGGACATCCAGGTGCTCGTATCGGTAGTGGAATGACTCAGATGACGGGTCACGACGGCAGTACCATCGTCACGCTTTATCGTCCCAGCATGTTACAAGCCCGGGTCGATGTGCGGTTCGAGGACATTCCAAAAGTCGTTCTGAATCAGCAAGTTCGCATTGATAATCCGGCTCTGTCGACGCCGTTGACTGGGAAGGTGCTGTTTATCAGTTCCGAAGCCGACATTCAGAAAAACACGCTGCAAGTCAAAGTCGACATTCCTGATCCGCCGGACTTGTTCAAGCCGGAAATGCTAGTTGATGTTGCTTTTCTCGCGCCGGAGTCGGCCAGCGATTCCAAGCCGCCGACGCAAGACATGCGGCTCTTCATCCCCCGACGGGTCATCCAACAGGGCAGCGACGGGTCGTTTGTCTGGGTCGCGGATCAATCGTCCGGGGTCGCTCGACAAGTGCCGATTACGATCGGAGCTACTCGTGGAGCAGGACTTGTTGAGATTAAGGGTGGTCTGATGGCCAGCAGCCGCATCATCGTGACGGGGTCCGACGGCCTGGAAGATGGTACGCGAGTTCGCGTCACGGGCGAGCAATCGCCCTTTGAACCAGGCTTACCACAAGCCAACAGCACGCCAGCTGAGGCAAACGGAGGCGAATGATGTCACTTGTCGAAGTTCGGAACGTCACCAAGCAGTATCGCAAGGGCGGCGAGACAATTACGCCACTGAATGACGTCTCGATCAGCATTGAGCAGGGCGAATTCGTTTCGCTCATGGGAGCCAGCGGTACGGGGAAATCGACTCTGTTGAATCTCATTGCCAGTATCGATCGACCCGATAGCGGCACGATTGTGATTGATGGAACCGAGATCACCAGTTTGTCGCGAACCAAGCAGGCTCATTGGCGGGCCGCCAATATGGGTTATATCTTCCAAACACACAACCTTGTCCCGGTCCTGACCGCGTATGAGAACATTGAGCTTCCACTGCTCCTGTTACCCATGTCACGCGGTGAGCGACGCAAGAGAATCGAAGTTGCTCTTGAGGCTGTTGATCTGCTGGATCGCGCAGAGCATTACCCACGTCAACTATCTGGCGGCCAGGAACAACGAATCGGTATCGCGCGAGCCATCGTCGCTCATCCCAAAGTTGTTGTTGCTGACGAGCCCACAGGCGATCTCGACTCGGATACGTCCGAGCAGATTCTTCGGCTACTCAAGCGGCTGAATGCTCAGCTCAACGTGACGCTGTTGATGGTGACCCATGACGCCGACGCCGCTCAAATTGCAGGACGACAGTTTCGACTCGACCACGGCAAGCTGGTTCAGACGGGCGGCGATGGTTTTCAGCCCGCTGTCTACCCCGATACCAAGGAGAGTGCAGGCTAAGTTGAATCACGATCGGCGCAGAAAGAACGACTGGGTAAGCGAGTGCTGATTAACTCGCCAGAAGTCATCGGACGAACACAGAGCTCGAAACCATGTTGAAATTCATTCCTTACGTGTTGAAGACGATCTGGCGGCATCGTTCCCGCACCTTGTTGACTGTCAGCGGTTCTGCTGTGGCTCTGTTCGTGTTTTGCTTCGTAGGAGCCGTTCAAGAGGGGATGAATGACCTGCGTCGTCGACAGGAAGAAAAACGATCGCTGATTACGTTTCAGGCCAATAAATTCTGTCCGGCCACCAGTCATTTGCCCCAGGATTACGATCAGCAGATTGCTCAATTAGATGGCGTTCGGGATGTAGTGCCGATCCAGGTTTTCACGAACAATTGCCGCGCTAGTCTCGATGTTGTCGTCTTCTACGGTCTGCCGCCCGAGAAACTTCGCATAGCGCGTGACTTCGAATTGCAGTCGGGCAGCTGGTCCGAGTTTGAGGAGCATCAGGATTCGGCGGTTGTTGGCCAAGCGGTGGCCAGCCGACGCGGCATCGCCACCGGTGACAAGTTTTCAATCGGTGATCTGAGTGTGACGGTCGCTGGTGTGTACACAAGTGACGACCCGGCGGAAGAGAACTACATCTACTCCCATCTCGATTTTTTGCAGCGCAACAAGGGCATGAACTTGGTAGGTACGGTAACGCAACTCGAGGTCCTGCTGAATGAGGGTGTTGATGCTGATGTGAAGTGCCGTGAGATCGACGACAAATTCCGTGGTGGTCCGGTGGAGACCGACACTCGTCCCAAGGGAGTTTTTCAGGCCCAGAGCCTCGGCGATTTGACTCAGCTAATCAGTATGGCTCATTTCTTGGGATATTCTTGCGTTGGACTCGTGCTGGCTCTGGTCGCCACGACCACAGTCATGTCTGTCGAAGATCGCGTGAAAGAACACGCGGTGCTACAGACGATTGGTTTTTCGGGGCCACGTGTGTTTCGCTTGGTGATGGCCGAAAGCATTCTACTGAGCCTGGCCGGTGGAGCGATTGGGGTTGCGTTTGCGATTGTGCTGCTCGCGTTAAGCGGTTTGTCGGTTGGAGCAGAAGCGGTGACGATCGCCTTCACGCCCTCGTTTCGACTTGCAGCGACGGGAATGGTTGTGGCACTAGCCGCTGGTTTGTTAGCAGGGGTTGCGCCAGCCCTGCGCGCGGCACGAACTGAGATTGTCCCGGCGTTGCGACAGGCGTAGGCACACGAACAATACCTAGCCTCGCCCTCCCAAAAACGTCCTTGCTCATCACGAGCCTGAGGAAAGCGTTCAATCCGCGTTGCCTACGTAGCTGGGATTCGCGCGAGGAACCCGAGCTCCGACACGCATTAATTCTGCCGCCAGCATCGCATCGAGTTGCTTGACTTTATCAGGCATCTCGGCGGAAAGATCGTTCTTCTCCGACAGGTCCTTCCCTAAATCGTACAGCTCTGATGTCCCTTCATACCATTTGATCAACTTCCAATCACCGGCGCGGATGATCGAATAGGGGCCGGGTGGATGGCGATAGTGTGGGAAGTGCCAGTATATTGCCTCGCGGGCTAAGCGCTTACTGCCACCAGACTTCAGCAGCCCGACCAGCGAAGTGCCGTCGATTTCGCGATCTGTCGGTGCAGTCACGCCAACTGCCTCAGCGATCGTCGGCAAGAGGTCGACGCTGCTGACGGGCTCATCGCACACGCTGTCTGCTGGGACCGCCTCGGGCCAGCGCACAATCAACGGTACTCGGATTCCGCCTTCATAGGCATATCCTTTTCCTGATCGTAACGGTGAGTTGTCCGTCGGACCCAACAGCCCTCCGTTATCTGAAGTAAAGACGATCACGGTGCGTTGCGCGATCTCAGCTTCCTGCAGTGCATCGAGGATCATTCCCACCGCATCATCGACGCTTTCTACCATCGCAGCATACTTAGCGTTGACTTCTTTCTTTCCGGGTTGTCGGTATTTGGCTGCCACGTCATCGATGGCCTGAATGGGAGTGTGAACTGCGTACGGGCAGTAGTAGAGAAAGAAAGGTTGATCGCGATGCTGAAGAATGAAACGCTTGGCCTCGTCGCCCTCGCGGTGAGAGAGGTATTCGCCTTCCTTGCGAGGTTCGATTTGATTGTCAAAGCTGTACCGTGGATGAACATACGGATCAAAGTACGAGGGTGGTTGACCGATATCACATCCCGCGATGTTGATGTCGAATCCCTGTTGCGTTGGATACCAAGCCGGATCACCAAGATGCCACTTGCCGATGTGGCCGGTAGCATAGCCTGCGGGTTTGAGCATCTCGGCGATGGTGATCTCTTCATGCTCCAGCCAGAAAGGATTTGGTGGACAGAGCAGCTGCCGGTTGCGACCACCCACGTACTCTGTAGGTGACTCCTTGGGAGTGCCTATGTTGCCACGTTGGAACCTGGCACGAATCCAGTCCGTCACGCCGAGGCGAGCGGGCCAACGACCCGTCATCACCGCTGCGCGGGTTGGACTGCAGACGGCGCATGCTGCATAGGCGTTAGTGAAACGCATGCCTTCGGTGGCCAAACGATCGATATTTGGCGTTTGAAAGTAGTCGCTGCCTTGGCATGAGAGGTCCATCCAGCCCAAATCGTCTACCAGAATCAGCACCACATTGAGCCTCGCCGATTGATGGGGATCGGCCTCGGCAGTGGGATGATGATTCACCACCAGAAGCGAGAGTAGAAGCAAGCTGAAGCGTGGAAGGCTGATCTGGTTGGTCATGCGTGCGAATCCGGTTCAGGAAAAATGAATGCTCAATGGGTGACTCCCATGGTAGCGCACAGATATCGAGGCTGCCAGAGTTTGTCCCGAACGATCGTGCCCCTTGCGTTTGCTGGCCGATTCTGCCGTTGCAACATCTGACCCAATCTTTGGGGTTCGTTGTGCTACGCACGGTGACCTATCTTGTCGATCTATGTAAAATAGTATTGGCTTGGTTGAATGTCTCAAACGGCCGACGAGCCGACCAGGCAGGGCGATGCAGTCGGGCTTAAGGAGCCCCATGATGGTTAAACCACCGGATGAAGTTACTGCCAGCTACTACCGGTGTCGATGTGATTCTGGATTCGTCGACACATTCTACGAATTGTTCCTATCAAAATCGCCCGAAATTGCGCGCAAATTCGCGAAGACCCACTTCGAACGTCAAAAACTAATGCTCCGTGAATCGCTCCTGGAAATGCTCTGTTACGAGCGCGGCGTGACGGGAACACTTGACGAAATCAAACGACTCGGGCGCCGGCACAAGGAGCTGGACGTCACGCCAGAGATGTATGAAATGTGGCTCGATTCACTTTGTGAGGCTGTTCAAAAACACGATTCGGAGTACACGCCCGAGTTGGAACACCAATGGCGTCGAGCCATGCAAAAGGGAATCGACGTCATGCTGGCGGTCGAGTGATCGCGTCGAGGTGCCTGATCTCCAGGAACAGCTGATCTCCAGGAACAGCTCTTAAAGCCGGTCAAGATCTAGTTTGGCGGGTGGATTCTGATACTTCTTCGGGCGGTCGGCTGTTGAAGGGATTGTGAAGCGGTCGGGCCCCGGTCTTGGCACGCGGAACGGGAACACTAAAGTAGGGAGTTACTCATTAGCGCTGTGACGTCAAGGCAAGGGCAGATTACGGAGTTTTCAGATGTCGAAGCAGGAATCATCCCCTCGAGTGGCGTTTGTCTCCACGCGAATTGCAGGAACCGATGGTGTCTCGTTGGAGATCGCAAAGTGGGCCGACGTTTTGGAGCGGTGGGGCGTTGAGTGCTATTACTTTGCGGGTGAGGTAGACCGACCCAGTGAGCAGTCTGAGGTTGTTGAGGAAGCCCACTTCAACCATCCGGAGGCTCTGGAAATCTCCCGCCGCGCGTTCGATACCGAGACGCGGACATCCCAACTGACAGATGATATTTTTCGGATTGCACGACTGATTCGCGACAAACTGGAAGCCTTTATTGAGCGTCACAATATCGAGGCGATCATCGCACAAAATGCACTGACCATTCCCATGAATTTGTCGCTGGGAATTGCGATCGTCCAGGTGATCCAAGAGACGAAGGTCGGTTGTGTTGCACATCATCACGATTTTTATTGGGAGCGAGATCGCTTTGCCATCAATTCGGTGGATGACTTGCTGCGGTATGCATTTCCGCCCGCACTGCCGCAGATTCAACACGTCGTCATCAACAGCCTGCAGGCCGAAGAATTCAGCCGTCGCACGGGAATGTCGTGCCGTATCATCCCGAACGTGATGGACTTTGCCAATCCACCCGATCCACCCGACGATTACGCGCGCCAATTCCGCAAGGCCGTTGGTCTCAAGGAAGACGACATTTTCATCCTTCAGCCAACTCGTGTGGTGGCTCGAAAGGGCATCGAACATGCTGTTGAGTTGGTGCGCCGCCTCCGTCGTGACAACGCGAAGCTTGTGATCAGCCACGCCTCCGGCGATGAAGGCGATGCGTATCAGAAACGGATTGTTGACTACGCGGAGTTGATGAGTGTTGAACTCATGTTCGTCGATCGGTGGATCGCCGAAGAGCGTGGTAAGGACAGCGAAGGGAGACCGCTATTCACGCTGGGCGATGTCTTTTCTCAAGCTGATTTGGTTTCGTACCCTTCAGAGTATGAAGGCTTTGGCAACGCATTCTTGGAGTCGATCTATCATAAGCAGCCGGTTGTCTGCAACCGCTACCTAATGTATCGAATGGATATTGAGCCGTGTGGATTCAAGTCGATCGTTTTCGATGGTTACCTGACGGATCCAACGGTTGAGGAGGTCAATCGAGTTCTCGACGACCGAGAGCTACGTCAGGAGATGGTGGAACACAACTATAAGGTGGCCGCGGAATTCTTCAGTTATGAGGTGCTCGAGACGGAGTTGCGGCTGATGATCGAACGACCGCAGAATATTTATCGTCTGCTTCATCGAGGTCGCCATGCCGCTCGGAGAAAAGTCTGAACGCTAAATCGCCGAGCTTCAGACGAAGTTGTCTTAAACAGCTAAAAGGATCCAGTCGATGATCAAGCAAGAAGACCTAACCATTGCCACGCTGGGTGAGTGCTGTGCAGATTCGCCGCAAGTGTATTCGTCGACCGAGCATGAGGGAGATCACTTTGTAAGCGACGACATGCGCGTTCGCTTTCATGTCGAGTTTCGGGCTGGTTCACCGCCAGATGATTTGTCATTCGAAGAAGCGGGTCCACGCAAGAAGATTTTTTTTAATCCATCGACGACCACCGCAGCGATCGTCACATGCGGCGGTCTATCGCCGGGGCTGAACAATGTTATTCGGTCCGTCTTCTACGAACTAAGAATGAACTATGGTGTCCGTCGCATTCTGGGTATCCGGAGTGGTTACTTGGGCCTCAACCCGAAGGATGGACCCGAACCGATTTCGTTGACGCGTGAATTTGTTGAGCCCATTCACAAGCTTGGCGGAACGGTGCTTGGCAGTTCACGGGGGCCGCAAGACCCGAGTGACGTGGTTGACTTTCTACAGTCGGCGCAAATCAACATTCTGATCTGCCTTGGCGGCGACGGTACGCAACGCGG
>CAJHYQ010000064.1_pt1 | contig 42186 bp, 37 predicted proteins | sample 9198721 | NCBI WGS metagenome assembly CAJHYQ01 (sample SAMEA7708357, study PRJEB35096) | sediment metagenome | biome: marine neritic benthic zone biome [ENVO:01000025]; feature: sediment [ENVO:00002007]; material: shallow marine sediment [ENVO:03000034] sea grass bed [ENVO_01000059] ... | reverse complement strand
CGACGGCTGTGACCAGCGAATGCACGGCCATTTTGAAGTTCGTGTGCTCGGAGACCTCAGGCTGAATCTCGCGGAACAGGGCTGTGGCTCGTTTCAGCTTGGTGAGCTTTTTTCGTGCCTGCCGCAGGTATCCGTCGGGGTCGTTTTCATTTAACGGCTTACCCAGGGCCAACATGTAGTCGTACAGGATACGATGTACCTCGCAGACCTCTTCGTCGTCCTCCGCTTCTTCGCTGTGTTTCAAGAAAGTGCGAACCATCCATACGTGACTCAGGAGCGCATCGATCCTCCGCATTAGGGCATCTTCGGGTGACGACATGGAACGGTGCCCTACGCTTGCTCGTCTTCGTTTGGCACTTCTGAATCAGGTTTCGTGGCTGGCTTGTTCTCTTTCCCTGCGATGGTCGTCGGCTTGGGATCGGTCTTCGGAGTAGCAGGCGCCTTTGCCGCGGGTGGATCTTTCTTGGCAGGGCCCTTTGGAGCAAACAAGACGACCATCGAAGCGCCAATCGCCACCAAGATAACGCCGGCCAAGAAGAACGGAAATCGGTTTCCCAAGTCCTTGGTTGACATCCCCGCGAACACCATTGAGACCAACGCGTTCACGATCGGCGCGCCACCGAAGACCAAAGCCATCACGTAGATTGGCTTGCCTCCTGACGATAACGCCAGAATGATTCCCAGTGCGCCGAATGCACCGGCACAACCGGCAGCCATACTGTAGGTAACTCCCCGAAAGCTCCAATCTCCGGTGATGTTCCCAGTGCTCGACAGAATGATGACCGGGACGATGATCGCGACAACAAAGTAGGCTGCCCCGACGCAGATCAGCGGTTTAAGTCGGTTGCTGCTAAGTGCGTCTTGGCCCTTGTGCAAAACGGGGCCATAAGACCCCCAGCACGCGATAGTCAGGGCGATGCCCAGTGACACGAAAAGAATGCCTTTCATCGATCAATCTCCAAGTCCGCGATTTGAATTGGCGTAGTCTACCATGGCTCGCCAACCAACGTCAGGCCGCGCAGAGAAAGAACGCTCGACAACTACTTGCCCCGCAACGCGTCGAGCACGGGCGATTTGACGGCTCGCATCACTGCGAACGCTCCTGTTGCGCTGCCAACGAGCACAATCATTAAGAGCACCAACACAAGGGTCAACCAAGGAGGGCGCGCGCCACCCGACCAGCTGTGTGGAAGGACTGCCACCAGAGCGGCGAGTAGTCCGACGCTCAAGCCGCCGATCAGCAGCAAAAGATGCTCGGCTAACACGACTGTCGCCACTCGACTTGGTGCAAAACCGGTCGCGCGCAGTAACGCCAACTCATAACGCCGCTCAAAAACGTTGCGCAGCTGAACGGCCGCCAGTCCAAAGGTGCCAAGTAGAAGCCCCAGGCCACCAAGGCTCTGAAAGGTCGACAAATAAGTGTTCTGGACGGCTAGTAGATCCTCAAGAATTCCAATCGTGTTGCTCGCCAACAGTCCTTGATCTGAATAGGTGTCTTCAAAGAGCTGACGGACACGTTCGCAATCTGAGGACTGGCAGTCGATCAAGAAAAACCTGTACCCACCGATCCGAGGAAACTGTTGCAGCAAACGTTCTTCGCTGACGATCAACGATCCCTGCAAAACACTATTGGCCAGCAGCCCAACAACCTCGAACTCCACCGTCTCAGCGGGGCCGTAGTCGATTTGGAATCTCTCGCCAACACCGCCGTACAGATGCAGGCTATACATGGCCGTGTTCTTGTCCAGCACAACAGGAATTGCCTCGCCTCGATCTTCGTCCAGCAGGTGCCAGGGGTTTTGCCGTTGTATGTCGCTGGATGCCGCTGTGGCGGCCCACGCGAATCCAACCGGATTGTCGTCGAAATGATCGACTGCTCGCCGACTGAAACCGATCACGCGAGGTCGGCTTGATTGATAGAGATTCCGACAACTTGCATCGTCGCCGTCCTGCAGCCGAAATGGTAGGACGGTGAGGTTCTCGATATCGTCGCTGGCCGTGCCCATGACATCGCGACGTACTTCGGGCTGGCTGAGATCATCGAAGACGGGCAGGTCACTCTGCGCCAGCAGATCAAAACCTCCCGTTCCCTCGTCGGTCGGACTGAGCCGAAAAGCACTGATCGCTACGATCAGGAAACAGGCAGCGGCCATGAGACCGATCGTGAGCGTGCTACGTCCAGGATTGCGCGCCATGTTTCGCATAACGAATCTTTGCAAGCCCCAATTCATTTCGTCTGTGTCGGACGATTCGCCTCGATGTCGAAGCAGGCGAGCGGTCAACATAAGCGTTGCCAAAAGCACCGACGCACCGCTACCAAAGAAAGCGCCGGCCTGAGCTTCACCGCCGAGAAATGTAGCCGCGACGGCCAGCACAACGGCCAGGATAAATAGAACCGGGGGCAGAAACCGAAGTACGCCTCGGTGACGTCCGACTGACGACGGTTCCGAGACCTCGCCGTTAAGCAGCCGGCCAATCGCAATTCGACGAAGACCGATCACGGTCCACGCAATCGTGCCCAGCGAGGCCAGCACGCCCACGATGATTCCGCTGATCAAACTTACGCTGCCTATCGTGAGCTGCAAAAACCGAGTGCCAATCGCGTCGACCCACCAAGTTTGTAGTCCGTAGAGCATCAGTCCGGCGTAACCAATTCCCAGCACGCCCCCGACGACGGACCCGATGATCGCCAACAGGGCGCTCTCCATGAGAAACAATCGGATCACGTCGTTCCGACCCAAGCCAACAGCCAGGAGCAGACCGGCATTCTCGCCGCGTTGCTCCACACCCAACCGTGCGAGCAAAGCGACCAACATCAAGGCTGCCGCAATGATGAAAAAGCTGAAGCCCAAAAAGAGCATATTAAACGGCGTTGTTCCGGCCGAAGCGCGCAATCCATCCGCCTTAACATGCAGCAACGTGAAGCCGAACAAATTCAAATTCTCGTGAACGACATCTTCCAGTAACTTGCGAAGCGAGTCCGCTGTCACGTCTTCACGTTGGGGAATACGCAGTGAAGTGGTCGTTCCGAAGCGGCTGCCCCAGATTTCTCTTCCCCGTGTCGGTGCAATAAACGCTTTGGGAGTCGTGCGATAGTTGTCCCAATAGTCTTCATCTTCCGGGTTACGAATGCGCCCGTAGGAGAAAGGAAAAGGTGGATCCCAATCATCGATCGACTCTTGATCTGTAATTCCGGGAACCTGCGGCGTCAGGTCCGGGTCGTTCGCTCGAGTTGGAGGGCTGACGTAACGTGCCGGTGTGTCTCGCTCGTATGCCAAGAGCGGAGCAGTGAGTGTCACAACGTCTCGGAGGCGAAAAGATACCGTCGCCTCCTCGGGATCGCCATGCGTCGTTTCAGGTTTGAAATAGGATATGCGAATCTCGTCGCCTGGTGTGACGTTAAGATCCTTCGCCGCCCATGAGTTCAAGACGATCTCGTCATCCTTCAATGGACCGACGACGTTTCCGTCATCAGTTAGCATTGGGCCAAGCTGTTCGTTGGAATCGACTGCCGAGACTGTTGAATAGGGAATTCCGGTTGCGGACTCCGGTTGGTCGCCGCGAGCGATGGAGTTGGCCAAGTAGGTGATGACCGGTTGTGCTGCGAGGGGTTGAAGTGCTTCGAGCAAGGCTGCCGTCGTTTCGTCGGCGAAGACCATGCGGTTTGTGGACAGGCTGAAGTATTCGTACGCGTTCTTGGCCTTGTCTTCGTCTTCGTCCCAAAAGGTACGCTCGACGTGTTTGAGGTTCAGCGAGGCATCTTCCAAGCTGGGTCGAATCCCCGCGAGCAGTTGTCGAACCTGATCCTCCGTCGGTGCCTGATCCGCATCGGAACCGCCGATGAGGATGGCGTTAATGTTTCCCTCCTCGTCAAGTGATTGCTGTAACGTCTCGAGCGATAAATAAGCACAAAGCGGCGTCGCTTGTGTGGCTTGCAGTGAAAACCGTCCGAGGCCCTCCGCCGGAATGATCCCAACCACCTCCAGTTCGGCCAGGCTGCGCGTCATCTCTGATCGATCCGCCAAGGTGCTGTCGGCGGCGATCTCGCCCGGGACAGGCAAGCGTAGAATGACGCGGTCCCCGACGCTTGCCTTCAGGCGATCTGCCAACGGTTGATTCAAGACGATTTGTCGGCCCGAGGGATGCGCCGCTGGTTGCGCATTCGACCGTCCCAGCTCCCAGAACGACGGGTCGCACCCCAGCACGGTGACATTCGGAGATCGATGGGTGCGCTCGTCCGTTGGGTGATCTACGCTGATTTGAGGAAATAAGATTACGGGTTCAGCCAGACTGAATCCCGATATCGCTTGTTGATCCGATCGCAGCCGATTAAGCACTTCCATTGAGAAGAAGTGATCTGCAATGAGGATCTCGTCGATCTTTCCCAGTCGCTCGATCGTTAGTCGTCGCAAACTCGCGCGCACCGAATCGCCAACGACCAAGGCACCGGTCAACACAGCCGTGCCCGCAACGACGCCAATCAATACCGCCAGGTTGACACGCCAGTAATGCAGCAAACTGCGCACGGCATAATGTCGACCCGAGAGTGATTTGTTCGGCAGCTCCATGGCGATGTCCGCAGTCTACGGGATGATGACAGTCTATTTGAGTTGTCCCAAATCAAGTTCGTAGCACCGCTGTAGACGGTCGGCGAGTGCTGGGCTGTGTGTGACGACGATCATCATCGTCTTGGGGTCTGACTGGTCCTGAAGCTCTAACAGCAGGTCGGTAATCGCCCCAGCGGTTGATCGATCGAGATTACCCGTGGGTTCATCGGCCATGAGTAACTGCGGCTTGTGCACTAACGCTCGAGCGATGGCCACGCGTTGCCGTTCGCCACCGGACAATTCAGATGGGCGGTGCTGCATTCGCTCCGCAAGCCCGACACGCTCCAGCAATTCGACCGCTCGTTTGCACACGTCTTGCCCAGGCTTCTGTTTGGCCAGGGTCGGGACCAATACGTTTTCGATTGCGGAAAGCTGCGGGAGCAGATGGTGATCCTGAAATACGAATCCAATCTTCTGGTTGCGAAATGCGGCAAGCTCCCGATCGGCCAAGGCGAATGGATTCTGCCCATTCAGCCGTACCTGGCCGGACGTTGGGCGATCCAAGGTCCCGATAATTTGCAGCAAGGTGCTCTTTCCTGAGCCACTCGGTCCCACGATCGCGACATTGTCACCCGGCGACATCTCAAAGGAAACGTCTTGAAGGACTAACAGGGGCTGGTCGCGGGTGGGGTACTGTTTTGATAGATGTTCAACAAGAAGTTCTGGCATGATCTGTTGAGGTCATGGCGGGTGGCAGATTCTGAAAACCATAGGTTATCACGCAGGCTGCACTCACACGAGCAGGAACACAGAAGAGTGGAGTAAATCGGTGGCGGTGGTTTCAAGTATTGTGTGCCGATCAATGCAGCTTTCTTACCTGCCCGCCTAGGTCCTCGGATCGGCCATCAGTAAAGACAGGCTCCCGATTCCATAGAAGGTGTACTCGACATCACAAACTTCATCCCATTCGGCTCCCAGAAAGCCACCCTTGGGGTTCTCGAGCGAACTAACGTACTTGAGTGCATCGCCGTAATCGATCGCGTCTTCGTCATTCAGGTCCATCAGCGTCAGAACGCCAGTGAACGTGCTGAGGGTATCAGCGATGGGGATCCGTGAGTTGGCTCGCAGGCCACCGGAGTCCATTTGCATTTCGCTCAGGAAATCGAGTGTTCCGTCTCGCACCTCATCCGTCAGAGAATCCAAGATCTTCAGTGTGGCAATCGCCGCCGCCGTGGGATTTGTGCCGGCACGCTTGCTAACGCGTATCTCGCGGAATCCGCCATCTTCGCATTCTTGGGATTGGACAAAGCCAGCGATCGCTGCGGGATTGGGTACCGGACGCTCAATCAATTCGCGACAAAGCAGCACGAGAAACGAATGATAGGTGCTGCTGGCGCGTCCCGCGGGTGCCTTCGCATAACCCCCGTCGTCGCAGCGCAGTTTCTCTAGTTCGGCAGCCACTGAGTCTGCCCAAGTCGATTCGGCGTGCTCGAAGACATCGATGCCGGCTGCCGACTCAATCAGTTTGGCGCCGTAGATGAGCGAGAAGAAATCGACGATCGATTCTTGGCCGGTCAGTCGTGACTTCAAGAAGTCGGCAGCGCGTTGTGCGACTGGACCGTCGAGCAAGCCGAGTATAGCGAGTCCTCGCAGCGCGAATCCCGTGTAATAGAGATCGCTGTCACCCTCCCTGCCCGCAAAGCCGCCATCCTCTCGCTGTGCATTAAGTAAGAATCGTCCCTGGCGATCACGAATCTCCTCGGGGAGTTGGGCGGCCGCAATGGCTAGCCGCACGGTTAGAGCTTCTAAGTAGGTGCCCATGAAGTGCGCGAAATCCCGAATACCCCAATGTGTCAATTATTCTTCGATCTTCTTAAGTAAATCAGTCGCGGAGTCAAAATCGAATTCAAGCGTGGTCGGTCGGTCGAAGAGCAAGATTTCAATCTCTAAGCAACGCCTGGATGGATCGATCTGCTTGATCTCCCCGATGTAATCTCGCAATACAGATCTCGGGTGCACGATCTGTACTTTGTCGCCCAACCGCAGATCTCCTAGACCGTGGTCCACTGCAGCCTCCCCTCGCCGGCTATTCAAGCCAATTGAATTGGGGATGTCCTAATCGGCCAGCGTTGCGAGTCTGCTGCGAACATCGGCCGGAATCGGTATCGACGACCAACGCCCGTCGTCCATTAATTGGCAGCAGACTGTCGTGATTCGTCCGCTGGCGACGGGCCGATCGTCACATGCAAATTCAATGTTGTAAGTTACGCTGCGGGTCCCTAGTTCGGCGATGCGGACCTCAATTTGTACGATGTCTTCGAAGCGAAGCGGGTTCCGATAGTCACATGACGCAGACACGCGCGGCCAACTGATTGTGCCTTGCACCGCATTCTGGCTGTGAACGCTGAGTCCGAGATCGCGAAGTGCTTCGTGTTCGGCCTGCTCCATCCAGACAAAGAACACAGAGAAATGGGCGATTCCTGCCGTGTCGGTGTCACGAAACTCAACTCGCCGACGAGAAACAAACGAGTTGGCCATCGAGTCCGCTCCCCGCCGCGGTCTTGTCACATGAGTGTGAAGCTGTGTTCTTGGTTGCGCGAGATTTGTCGCGAGCGTTCTCAGCGCAAAAAACAATGGCTCACCCGGTCCGGGACGAGCCACCTGAAACGCCACTCGCTTGGTCGATCGTCAATCGCCAACGTAGGGCAGCAGCCCCATGAATCGAGCTCGCTTGATCGCTCGCGTGACCGCACGCTGGCTAACAGCCGAGCAACCAGTCTTGCGTCGCACGACGATCCGGCCGTGTCGATTGACGAGCTTTTTCAAGAGATCGATATCTTTATAGTCGACGAACATTGGCCGTGGCCGTTTGCCGTCGACAAAAATTGGATCTTTCTTCTTTGCCTTCGTTCGAGCTCTTGCTTTCCGGCGAGAGCGAACCGGCCGCTTCTTAAAGGACATGGATCATTCCTGGCAAACTACCCAAGGCGCCGTAGTGGTCCACAGCTAATCCCGTAAGTATATCGCTTTGAACTTTACACGCAAGGGCGACGCCCCGCGGCTGGATGCCTGGTTGGTCACTTGCTGGCCGAGCCGCCCGCGACTGACGCAAAATGCCGCTTTAGTGTCTTTTCGCTCGGGGCTGGGGTCATCACGGAGACAACCACCAACGCGATCAGAGAGCAGCCAAAGATGATGGCGACAGGCAAGATCTGGTAAGTGGAGCCACCCAACGTGAGCGGCACGGTGAATCCGGGATTGGCACCGTACTCGGACTCACGAAACAGATACAGCCAGGCAGCAGCCATCGCCAGGATGCTTGCGTAAGCACCCCAAGCCGTCAGCCTTCTCCAATACAGCGCGGCAAACACCAGGGGAAATAGGCTCGAAAAACCACTGAAGCACCAGACGCCGATGGCGAACACACTGCGGTAGTCCAGTAGGCTCAGGATATAGGTGATCGCCACGATCAGCACGATGAATACGCGAGCCAACAGGACCTGCTGAGAATCTGAGAGGCGATCCCGACTGATGTAGTGACCGACGATGTCATTACTAAAGATCGTGCCCATGCAAAGGAATTGGCTGTCCAGAGATGACATGATGGCTGCCAAAATGCCCGCCGTCAGCAGCCCTCCCAAGACCGCGTTGGTTTGTGATTTGACGAGAAACGGCAAGACCTCATTGGAGGTAATGTTCTCTGGCAAATCGAGTGTCGTGGCCCAGATGCCTATCAGCACGCAGGGAACCCAGACGATCATGATAAAGATGGGGTGACAGACAATCGGCACTTTGAACGATTCGGCACTCTTGGCTGTCAACCAGTGTTGAAACACATGTGGGAACATCCCCACCGAGAGCGGCACGAGCAAATAGGTGAAGAACTTCGTCTTCGACATCTCCACGCGAGTTATTCTTTCGAATTCGACCTGGGCCGAAATGGCTCGCAGATTTTCCAGGAAGGTTGGCTGCTGGCCTACCGTCGATGTAATGGCATAGAACGTGACAACGCCCAACACCACGAAGACCATGGTTTGAAAGGCGTTGGCCCAGGCCGTGCCACGCATGCCGCCGAAAAAGACATACATCAGAACGACGGCACAGATTACCAGCGAGCCGAGCCATGGCGGCACACCTCCGTCAAGCCGGGGGTCGTCAAATGCAGCCAAGTCGGGAAAGGCTCCGGCGGTCATGGTCTGGATCACCGTTCCACCGGCCATTACACCAATTAGCAGGTAGGGGATGACCAATCCAACCAGTATCGGGAACAGCAAGATACCAACGAAGTCGGAATCGAGTCGATCACGAAAGTATTGGATCTGGGTCGTGTAGCCGTATTTGCGACCAAGTGACCAGAGTTTGATACCGATGACGAAGAAGACAAGCGAATGGATGATCCCACTGGAAGAACCGAGCATGCCGTAGACGCTGATTCCCTGCCGGTACGCCTGACCGGACGAACCGACCAACGCAAAGGCGGTCATGGTTGTCCCAAACAAAGACATCAGCAGCAGGAAAGGCCCAATCGAATGGCTGGCGAGCAGATAGTCGTTTTTCGTACCGCGAAACATCCGATTGGCCATCATCCCCAGCAGTAGGAGCAGCAACAAATAGACGACGATGATCACCAGTTGAGTAAGCCCGTCTCTCATACGGCCTCTCCGTCCGTCTTGGTGTCGTCTACGTGCTCCAGTTCCGCCGGCCACGCATAGATCGTGGCAAGATACCAAACGATGGCCGCACCGATCGAGATTCCAATTTGTGACAACAACCCAATCGGCATGAAGCCAAACACAAGCTTGTCGTTTTCCCACAACCAGTTGTCCTGGCGCAGAATGATCAGCACAACGACCATCGTCCAGATAACGTACTTCATGTCGTTAGCCTACAAGAGTTTGAGCCGTCGGATCTAGTCGGCCCCGCCTGTTCGAAGCGGGAAGGGCGTGTCCGGTACCCCGCCCAACCTGATTGGCGTTGAAGTTCTCAAGCGGCGTAGTCTAATGGATCCGGCTGCCCGAAGCCATTCCACGCCGACTGTCAGCCAAACCGCATTGAGTCAGTCGTGCGAGGGTGCAACGATCTCCAGCAATTCGACCGCCGGTTCGCCGTTGCAATGGATCAGAGCCGTTCGTCCGTAAGTTGCAACATCGGGAGCGACCCCGAAGATCTTTGCCAGATCGTTGCCGCAAGCGACGCGATACACTCGGCAGAGTTCGACTGTCCGCAGAACATTATGCTCAATCAGGATTCGACCTAAAGGGATCTTTTCAGCAAAGATTTCGTCTCGCACTGGGGGATCCAGGAACCCAACATGCAATCGCACAATCCCCAATTGCACGATCCTTTGATCGGTGTCGCGTCGCAGCAAACTCCGCCGACTGTAGCACTCCTTGTCTTTGCGAACGTCCAAGACTTCCACCGTGACAGGGGTCGAGTGATACGCTTCAAGCGTCACTGTCATGTGTTTGTCGTGGACAAGCAATTGCTGGTGCGGTTGCGGAATCGACGTCGTTGCCTGTTCCCAAAACTGGCCAAGTTGATCGCCCGATTCGTAAAACAGACTGATCAACGTCTGAAGGTCGGGTGGATGGGGCACCTGGACGTTCACATTCATGCCGACGTTAGCCTGCAGGCCTTGGGGGGTTAGGATGCGGCGTGGGTAATGCCCGAAATCGTGGGGACGACGACGGCAGATGCTTCCCTAGAATCTCGCTGCAGAACGGTGTCGATCAGGTAGTACAACAGCCGCCGGAATTCATCCGGTTGGATTTCGTCGGCGATCGCTTCGGCACGATCCTGGTGCTTGTCGACCAGTCGATGCGCTCTCTCGAACACATCCGCTTTTTCATACAGGGTACGCACACGTGCAAGTCGTACGGCGGGATCCAAGTCAGCGTCTGCGGCTAGCTCAAGCAGTTCTCGTCGAGATTCTTCTTCTAGCGAATCCAATGCTAGTGCCCAGAGCAACGTAGGACGCCCGTTGAGAACATCGCCGCCGGAATGCAATTTGTTGTCGTCATCGCCATTCCAGTCTTTCAAGTCGTTCAGAATCTGGAAGGCAACGCCAAGATTGCGGGCGAACAATTTGAGAGGTTCTCGGTAGTCATCCAAAGGACCGGCGAGTCGCACTCCGGTATAGAATGCGGCCTCAAACGCCGGAGCTGTTTTCAGCGCGTAGATGCGAAGGGCATCGAGTGGCGACAGTTGCTTGTTGTGCGAGTCACGCCACAGTAGCTCGGCACCTTGACCTTCGGCCAGCTTCAGATGGGCTTGCGCCAAACAGTCGAGGATTTCGGCCGAGGCCTCGGCGCCGATCTTTCCTGTCTCGCGGCTCACGAGTCGATAGCCCAGACCGATGAGATAGTCGCCGACGTTGATCGCCGTGGGCGTACCAAAGCGACGGTGGATCGCTAATTCGCCGTATCGGTACTGATCGTCGTCCTCGATATCGTCGTGAACCAGCGATGCCTTATGGAAGGTCTCGATGGACAGCGCCGCACGCTTGACTGATTCCAGCTGCTCCTGTGCCAAATGGGCAGCGCCATTGGGGCCGGTGGCTTGAGCTCCATTGAGTGCATCGTAGATCGCAAGCGTAATGAACGGTCGAACGTACTTGCCGCCCTTGGACAGAAAGTCATAGGCAATCGTTTCGGTTGCGGCGATTGGGTCCAGCACTTCGGCATTGTTTGCGTCAATCTCACTCAAGCGTTGGTCGCCCCGTAAACGCGGCGCCAGTCGATCGAGCTCGTCATCCTTGAACATATCCGATGCAGCACGCATCAGATGCACATAGCTGCGTGTGATTGGTACGTTCTGTTCGCCTTGCGTGAGGATCATTTCGCTGACCCATTCCTCGTCGACCGATGTGTTGCGGCAATCGCTGGACAACAACGGTACGGCCATGCAAGGAATTCCAGCCAGCAGGATCTTGTCGATCGCCTTTTCCAAGACGTTCAGACAGGCCACTCCCACAATCGCGTCGACATAGCCGCTGACGATGATCTTCAGCACGACCGGCGATCCTTCGGCGACCAGAACCCGGTACCCCATTTCTTCAGCCTTGCCGCGGAAATCGGCGATGCTGCAGGCCCCACACGTCTTGCAGTCCAATCCGAACTCGTCGTAATCTGCCGGACATCCCTCGGCATGCTTCAGGCAATGCGGCAACAAAAACAAACGTCGTGAGGGCGGGACAGCAGCCACCTGGTCCTGCCAGAAAGCGGTCGAGAGTACCACCATCGTCCATCCGACATAGCCCTCGTCTAACTGCATCTCCTCGAGCAGCTTTCGCGCAACCGTCTCCATGTCGTCCTTGGTCAGTGGTACGGACTTGTCCAGACGGGCTGCGACCTCGCGACACCGCGTACGTATCTTTTCGCGCAGCTCACGGGTCTCCGGGACAATTTTCAGATGGGCTGTTTTGCGCCGTCGCGTCTTCTTGCGCTGTTTGCCCTTATTCTTCGATGTCGCTCCAGTTGCCGTAGCCAAATTGACGTCCTTCAATCACTAGTGAGGTGAGCTGGCGTGAGTTTCCGGTCGGAACCAGGAATGAAGGTTCGAACGGCGGAATCAAGTGCCGATACCGTAAAGGTCAATGGATACAGGTCCTCATAATACCAAAGCTTGGCGAAGTAAAAACCGATCGGACTGGGCTGTCGATGTCGTTTCGCGTCGATCTCGGCTAACAGCCAATCCAATCCTTGATGGACGGAAGACCTTATTTCCGAAGTATGTGCCAACGGAATCAGTGCCTCCAAGGCGAGGGCCGTCTCCTCGACACTACTCCGCTGGACGGTCTCATGCGGCTCCAGATGCAAGATTCCTCCACCCCAGCCGCCGTCAAGGTTTTGGAGCGCGAGCAGGGCGTTCTGAGCTCGTACGCCTCCCGCCTGGTCGGCGCGGTTTAACGCTTTGAGGGCCATCAGCACCTTGGCTGTACCATAGACACGATTCTCCTCATGGGGAGCGTCCTGGTTGCCAAACCAAAGCGGGATCCATGATCCGTCCGAGCCCTGGGTGCGTGCCAGATACCTGAGCCCGCGCTGCATGGCAGAATTCCGCGGTCCTCGTTCGATAATCTCACCCCAGGCGTCCAAAGCGCGTAAGGCGTGGGCCGTCAGGTCGCAGCCACTGCGATCGAACGGTAATTTGCCCCAGCCACGACAAAATGTTGGCCATCCACCATCGCGGTTTTGCAAATTCAAGAGCCACTTGACGCCTGACTGGGCGGCCGCGATCACCTCTTCTTGGCGGTCGGGACCAAGACGACCGGAATCAAGCACTGACTTCAACGCCAGTAACGCGCCTGACGAATCATCGACATCAGGAACAGCACCTGACAGATCCGACCAACCCCAACCGCCCGGCTCGGCGCCCGTAAACGGATGGACGTTCTTCGTCTGACAACCGAGCAACCAGTCGACGCAACTGACAAGCTTGTCCTGCTCGAGGTCTTCCGTGCCCAAGGCGTTGATGGCCAGCGTTGTATTCCACGTCGCCAAGTTAGTGTCAATCGGCCATGCCCCGTTGCCGCGCACCGTCGACATCAGAAAGTCGATTCCGCGCTCCACAACCGGATGATCGATTCGTGACATCGATGCCAAACTCATCACGACGAAGCTTGTCAGCGGTACGGCTTCCAAATACCCACCGCTCTCAGGTTGCATCTTCTCCAACACCTCAAGGCTGGGCTCGACCGCACGTTTGCGGATCATGTTGGTGATCGGATTCAGGGGCGGGCTATGGTGGAAACGTGCTTGCCCAATGCCGACTAAAGCCGGAATCGCATAACTCACTACCGGCAATCGCAGAAAGCGGTACATGCTTTGGGGCAGTGTGGCCAATTCAAAAGGTAACGGCGATACTTGTCGCCAAGGCACCATGCCGGCTAACGCACAGTTTGTCAGAATCGGAACGGCGAAGGTTTTGTCACGACCGTAACGTCGACGCAAACCCTTAATTCCTCCCTGCGAGACAAGATACCGCTCGGCGCGCTCCAGCAACTCGGTTGATTCTGCCGGAATCCCGGTTAGATGGAACGCCGCTAACGCTAACATCGTTGTTGCGATGTTCGAATGACTCAGATCCGTATCGCCCCAGCCTCCGTCAGCATTTTGTTGCTTCGCAAGCCAACGAAGCCCGTGGACAATCGCCTGGCTTACGGGCCCGTCGGGGAGAGCTGAAGATTGGTTACCGTCCTGCCAACGTCGTTGCCGCTCGACCAATGACAATGCGCTGACAGCGGTTGCCGTCGAGAGCGCTGAATCTGCGAGTCGACCTTCCCAAGTGCCAGCTGCGTTTCGCTCACCGAGCAAGTCCATGCGCACTTGTCGATGGGCTTCTAACAGTCGGATACGGTCGATCATGGAATGAGCCAATGGTGGAGGTCGAAACCGATATCGCGAGTCGCGGCTCGCATCATCGGATTGAGAGATCGGTACTTGGCACTTGCGATCCTCGTTCGTCTCGGCGCCGGGATCTTCTCCCGCAAATTCAATCGCCGAAACGACCCATTATCACGGAACAGGCCCAAGCAGTGTAGATCCCCGTTGTCAGGATGTCGAGCAGACGGCGGGCCACCTGCCACCGATGGGGTGTTTCTACCGATAAGACGATTCAATGATATAATGCGCCCTGTGTTAACGAGGCTTTGCGAATAACAGCGACGGGGTAATCTGGATGAAGGTGTGCGGGTAAAATCCGAAATTGGACTACCGAAATCCGCAACAATTTGAAGTCTAAGACTTTCAATTTGAAAACGTCCAGAAATACAAAACGTTCGGCTCAACGTCTCATTTGCTCCGCTGAGCGCCCCTTTGCAGTTTTCGAATCGCCATTGGCACGGTCGGTTTTGTGGACCGACCACGACATACCGACAGTTGGTGTAATCTTCGTAGATTCGGCAATTTGAGATTGCACCGAAACAGCGCTTCGGATTCATGTAAGAGTTAGAATCGAACCTCCATGTATTTACGTTTTGCCAAACGACTGCTGCTCGAGACCGACAAACGCTTGCTGTGGAAGCTGATGTGGAACGCCGGATTCAAGGGAATTCGGTCTGTTCAAAAACACAAGAGCCGCATGGCACGGGGCGAGTTTTTTCCGCCTTTTCTTTATATCTCAATCATCAACAGCTGTAACTTGCGCTGCCAAGGTTGTTGGGTCGACGTGGCGGCGCCGCAACACAAGATTGAGATTGAGGATTTGAATCGACTGGTGTCCGAAGCCAAATCGATGGGGAATTCCTTCTTTGGGATCCTGGGTGGTGAACCGTTCATGCATCCGCAGATGCTCGACTTGTTCGATCGACATCCCGATTGCTACTTCCAAGTTTTCACCAACGGTCACTACATCACCGATCAAGTTGCGCAACGATTGCGTGCGGCCGGCAATGTCACGCCGTTGATTAGCGTCGAAGGCAACGAGATTGTTAGTGACGAGCGTCGGGGTCGCCCGAAAGTATTCAACCGTACGATGGAGGGGCTGCAGCATTGCCTCGACCATCGCGTTATGACGGGAGTCTGTACGAGTCTTTGTCAGACGAACTACGACTTATTGACCGAAGAGTGGGTGGATCGTCTGATCGAAATGGGTGTGATGTACACCTGGTTTCATATCTATCGCGCGGTCGGTCCAGACGCGGCTCCAGAGTTGTGTCTAACACCTCAGCAGCAAGCTACTGCCCGTCGTTTCGTCGTCGAGATGCGGGCGAAGAAACCGATTATCATCATCGACGCCTATTATGATGGTGAAGGACGTGCCTTATGCCCGGCGGCGACAGGGTTCACGCACCACATTGGCCCCTGGGGCGATCTGGAGCCTTGTCCCGTCATTCAAATGGCGACCGAATCGATTCATGACGATCGGCCTTTGCGGGAACAGTTCAACGAATCGGAGTTCTTGCGAGATTTTCGTCAGACGGCGGCTGAAGCCACGAGAGGTTGTATTGTGTTGGAACGTCCCGACCTGTTACGGGAACTTGCCGATCGACACGGGGCACGAGACACAACCGCACGACAGACCTCGTTTGTTGAACTGGAGGAGATGCAGACGCGGCCCTCGCAATACGATCCAGCTCTCGAGATTCCCGAAAAGAATTGGGCGTATCGAATTGCGAAGCGATTCTGGTTCAATGACTACGGCGCTTATTCCAAGCACTTCCGCGCCGAGAATTGGCGACAGACGCGGCCTCAGACCGTCCAGGCCGAGACTCGCGATCCCGTGCCGTAGCGGTGAGCTTGGGCGAGTGGGGCCGGAGCGTGCTAGCCCAACCAGCATGACCTTTCGATCGGCTAGCAACACGTGTGTTGCGTTGATTCAACGCGTGAGTCTTAACTTCACATGCGCGGATGTCCGATATAGTTGACGAGTGCTGGTCACCTCGCGAGTGACGGCCCGAGTTAATCGGTGCTGATGGCAACCCGCGCTTCACGCCCACGATCCAACCTGCCTTTGCCAGTCGACGGCAGCCAGCCGTCTGACCTACCCCGCCTGCGAATCCGGCATGTCGAATTTTTTTCGCGTCGTCTGCCTCAGCCTGCGCTACCGACTGACGGTTGCCGGTGCCGTGATCTGCGCGTTGGGGATTGGTGTGCTCTGGGGCGGCAACATCGGCACGATCTTCCCGTTTGTCGAAGTCGTCTTTCGCGGTCAATCACTAGGTGACTGGGTCGACGGAGCGATCGAGAAGAGTTCAAAGACGATCTCCGACCTCGACCAGGAGCTTGAACTTCTACATGCGTCGGGTGACGATAGCAGCCGGCATTATCAAGTGCTCGCGACGCGACGCGACGCCGAGCGGGTGGCTCGGTCGACTTATCTGCGGCTGCAACCCTACCTTCACCAATATTTCCCACGCGATCCGTTTCAGACACTGATGGTCGTCGTGGCTACTCTCCTGGTCGGGACGCTGCTTAAGGATCTGTTTCTCGCTGCCAGTACCGTGCTGACCGAACGGTTAGCTCAAAGCTGTACGATCATGCTGCGCAAACAGCTGTTCAACCAGACGCTGCGGATGCCGCTACAACAACTGCAGCAAGACGATTCCAGCCAATGGATGAGCCGGCTCACGTTCGACTTGGAGCAGATCACGATCGGTTTACGTAGTCTCTTCGGAAGAACACTTCGCGAGCCGCTCAAGATGATGGTATGTCTGGTCGGGGCGACCATGATTTGTTGGCGTTTGCTTTTGATCTCGCTAATCCTCGCGCCTATGGCGATCTACGCGATCAGTGTTTTAAATCGAATGTTGAAACGGGCTAATTCGCGGGCCCTGGAGGAAATGACGAGAATCTATGCGGTGTTAGCCGACACGCTGCGAGGACTGAAGACAGTCAAAGCCTATACGATGGAGTCGATTGAGCGTCGTCGCTTTGACGAGACTTCGCGGCGTTACTTCCATCGTGCAATGAGTGTGTCCAAGTTCGACGCGATGGTTCGTCCCAGCATTGAGATGATGAGCATTGGAGTGATCAGCATTGCGATATTGGGTGGAGCCTATTTGGTATTGAACGAGGAAACACATCTGTTGGGAGTCCGTGTCAGCCAACGTCCACTATCGGTCAGCGGGATGATGCTGTTTTTTGGTTTCCTGGCTGGCGTGAGTGATCCGGCTCGGAAGCTGTCCGGCGTCATTGGACGGCTTCAGCGCGCGGCAGCGGCAGCAGATCGCGTCTACGAAATCGTCGATCAGCAAGGATCGCTGCCACGTGCAACTCGCGTGGTCGAAACCCCGATCCACAGTCGCGACATCCAGCTGGATCGCGTCAGCTTTGCTTTCACGCAAGGCCAACTTGTCTTAAGAGATGTCAGCTTGCAGATTCTTGCGGGCGAAACCATTGCCCTCGTTGGACCGAACGGTTGTGGCAAGAGCACGCTTGGCAACTTGCTGCTACGCTTCTTCGACCCAACCCAAGGGGCTGTCCGGATTGACGGTGTCGACCTACGCGAGATGCGAATGCGTGATCTACGCCGTCAAATCGGATTGGTTACGCAAGATGCATTCCTGTTTAACGATACAATCGAAGCCAACATCCGCTATGGCTGCCCAGGAGCCACACGAGAGGAGATCGAGAACGTAGCGAAACGCGCGCTGGCGCACGATTTCATTCTAGATCAACTGCCTCAAGGTTACGAAACCGAGGTTGGTGAGAGTGCTTGTCGTCTGTCAGGTGGCCAACGCCAACGCATTGCTCTGGCTCGCGCTATTCTGAAGGATCCTAGCATCCTGATCTTGGATGAAGCGACCAGCCAGATCGATTTAAAGAGCGAGCACATGATTCACAAGGTACTCGCTCCATTCATCAAAGATCGCACGACAATCATCATCACGCATCGGCAGTCCATTCTGGATTTGTCTGACCGAGTGGTTGTCATGGAGCAGGGACGCATCGTCGATGTCGGTTCGCATGCCGAATTGATGGCCCGCAGCAAACCGTTTCAACGGCTATCACTGCATTCAAAGCTCAGCGCTTGAGCGGATGTCGTACGTCGCTGTTTGCTGCATGCCGCCCACCTGGTCTACCTAACAAGGCAAAATCTTCCGCTCAGGAAAAGATCTTCGATTCTGCGACATGTTCTTAATGCGGACATGAGGATCTACCGATTCGATGGGATGGAAGGCCGGTGTGGCCTGCCAGCAATTCATTCATTGACAGCGTTTGATCGCGACAATGCTGATCTCAGATCGATATCGGTACCTATTTGTGCACTTGGCCAAAACGGGCGGCACAAGCATTCGTGCGGTGCTCGGTCGTCGGCGATGGTTTGACTCATCGTTCTGGCCCACGCTGGTTTGCCATCGTGTTAGCAAACTGAGTGGGCATCGGATCGGCTGCAAGATACCTCGTCACGCACCGATTGTTGTCGCGAAGGAAATGCTTCCGCCGCCCATGTTTGACCGTCTGTTCAAATTCGGATTTGTGCGCAATCCTTGGGGTCGCATCGTCAGCGCGTACTATCACTTTCAACATGAACGACAGGATCTGTTGAAGGCCAACCGTCTGTCGGGCTTTGCGGACTTTACCACGTGGCTGCTCCGCACACCCCTGGGCGAGTCTCGGCGGCCGGCGCTGGTGTTGGCATTGCGTCGTCCGCAGCGGGAATACCTGGTCGATTTCGACGGCACTTATCTGATTGACTTTGTTGGCTACTACGAGAATTTGCAGGACGATTACCGGTCGATCTTGCGCACCTTGAAGATGCCCGATCAAGAGCTTCCCCACAAACGCAAGGGGCAACGCCGCGGCGACTATCGGTCGCATTACACCGACGCGACGGCCGAGATGGTCGCAGAACATTTCGCCGTTGACCTAACCGCATTCGGTTACCGCTTTGACTCGCCAACGACCGCGAGCTTTGGACAAGAGATTCGCAGCCATGTTGATCCTCATCGACGCAAAGTTGTGACTTCATAGTTACGTAGTTCATGACCTTTCAAATGGAAGCCGGCTCTATGTTGAATCGTGAACCGATCTTCGTGAATGGACTCTCGCGTGGTGGCACGACGATGTTGACCAACCTGTTGGCGTCGCATCCCGACGTTTGCCTGATCGGAGAGACTCATCACGTGTTCAAGGGGCACAGCATAACCGACAGCCTATGGCGAGTTATCAATAAATGCCTCTATCGCGATGCGCCGATCATGTTTGGACTGGGACAGGATTTTTTCAGTCCACGGCTCATTAAGCCTCGCAAGCGACTGGGGCGCTGGGCCGAACGGCTGATCGATCGAACTCTGTTTCGCGAAAAGTTGCGTTCGAATCACCCGTTGCTGAATCGCTACAAGTCGTCAGACGCGGAATACACCTGGGAAGAGATCGCGGATTCTCGTCTGCTCTGCAAGAACATTGACGGAATGATCTACGGTAATGACGCCTTCCTGGACATGTATCCGGACGGTGCTTTTCTGGGGCTGGTACGTAACGGTTTGGCTGTCTGCGAGGGACACATCCGGCGGGGCCGGTCGGCTGAGGAAATTGGCTGGCGATACCAAGTGCTTGTTGAAAAGATGTTGAACGATTCGGAGCGGGTCGAGAACTACCGGATCATTCGTTTCGAAGACCTCATTTCTCAACCCATCAATACCCTGCATTCGGTCTATGCCCACGCAGGCCTGGATGTCAGCCGACTCAAGGAGATCCGCATGCAGGTGCGACGCGTTATGGATGCCGAAGGAAATCATCGACTGAATGGCAAAACCGAATGGGACGTCGTCTGGCTGCATCCTCGCCAGCTTGCCAAATACTTCCAGTCCGATGTCGACGGCAACCAGATTCGACACCTTTCGACAACTGATCGGGACAAGTTTCTGATGAAGGCGGGACCCGCGATGGAACGCTTGGGGTATTCGACCGAGTGGAGTCCTGCGGAAGAGGATACAGAATACTGCCTCAAATTCGAGCCGCTCGTCAAGCAAGATCTGAGTTCCGACGTGAAAGAATCGAGGCGGGCGGCTTGAAGTAAATCGGAGCGCGCGATGTTAGCATTCGTTCACATTCGCAAGACCGGTGGCAGCACCATCGACATGATTCTGCGACAGTCTTTCGGGTCGAGCCATTTTCGAATTCGGCTGGGACGAAAAAGATCGAGCAACCCAATCGCCACGGCAACGGAGATTCGCCGTTGTCGCTGGATCTATTGGAAGATGAAATGCATCTCAGGGCATGGGATTGTGCCCCATAGCGATCTCGATTCCCTGGAACGGCAGATCCGGTATTTCACGTTCCTACGCGAACCGCTCACGCGTTGTGCCTCCGATTATCAGTTCCGTGTGACGCGTGGTGGATTAAAGAAACCTTTTCACGAGTGGGTCCGATCAGAGATCGCGGCAAACCAGCAGACTCTGAAGATCGCGGGCGTTCCCTCGGCAGAAGCCGCGATTGAGATGATTCGTAGCAAGATTGGCTTCGTCGGTGTGCTCGAACGATTTGAGGAGTCACTTGTGCTGTTTGAGCAATGGGCCAAAGAGCCGAGTTTGGACATTCGCTACCGAGCCAAGAACGTTGCAGCCAACTCAAGGCTGAAGCGACAATTGCTGTCCAACCCACAGACCTTGGGGCTGTTGCGTGAAGCGAACCAAGAGGATCTGAAACTCTACCGATATGTCGTGGACGAGCATCTTGTCGAAGCGACGAAAGCCTATCAGGGCGACCTGAAAAAAGCGGTGGGTCGGTTTCGTGAAGCGAATGACCCACCGCCCGTCCTGCCACGCCAGTTGGGCAGCATGCTCTTGCGCGAGGTTGTCTACAAGCCGCTCGCCAACATGCTGAGAAATCCAGCCAATCCTCCACGGCGTTTTCGACCGGCCGCTTGAGACTGTCCCTAAGGAGCGTCACCATGCGTCGATCCAGTGCTTACCCATGGACGTACATCGAGTCGATGGTTGCCGGACACAGATCCCGAGATATGTTCGCCGATATTTCGACTTACGTCATGTTTGTTGGTCAGCCGCGCAGTGGCACGTCGTTAGTTGGTTCTCTATTGAACGCTCATCCAAACATATGGATCGCCCAAGAGTTGAATGCGTTGCGTTACGTTCGCCGTGGGTACGGACGTTCGCAGCTGTACTGGCTGTTGTACATGAAGGACCGAGATTTCAATCAACGCGGACGCACATGGACCGGATATGATTATGCGGTCCCGAACCAGTGGCAGGGACGCTTTGAGAAGCTTTTGGCGATCGGTGATAAGAAAGCTGGTTTGTCGAGCGAGCAGTTGAGGCGTGCCCCCGAACTGGTCGTCCGTCTACAGCATCTCGTGCATGTCCCGATCCGAATGTTCCATATCGTACGTAACCCATTCAATGTGATCTCCACGATTCACCTCAGGCGAAGACGTACATCGATGCGCAAGGCGGCCGACATGTTCTTCGCTCGCTGTATGACGAACTGGTGGATGATGCAGCATTACCCGGAGATGGTTCTGACCGTGAGGCTCGAGGATCTAATCGCCGACCCTAAACGGCATCTCGGCCAGATGTGCCAATTCCTGGACGTGGCACCCGAAGAATCCTATTTGGAGGCATGCGCCAGCGTGCTGTTCTCAAAGCCACGGCAGAGTCACTTGGATGTGTCTTGGAATCCAGAGATGATCCGCTACGTACGAGATCGGATGGAAGATTTCCCATTCCTGCAAGGTTACGAATCGCTTGCAGCTTCAACGCGATTGCGAGTTGCATGATCTTTGGGTGGTCTATAGCCCAGTCCATCCGATGCGGACGCGACCCTTCGTAACCCGAGCAATCCCGATGATGTAGCCGTCGATCGTTGAGACGGCAATCGCGCCTGACCAGTCGTCATCCATCGATACCGACCGGTCAACGACCCATCCATCGTTATCTGCTCGAAGATTATTGACGGTAATCGGGACAATCGTCGTCGCTCCTTCTCGAACAAGTAGTAGCGGCTCGATTTCGGTCGGCCGTCGCATGCGTTCTGCCGGCCACACACGGACCTCAGGCTTTAGCTCGGATTTCGCCGGAACGATCACAATATCGTTGGTATTACGCGTTAGTGTTTGGCGATCGATCACAATCTGCTCACCGGCCAGGGCAAGTTTGATCGGTGTGCTAATGGCCTTTTCAGGCAGCTGCAATAAGTCGCGACCCCCAAGAAGCCGATTATCCGTGAGGGGCAGCATCCAACCGGATCGTTCTCGGTTCCGCGTAATCCCAAGCGTCTTTTCTTGCCACATCAGTGACGCTCGCACAAGTTGTGGCAACGTCGTTCCTTCCGGCAAAGCCTGACTACCGACAGGAATGCGAGGTTGCGCCGCGACCACCTCGTCACTTGGCCGCACGAGCAGTCGAAATCGAGCACCCGTTGTCACCTGTGCTCCAGGTGGATCCGGTGTTGCCAACGCGACGCCGCCGGTCGCGAGGTTGGTGAGTGTTTCAGAAGCGAACTCGACACCGGTCACACCGAACGAGAAGTCGATGCCGCTCTCGTTCCAAAAGACCGTGTTCCGACGAACAAGCTGTCGGTAGCCGGGGCGAACGTACGCTCGGGCTTCAACATTTGTCGCATCGGTCGTGAGTCCGACGGTTACGATGTGCCCGACGCGAACACCGCGGTACAGCACAGGGGCCCCACGCTGCAATCCACGCAGCTGCGGACCATACAAGACGATTTCCAAACCGCCCTCCGGCATGTCGCCGGTAGGCGCTGTTTCCAAGCCCTGGAACTCTGATTGTCGAGCCGCATCGGGTGGGCCTGGGTGCAGCGCGATATGTCGACCGGATACCAAGGTCTCTAATCCACGAATTTCCTGCACCGACAACCTTGGCCGCTCGACCCAGAACGAAGTGCCCGCTCGGGCAAGTCCGCTGGCCGAATCAACCAGGCGTACCGTTGCGGCGACTTTGGCCAGCTGCAGATCTAAGCGCACGTCGGTCACTTCGCCGACGACAATACCGCGATATCGAACCGGGTCGCCGGTGACCAGCCCGTAGCCTTGATTGAAATAGATTACGATCTCTTCGAAGCCCGACTCGGACAAGAGCAGGGGAGTTTCGACGCCGATAAACTCCCGCTTCAACGCGGCTCCCTTGGGACCGGGCAGAACTGCCAGGTACTTGGCACCCACAATCGTCTCCAGTCCACTCAGACGCGTCAGGCTCACTTGAGGGCGAACGATCCAGAAGCGGCTGCCTTCTCTCGCGAGATCGACAGCTGACTTGTGCAGCCGTACCGTCACGTTGACAGCCTGAAGATCGTCTCCCAGTTCGACCGCTTCGACTAACCCAACTTCGATCCCCAGGTGGCGAAGTGCATCACCCGGTTTGATGCCGTGACCCTGATCGAAGTGAACGAGGAGCGTCGGACCGACGTCCGCGCGAGCACGCCACGTGATGACGATCGCTGCGATCAGACACAACGCCGTGACGATCCACATGCGAGTACCGAGTTTGACCGCGGCGGCGGCCACAGCGGTCTTCTTGCGAATGACGGCGTCGGGCAAACTGTTTGGCGAATTCGGCTGAGATGTGTTCATCGATCGCCCTCAACTTACTCGTCAGGTTCTTGCCAGATCAAATGGGGATCAAACAGCAACGACGCGATCATGCTCATCGCGACGCAGAGCACGAAAGCGACGACTGCTGGTCCGAAACTGAATTGCACGAGGTCGCCGAGTTTGACCAGCATGACCATGAAGGCCAGCAGCATGACGTCCAGCATGCTCCATTTGCCCACAAGCTCCATCGCGCGATACGTAAGTGCTTTATGTTGACGAGCGAGCATGCCGAGCAGACTGAGTTCGAGCAATAACACAATCTTTACAAGTGGAAAGACAATTGAGAATAACAGTACGATTGTGCCGACGAACCAGCTGCCGTGCGACAGCAATTCAAGCGTACCGCCGAGCAAACTCGAAGCGTGCCGGTGTCCTAACTGCTGAATCTCCAAGATCGGTAGCAGAACGGCGGGCCAGTAAAGCACGAAGGCGGCTGTCGCTGCCGCGGCGGTGCGGGCGGCGGACTGCTCAGCTCCAGGGCGAATTAAGGCTGCGCGACATCGACTGCAGTAGGCTCCTTCGTCGACCAGCAATTCTGGAACTCGATGAATCAGTCCACAGCAGTGGCAAGCTTTGAGTTGCGTCATGGCTTTACGGGTCGCTCTTCACCACCGAGTCAAGGTCGATGCCCTATTTCAGCTGCGCGGCGTGATCCGGTCCAGGAGGACTGCGGCCAGGATCACAAGACCTAAGATGACTTTCTGCACGTAAGACTCAACATGAAGTAGGTTCATGCCGTTGTTAATCACGCCAATCAGGAGCGCCCCGACCAAGGTTCCGATCACCGTGCCACGCCCGCCCGACAAACTGGTTCCACCCACGACCACCGCGGCAATGACATAAAGTTCGTACACAATTCCGTATCGGGGGTCACCACTCTGGAATTCGGAAGCAAAGATGATCCCGCCGACTCCCGCCAGGAAGCCCGCGAGTATGTAGGTTAGAAACAACACTCGCTTGACGGGTACACCCGACAAGAAAGCGGCCTGTCGATTGCCACCTACCGCGTAAACACAACGGCCCAGCACGGAGTACGTGAGGACCACGTAGGCGATCGCATAGGTCAACAGCATCAACAGGACCGGATTGCGTATCGGAATGTATTCAATGCGACCTTGGAGTAGCAGAGCTGGATTGGGAATCGACAACAGCGCTCCACGACCCAAAAGCGTATACGACTGTGGCAGCTCCGGAATCGAGTTGCCGCCGGCCAAAATAAAGGCGAGCCCGCTGGCTACCAACATCATGGCCAACGTGACGATGAACGGCGGGATATCCAACCAAACAACCATCGTGCCGGAAAACGCACCGACCAAAGCGCAGACCAGAATCCCGATCAACGAACAGACTGTCATTGCTAATATCGATGCTTCAAATCCGCCCGCGAAATCGCGAATCAAGACGGCTGCCACAACCGAACCCAAGGCAATTAAGCTGCCTACTGAGAGGTCGATTCCGCCACCGATAATGACGAATGTCATGCCCACCGCGATGATGGCGATGACCGCAATTTGGTTTGCAATGTTGGTGATGTTCTGCCCCTTGAGAAAGTTGGGCCAGGTATAGCTCTCCGGCTTCACGACGGGGATATCGCTGTAGCTAGGATCAATCGACGCCAAATCATTAAGTAGCGCCCACGTCCTGGCGGTCTTGCCATTGACGCCGATGACCGTTGGTAGCTGTTCGCTTTCCAGCAATTCGACCATCGTCCGTCGCGCGTCGGTCGGTTGGCCAAAAACGGTGCGGACGGTCAAACCCGAGGCTTGTAGCTTGGCTTGAAGCTGCTCGCTGAAGGCGACTTCCTCGCTCGTGTTGCGGGCCAGCACCAACACGAACGCATTCTCGCCGAACTCAGCCTGAATCCGTTCGGCCAGGGATTCGGCCGCGCCTGCATCCATCGGTTGCTGCTCCTCCAGCGTGAGCATCGTGAACAGGCCACAGAGGAGCAGCAGAAAAACAATACGTGAGACGACAGAACCGAGTTGCATGGAGCGTGCTGCGATCGGCAGCGAATTTTGAAGTCGTTACTGGAGTTCCGGGTCGGCTAGCGCATCGGCTTGCCGATATAAATAGGTATCGATCAGAATTTCATTTTCGAGCTCTTCGCCCTTGGAAAGCTTGACGATCGATTCGACGACCTGCACACCCATCTTGTCCGGGAATTGTATGGGGTCGGCGTAGATCTTGCCTTCTTTGATCGCCTGCTTCCCGTCGGGTTGGCCATCGAAGCCAATGATCACGACGCGATCCTCCACACCGGCTTGTTCCAAGGCCGCTCTCGCACCGAGGGCGGACGGATCGTTAATCGCGAAGATGCCGGCGACATCAGGATTCGACTGAAGCAGATCTTCTGTCGCCTTTTTGCCGCGATCCTTTGCTCCTCCGCCTTCGAGCACAGCCACGATATTCACCGGGGCTTCGGATTGCTTGTTGTGTTCTTCGATCACTTCTTGGAAGCCTTGAACGCGAAGCTGACAAGATTCAGCTTGTTTGAAGTGCAGGATGGCGACGTCGCCGCCGGTTTCTCCAAGAGCTTCGATCATACCCACCGCGGCTTCCTTTCCACCGCCGAAGTTGTCCGTCGCGATTTGACACGCAATCTCGACGTCGTCCAAGCGACACGGTATGTCGACTGTGAACACCGGGATGTTAGCAGCATTGGCCTCGCGAATGACAGGACCGATTGCATCCGCCTGGCAGGGACTTAGAACAATTGCCGCCACATCTTTCACGATGAAGTCTTCGACTTGACGTCCTTGTTTGGCGACGTCCTCATCCGCGCTCAGGATGATTACCTGGTAGCCGTGTTTGGCGGCTTCAGCCTTAATGTTGTCGGCGATCACCTGAAAGAAAGGGTTTTGCAGCGTCAATAATGAGACACCAATTGCCGGGCGGGTATCGGCAGGCTTGCAGCCGACTATCGAAGCCATCAGCAAGATGGCCATAACCAGTCGAGGTTTCATTCCAATTTTCTCCTATCGTCTGATGTCGGATCGATCAGAGCCCTAAGACAGTAACGACACGATCTCGCATCACATCAGGTTCGACGTCGACGCCGGTCCAATACTTGATGCTGATCACTCCCTGATTGACAAGCATGCCCAGACCATCGATTACTGTGCAGCCACGTCGCTCGGCATCGTTGATCAAATTTGTGCGTAGTGGGTTAGGAATCACATCCGCCACGATCATCCGCGGGTCAAGGCTCTCGATATTCAAATTCAACTCGGCATCGACGTCGGGAAACAGGCCGACGGAGGTCGCATTGACAACAACATCGATTCCGGCCGGTACGGAGTAGGGCGTCGACCACTGGACGAATTCGGCGTTGACCGGTGTCTTTTCGTTAAGCAGGTGAGCAAGGGCCTGGCCTCGAGTGGAACTACGATTCACCACAATGACATGCGTCAGCCCGGCAAGCGCTACCTCAACCCCAATCGCGCGTGCGGCACCGCCTGCACCGAGCAAGACCATTGATTTTCCATTCGGCTCGATCTTTTCCTGCAAGGATCTCAAGAATCCCTTGCCGTCTGTGTTTTCGCCAATGTACTGATTGTCACGTCGCACGACACAGTTTACAGCTCCCATGATTTCCGCGGATTCACCAAGTCCGTCCAGGTGATCGATCACGGCAACCTTGTGCGGCAATGAACAGTTAAAGCCGGCGAATCCCATCGCTCGGGCACCACGTACAGCGTCTGCCAATCGCTCCGGTGACACCTCGAAATTGATGTACCGCCAAGGTAGCTCGTGGTGGCGATACGCTGCTTCGATCATCTCGACCGTCGGGTTTTCGGCAGCAGGTTGCGCGAAAGAAGCCGTGATCTGCTTTAGGAAATTCATAATCGACTCCACGCCAACTTGGGAAGTCTTATGTTTTAGCATCCCTTTCAGACGCGGACAATTTTCGCGGCGGCAAAGCTTGGAAGAGTGGGAATTGTGCGGCTTTAGTTGTCGCGACTCGCCGAAATTGCCTAGTCGAGTTCGTCGAGTTCATCCAGCAACTCGTCCAAGTCATCCTTGGGACGCTCAGGTCTGTCGTCCTGCCGTTTGGGCATGCCGACGTTCATGCCGACCGCTTCGCGACCGGCCAAGAGCAGCTGCTCGTCGCGTTCGCGCGCGGCCACTGCCAGAGCGTCTTTGTCGCTGTCGGGCGCGCCGAACAGCTTGGAGAGGTCAATCTTGAGCCCTTCCGCAGCTGTTTGTGCTCCCGCAATGGCAGGCGATTTGTGTTGAGGAAAGATGATGGCATTCTCGGGGCAGACACGACTGCAAGCCGGACATCCCTTGCGGCAATTGTCGGGTTGCTCGACCAGAATCGTCTCCTGTTGGTCAACCCCGTACACGCCGAACAGACAAAAGTCGATGCATTCCATGCAGTTGGTACAGCGACTGAAGTCGATAACTGGGTACCAACGCCGTCCGGCAGGTTCTTCGATTTGCTTAGCTGGTGAACCGTTGCCATTGGACGAGTGCCCGTTTCCTGCTGCGTGGCCGGACCCATTGGTCGGCTGCAAATATCGGTTTAGTGCGTCCTCACTTGGATCACCCTTGATCCACTGCAGAAGTTCGGCCGACTGCGATTCGCGTGTGATGCGCTGCAATTCCTCAATAAAGTCCTCAGGCTTTTCACTGGCACGAAAGTCGAGGCAGAAAATCCAACGCTCGGGCTGCTCACGCTCGTCGACGACTCGCAGCTTATCGTCGTCCGTGCCTTGCGACTCGTTGTCATCGTCCTCATCGCCATAAGTCAGTTCGATTTCTCCGATCTGCCCTCGAACATCCTGACGGTCGAGCAACCAGTGGGCGGCACGAGAATACATCCAGCTGAGAACAACAATGTTCCCTTCGACACCTTTAAGGGTCGTGATGACAGAACCATTGGGTGTCAGATCGTATAGGTGCGGAACGATCATCAGCGAGAGGCCTGACTGCTGGCCGAGCTCAGCAGCAACCGCTTCTTCCAACTTACGCTTTGCTGGATTGTGGCTCTGACCTTGCGAGATGACGACGGTGATTGGCTTCATAGCAGCTCAGTTAAGTTGACCTTTGATTGTCCGTTGTGTTACCACCCAAACACCTTCGAGGTGCTCGAGATACTCGCCGGGCGTCAACAGATCAGAACCGTCACCTTCCATTTCGAACAGCCAGCCCGCGCCGTACTTGTCGACGTTAATGTATGAGGGGTCTGAAAGCAACGCTTCGTTGAAGCGAATTAACTGCCCCTCAATCGGCGCAAACAAATCGCTTTCTGCTTTCTTGCTTTCGATGGAGCCGATTTCCTGCCGACTTTTCAGTTGGTCGCCGGCAGCGATGAGCCAGTCAAGGAAGTAAACGTCCTGGAGTAAACGCACGGCGTAGGCCGAAAACCCGAATCGAAAACGTTCATCCTCGATGGACGCCCACATGTGGTTCTTGGCGTACATCAGCCGAGTTGGAAAGTCCGCCTCGAACTCACCCATCATGAAGGTCAACGTCTCGCTCATGTGTAGCGGACACCTTGATGCTCCGCCTCGAAGAACGCCGGCAGCAATCCGTCAACTCGCAACAGGCCATCACGCGTCAACTCGATCCGCTCATCGCCGACCGACAACATGCCCTGTTGTTGGTATTGGTTCCACTGCTCCCGCCAATGCTCGACGATATCGACCTTGAACTTGTCGGAGAAGTATTTGGGGTGCAGATATCCAGTCTTCATCTGCAAGATCATCTCGCGGATCAGTGCTTGATGCTGAGTCGGCCGCAACGCACGGTAGACCGGAAGTCGACTATCGTTCAACAACGCATTAGTGTAGCCATCCCATTCAGGATGGTTCTGATAGTGGACCCCCGAGATGTGTCCGAAGCTGGCAACGCCGGTCGCGAGTAGATCTGAACCCCGCCACAGATTGTCTCGGTAGCTGAAATTAACTTTCGCCGGATCCTTGACCAGGGTATAGGCGCTCGACACGGCGTATCCCGCTTGCAGGAACTGTTGGAAAGCGTAATCGACCCATTGCCGTTTGGTGGGCCAATCTGCGACGGGTGTCTCGATCTGGTTACCCAAGATGTCCTTCGAATAAACGGTGTTGAAAGGCAATTCCATCTGATAGATCGTGACGCTGTCCGGTGACATCTCGATCGTCTTATGTACACAATCTTTCCAGTTTTCTGTCGTCTCGCCCACCATGCCCGAGATGAGGTCGATGTTGACGTTGGCAAAGTTCGCAGCTCTGATCCAATCCCAGGATTTGAAAATCTCACGGGACAAATGAGCTCGCCCGTTTTCCTCAAGCACTTTGTCACTGAAGTTTTCGACGCCCAGGCTCAGGCGAGTTACTCCCAGGTCCCGAAGAGCATACACCTTGGGTTCTTGCAGGGTCCCAGGTTCGCATTCAAAGGTGACTTCTTCTGCTTGGTCCCAATTAATGTTGTCCTGCAGACGACCAACAAGAGACTGCAGCTGCTTTGTGCTGAGGTAGGAGGGAGTACCTCCACCAAAATAGACGAAGCGAAATGGTCGACCGCCCATGCAGGGTTGCTTGCTGACGAGTTCGATCTCGCGCGAAAGCGCGGCTAAGTAGGTTTCGATCTGGCCAGCATTCTTATCCGTGTAGACTCGGAAGTAGCAGAACTTGCAGCGCTTGCGGCAGAACGGAATATGGAGATACAAGCCCAGCGGGACATCCCGTGGTGCGGACTGAAGCGCGGTTTGAACTTCCGGCAAGTACTCCTCATTCCACTGCGAATAAGGAGGGTAGTTCGAGATAAAGTAGCTGCCAACTTCCGTCTTCGTTGAGTCAGTCGCCATGGAGTTTGTTCCGGCGGGATGGCGTGGTCGCGGTCTGCTTAACCCGAAAGTCGGCGGGGAGCACCTTCGACGGCTGTCTACGGTGAGGCTTGTACCATTCCAAAACAATAAACGACGCCTTCGTCATTCGCAATGACGAGTCGTTCGTCGGCAACGGCAGGCGAGCCTGCAAAGCCGCCTCCCGTCTCGAATTCCCAACTCTTTGTGCCGTCTTTCAAGTTTAGGGCATAGAGTCGACCATCACTGGAACCAACAAAGGCTCTCTCACCAACAATGACGGGTGACGAATCGACTCGGCGTCGGGTGGGAAAACTCCACAGTTCCTTCCCGCCCGCGGGATCCAGCGCATAAACCTTTTTACCTCGCCCTCCGACGACCAGCACGGATTCGTTAACAGCTGGTGAGCTTCGGAAGGGCTGACCACGCCGAGGATCGGTGAACACCCATTTCACCTCGGCCTTTTGCCAATCGACGGCAAGCATCTCACCAGCCTCGGTGCCCAAGTACGCGTAGGACCCACGCACGGCGGGAGTCACGCCCGTTGGGGCATTGATCGGGACGGCAGCGAGAGTCTCACCTTTTTCGACGTCAATAATGTGCAGTTGACCATCGCAGCCGGCCAGAAACGCTCGTCCCTGAACGATGGTAGGAGCACAGCGAATCTGATCCTCGATCCCAATCTTCCACGCCACCTTGCCGCTGGCCGCATTCAGACAATAGAGGTTCGAATCCTGCGAACCGAACAACACTTTGTCTTGGTAGAAGTTCGCACCGGAGCTGATCTCTGCCAACGCTTCGTGCATCCAAACCTGTTTGCCGTTCTTGGCGTTGATGCAGAAGAACCGCCCATCGTAATCGCCGATATACACGCGTGAATCTCGAACAGCCGGCGACGCGATGAATCCGCCGTCAATTTTGAATTCCCAGATCACCACTCCGGTGTCAAGGTCGAAGGCAAACAGCGTTCCGTCCAAGTCACCGATGTAGACGGTACCGTCGACAATCGCCGGGGTGCCCTCAAAGGCTCCGTTGGGGACTTCGTGTCGCCAGAGAATTTTCGGGCGGTCCGGAAGCGTCGTTTCTGCAACGCCACTGGAGAGGACATTACCTCGAAAGACCGGCCAACGTGATTCGGCTGTCGCCGTATCTTTAGCGGCAAGGTTTTCTTCAGGGACGAGTGAGTGACCAGCCAGCAGTACCAGAGCGATTGAAAAACCAATGCAGAGAAATTGCTTGGACATCGGAAACTCCCTGTTTATGTGGCAAGACGCAGCTCGACTGTATTCTAGCAGATCTGAGGCAGTGAAGATGTCTAGTCAAAAGCCGACTGATACAGTCCCAACAGCTCATCACGATTCACGTCGCGTGGATTAAACTCGGCCGTCCACTGCTCCGCCGCCTGGCTTGCCAGGTCCGGCAGCATTTCACGGTTGACGCCCTGATCGACGAGCCGCTCGGGAAGTTTAGCCTTGGACACGAGTGAAGAAACGAACTGCGCAAGTTCTTCGACACCGGGGCGAAGTTGGGTTTGACCGTTATCACTTGCGATCTCTGACAGCTCTTCGTACCAAGCTGGTACCGTATGACCGTTGAAGCGGATGACGTGCGGCAGCATGGTGGCAATGGCCTGCCCATGGATGATGCCCAGGTTCGCCGTCAGAGGATTGGCCAAGGCGTGAGTCGCTCCGAGCATAGAGTTCTCGATAGCCAGTCCAGCGAAACACGCGCCTAACAGCATTCCGCCACGCGCCTCCAAGTCTTCTGGATCGTCCAGCACACGCGCAAAATTGGCAGACAACAATCTCCAAGCCTCGCGACTAAAAGCGAGTGATGCCGAGTTACGGCGTTTGGTGACGAAGGTCTCGATGGCATGAGCTAAGGCGTCGACGCCAGTCAACGCGGTCACGATTGCCGGCTGGGTCAGTGTGAGTTCAGGGTCCAGAATTGCGACGCGAAAGGACGCTTTTTTGTCGCCGCATGCCATCTTCACCTTTGTTTTAGCATCGGAAATCAAGGCGAAAGACTGGGATTCGCTACCCGTTCCAGCGGTTGTCGGAACGGCGATCATTGGCAGCATCGGCTTCAGGGCTTTGCCAACACCCCAGTAGTCCTGCATTCGACCGCCATTGGCGTAGATAAAGTTGATTCCTTTCGCGCAGTCCATGGAGCTGCCTCCGCCCAGGCCAACAATCAACTCGGGATCGTGGCGATGAGCGAACTTGGCACCCGACTCAACATCGTCGGATGTCGGGTTTTCGTGAACCGCATCAAATAGATGCGCTTCGATTCCTGCTCGATTTAGCGCGTCGATGGCATGTTGGGTGTGTCCGGCCGCGATCACGCCCGGATCGCTCACGACCAACACGCGCCGGGCACCCAACTCCCCCGCAATTTCTCCGATTCGATCGATCGTTCCCGGTCCGAAGACAATACGAGTGCGAGGTTGGAAGTCGAACGGAATCATGTTCGTTTTGTAGTGAACCGCGCTGTGAAGTTTTAGGTCGTCACCGGCATTCGCTCTTCCGAAACCTGGTAAGCACGCGATCGGAAGAGGAAATCGATGATGTTGCCTTCGTGAGGTTGAAGCCAATTCAGCTTCGTGGTTGGGATTGCACCGATGTTGAGCCGATCAACATACGTCGCGTCGCTGAGTTGGCTAATCAGTTTTTCGTTGTTCGTTATCCCAGAGCAAACGAGGGTGGGGCCGATTTTGGCCAGCATCTGATCTTGCGGGCACTCGACGACCGTCGCAAATGGGAACATGAACTCTTTCTTAGCGATTTCATTTTCCGGCGATTGGCAGTGCACGATCATTGGTCGCAGATATGAACATCGTTCCTGCTCCACAAGACGATCTCCGTACTGAGACGTCAGGTCGTTGACACCGTCTTCTTTGAGGTCGGATTCGATCATGTCCCAGACCGCTTTGCCCATTCCGGGTACGGTGAAGGCGGCAAGGCCCGCCTCGGAATTGCCTGGAGGAAGAGCCTCGACAGGACCAAGTCGTTCTGCAAGTGCCTGAGCAATCTCTTTGGTGTGACGCGAGGCCCAGATTCCGGAACAGTTGATGCAACCTCGGCCGCTATTAATGAAGACGCTCTCGGCCATCATGTCGATGTAGTTTTCCCAATCATCAACAACATCGTCACCCAGCAGGATCTTCGAGAATCCTGGACCGTGTGCTTGAACTTTCGGATTCCCCTTATAGCGTTCGACGGTCGGCGTGCCACCGAAGATCATGGAACGGTCGCAGCTTGCCAACACAGCCGCGCCCGCTGCGGCTTCGCCTGGGTACAGGGCAAAGACGTCCGAGGGAACGCCTGCTTCGATGAAAGCGGAGATCATTCGATAGGGAGTCCAGGGCTCCTGAGGACCTGGTTTCAGCACCAATCCCATCTGCATCGGGATGGCGGGCAGCCAAAGCGTGTGCACGCCTGGAGAGTTGGAAGGCAAGACGGCGGCAAGCACGGGTGCCTGTGCCTGGTAGCTCACGACAACGCCGCGCGATTCAAGCCCCCAGCCGTTCGTGAGGATATCAAGATCCAATCCACGCGTGAGGCAGTCGAGGATGCGGCCCATGTTTTTCAGAACAAACGAGTTCTTGCCCATGTTGGCCCGACACATATGTTCTGGCAGTCCAGTACTAGCCGATTGCTGATGAACAAAGTCGTCAGGTGACTGATGACCATCACCCAGAGGGAGCGTGGCATGTTCGTAGAGGTCAGCGGCCTTTGCCATCATCTCGATCAGGGCGGCACAACTGTACTCGCGAAGAATCTCGCGAGCCTTGTGGGCCTGTCGCATATCGCGTCGAATAATGCCTTCGTTCGCTTGACTGACTTTGGCAATCGGCTCACCAGTGCTGAAGTGCTCAATCTCGGTGATCTCGAGCGACTCGTAGGACTTACCCCAACGCATGACGGGAATGTGTAGCACGCTGTCTGCCCTCCCAATAAGCTGTGTTGCCAATCACAACTGTCAGATACGGTCAACGTGGGTAGACTCACTTACGTGGGCATCACACTGGAGTCGTCGCCCAATCACTAAGAAAAATCGACTAATAGACACCGACGGTTGTCTGTGCCGCAAACCCGTGGAACGGACGCACACCACTGACGCCGTCCCAAGGGTACGTTTCGAATGGCTGTTCGCGTTCGCCCTCGTCCCGCTCCAAAAATCCGGGGACAAAGAATTCCTTGGTAAGAGTAGTCAGCTTGACTCGCCCTGTCTCGCCGTAGCCGACCGTCTGATTCGGATCATCGAAACTGACGACTTCCGTGACGGCCCGCGGCTGCGGGGCGTAGTAAGAGATTTTGTAGTCTTCTTCTGCGGTAACCGGTTTGCTACAGGCGAGACCCATCAACGTGTTGCCATACGTCGGCGTCATGAAAATTCCGCTCTCGGCGGGAGGGCCGCCGAACAGCTCTTCCACGCAATAACGCGTCCACTGTGGCGTGAATTCCGTTCCACCGGAAAAGATACCGGTAATGCCGACTTCCCTTAAGCTGGTGCCTCGATCTTCTAAGGCCAACGCCAATGAATCCAACAATTTGGGTGTTGCAAACATGCACTTAATGTCATGCCCGGCGGTCAGCACTGTAATGGCCTGTTCAATGCAGTGGTTCTTGTAGGCTTCGAGATGCTCCATCCAGCCCTTTTTGATGAGCTTGACCACCCAGCGGGGATCCAAGTCGATGCAGAAACAAATCCCGCCACGAAATTGACAAAGATGCTCCACAGCCAGTCGCAGTCGACGTGGTCCGGAAGGACCAAACATCAGCCAGTTCGATCCCTTGGGAAAATACTCGTCCGGCAGCGTCTCACTGAAGACCTCATAATCGATGCGAAAATCGTCGATCACCACGCGGCTCTTCGGAATCCCAGTCGTACCGCCGGTCTCGAAAACGTAGGTCGGCTTATCGGCCAAGGCCTTGGGCACCCAGCGACGAACGGGACCGCCACGCAGCCATTCATCTTCGAACAAGGGAAATTTTCGCAGATCGTTGTATCCATTTACTTCGGTCAATGGATCGAAGTTAAGTTCGCTCTTCTTTTCCAACCAAAAAGGACTTCCCGTCGATTCGTGGAAGTGCCACTGGACGGTCTCATGGGTGTGGGCGTCGAGACGTTCGCGCGCCTTTTCGATGGACTCGGCGAGGTCTGTGGTCATAGATTTGGATGCGCTCATTGGAAAGCTCTACGCACCAATAGGAGGGCCTTGAAGGACAGATTCCCACGATGGGTCGCAGGAAATACGCACTTAAAACTTAGTCAACACCCATCGACTTGACAACCGGCGCAAACAGGGCGCGAACGCACTGCGCTGACTCAGTTGCGTGCTCCACGTCGCCGATTGAGGCACGAGCAGCGAGACTCCAACGCTGCTCTGAGAATAGCCGCCGGAACTATGAGTTTGCGTCGTTGGTCGAAGAAATGCTGCTCAACTGCGAGAGTACTTGCAGCACGCCGTTCAAGTGAGCCAAACGAGGGCCGAATCGATCCACAAACTCATTGAGCATGAATTCGCCGTCCATTAGGCAGTCGGCGTTATCCGCGATTTCCTCGGTCACGGTTTCCAGGAAACGCGTCTGAATCTGTCCCAACGTCTCGGCGGCATCGCGACATCGTTCGGCCAGCACCGGGTTGGCTTGCTTCCATTGGCCCAATTCCGTGGCTCGCTGACGCTGAGCGGCGCTCATTTGGTTGATCAACTGCTCGAGCAGCTCATTTTGCCGATTCTGGGCTGCCACCATCTGAGAGAGCATTTGGGGCACGGATCCGTTGCCTTGGGATCCCGCGGTCGTGGCGGTTGAAACGTCAATGTGCGTAAACAAGGAGGGTGTTTGACGTTGATTATCCGACATGATCGTGAGGATCCTCTTGAACGGGCCAAATGTGACTAACTCCTCCTAGTATAAGCTGACGAGCTAGCTATTGTCCACTAATGTCGGCAAAGCCATTTCATTCCCTACGTCGAAGAATTGATGAATTGGGGCGTTACGAACCAAACGGTCAACGCATTGTGAAGGGAATGCAAAGCTCGGAAAGGTCGAGAGTATCAAGCGTTGCATGGTTTGAGACACAACTAAAGACCGTCCGTCTCGTCGCCGATCAAGACGGTGAAGCGAATCATTCAGGCGGAGATGTTGATGTCTGCTAGCGATACCAATGCCAGTCCTCACTTCGGTTTTCTAACCGTTGTAGAACTGGGCGATAGCGTATCGATCGGGGGTTACCTGTTGCTTAACGAACTTGGTCGCCCGCTCGAGTTTCATTGCACCGAGCCCGTCAAACCGAATCGTGCGCAGCAGTTGTTGTACGGCGCGACGCTGCCTTCGTTTCTTTATGGCGAGCAAATCGGCCAGGCCCTTGTTCAGAGTAGTGAAGTTCGTCCGAACCTCATCCTGACTGATCTACGACCTGTTCTGGCGCTACGTGAACTGATTGAGACGCCCGTGGCTTTGCTGAGCCGCGACCACTCAGATGCGTCATTGCATGGGTTTTCATTTCAGGATCTATCCGTGCGTATTGATCGGCGGCAGCTGAGCGATCAGTCGATCATCGAACAGGTTCTCGCCGAGGCGGGTGACTACTGGGACTTTAGCGAACCGCTTGACAGAATTCGCGATGCCATCTCGGAGCTGAGAAAGGCTGCTTAGCGCCGTCAAGGATGCTGGTCAGATGACTGCAAGGAGTGTGGTGTGAGAGCCGCTGAAGGCAAGGACGAACGGTGGCTTCCGGCGGTGCGTAAGACGGGCTGGAACACGGCGCTGAAGCGTCTTCCAAGAATCGCGGTTGAGTCTGAGGTCTTCGTCCAGTCGCTTCCTAAGACGGTGCTGCTGCAGTTCTCGCAACGTCCAATTAAGACGCGGCGTTACCAATTCGCAACGGCCCATGGCTGGCCGCGAAGTCAGCCGTCTGACGCGCTACCGCAACAAGGCACGACGCCGTCGCGGCCGACGGAAGTTAGCACCAGAACGAGAATCGCGCCACCGTCGGACATCGTCAAAATCGACGACCGCTTGTTCTACCTCTTGCAGCCGCCATTGGAATCCCTGCTCAGCGGCGCGCTCAAGATGCCGTTTCGTCCCTTTCCGTATCAGTTGTCGGGAGTCAGTTTTTTGTATCCTCGACACGCCGCGATCCTTGCGGATGAAATGGGATTGGGCAAGACGATGCAGGCCATCACAACAATCCGCTTGTTGTTGCATGCCGGTGAAATTCGCAAGGTGCTGTTGATTTGTCCAAAGCCGTTGGTGACGAATTGGCAACGTGAATTTGCGATGTGGGCTCCCGAACTACCGGTGACTTTGTTGCAAGGTGATCAGTCGCGTCGTGCCTGGCAATGGGAGTTGCCCGATGTGCCGATCAAGATCGCGAATTACGAAGTCTTGTTGCGTGATCGCGAGATGGTCCAACGCGAAAGCTGTAAATTCGATCTGGTCGTATTAGACGAAGCACAACGAATCAAGAATCGATCGAGTGAATCGAGTCAGATTGTGCGGTCGATTACGCGCACTCGGAGTTGGGCGCTTACGGGTACGCCGATTGAAAATACGCCGGATGATCTGGTGGGGATTTTTGAGTTCCTCACTCCTGGATTTCTACGGGTCGGCATGACGCCGCGTCGTTTGCGAGAGGCGACGCGAGATTACATTCTCCGACGAACGAAATCCCAGGTCATGACGGACCTGCCGCCGAAGTTGTACCGCGATGCCGTCTTGGAACTGACTCCCGAGCAATCCGCTTCGTACGAAGCAGCCGAGAACGATGGAGTCGTCCGGTTGAATGTGATGGGCCAGTCGATGACGATTCAGCACGTCTTCGAACTGATCTTGCGCCTCAAGCAGATCTGTAATTTCGACCCGCGTTCCGGTCATAGCAGCAAGCTCAATAGGCTGCAGGCGGACCTCGAGGAGGTCGCGGACAGTGGCAAGAAGGCGATCGTCTTTAGTCAGTGGGTTAAGACACTGCAGAATCTGAAGCACAAGCTGACTCCGTTTGGCCCCGTGGAATATCACGGTCAAATCTCTGCCCGAGAGCGTGAGCGTGTTATTGACCGGTTCCGCGATGACCCGAATTGCCATGTGATCCTAATGAGCTACGGTGCCGGCAGCGTCGGGCTCAACCTGCAATTCTGCGAGTATGTTTTCCTATTTGATCGTTGGTGGAATCCCGCCGTCGAAGATCAAGCGATCAATCGGGCACACCGAATCGGAGCGGCAGGACCGGTCACGGTGACGCGCTTCGTGTCATACGGTACGATTGAAGAACGGATCGACCAAATCCTGACTCACAAACGTGAGTTGTTCGAGACGATCCTGGCCGACTCGAGTTCGCCCAGATCATTTGGCTTGTCTCAGGACGAAATATTCGGACTGTTCGATCTGCAGGTCCCCGACCCATAAGCTCGCATGAACGACAGTTCGAAGCGTGCGCGGAACTAACGTGTGAACCTGCCCTTGGTCCCGGCTCCTGTAGCGGCTGGCTACTGTTCGGGACGCTCAAAGCTGGCGCATGGAAATTGACATCTCGCACCTGGACATGCATCGGCTTCGCGTTCGTCCTGCTGGTCGGACTGTTTCTTCGCGTCCGCCCACTCCAGGAAAGTCTGTGGCTGGACGAGCTGCACACAGCGTGGACTGTCAGTGACGGTTTCGAAAACGTCGTCCACCGATCGCTGCGAGGCAACCAAAGTCCGCTTTATCCGTGGATCATGTGGGCGACTACGCAGACGCTTGGGCTGAGCGAAATCACGTTGCGACTACCGTCGGTCATTGCCGGCATGGTACTTGTGTTGGTGAGTGGCTTGATCGTTTGGCGATGGAGCGCATCGGGATCGCTCGGCGTGTTGACCAGCTTTCTCGTTGCCATTGATCCGCATTCGATCTTTTTTGCTCAGGAGGCGAGAGTATATGCAATCGTTCAACTCGTGGCCTTGCTGCAGGTCGCGAGTTTTGCGGAGTTGGCGATTGGATCCGCAAATCGGTTTAGTCGTTGGACGTGGATTGTGCTCACTTGGCTGCTCTTTTATTTGCATTACACCTGTATGGTTCTGTTGCTTGGTGAGGTCCTTTTTGGATTCATTGCGATTCATTTTCGTTGGTCGAGTCGGCCAGTGGCGGAGTGGGGAATTGATTTGGTGCTGATCTGCGTCGGATTCATTCCGGCGGTTCCGCACCTTCAGGAGATTGCGGCGCGTCGCGACAACTGGTCGAAATTCGTTCTAGCACCGACCTGGACTAATCTAGTATCGCTATTTCGCTTGGACGCTTTTGTTCTTAGCCCAATGATTGTGTTTGGCCTGTTTACGGCTGTCGCGCTTGTTCGCGGCAAGCGGTGCGAGATGGATCGGTCGCTCTCGAGACGTATGCTGTTGCTCGTTTTCTGGCTGGTCGTGCCGCTGTTTGTGGCTTGGACGCTGACGAGATTTGGCGCACTGCATCTGTTCTTTCGACGTTATCTGATTTCCGTCGGCGTTGCGCCCATGATCCTGGCCGGCGTGCTGGGAACAGCCTTGCCTGGTGCAATTGATCGTCGCGGTTTTGCCTTGCTGTCGGCGACCGCAGCCGCAGCGCTGATCTTACCACTCCACCCGATCAACGTGGATGGTGCGCATGGTTGGCATAGTGTCGAGAACTGGCGTGCGGCGATCACGTCGATCAACGGTAGGCCAGAGTTAGCGCACCTGCCCGTTTTCGTGTGTTCGGCGTTAATCGAAGACGATGGGCTTCGAGATTCCAACGTCGAAGACGAACTCGTCGAATTCTGTCTTCTGCCCGTCCAAAGCCTCTATCGCTTGGAAGCGCGAGCAGGTGTTGTCGAACCCCTGCCGAGTTTGCGGAGTTGGGAATTATCAGAAGTACAGATCGAACGGCTCTCAGATGCCGGCGGTGGCTGGCTGATCGCGCGGACTGCCCCGCGCGACGCAGACATTCTCGGCGAGCGACTTCAAGGTTGGCTCAAGCAAAATGGCGTCCAAGTGACCGTGCAGGCTGATCACTTTGGAAATGTCTCAGTGCTCTTGTTTCAGATCGAATAGAGGTCGTTAGGCACCCCGTCCGATCACTCGCGCGATTTGGGGCCGAGTTCCTGCAGCGCTCGCTCCAGTTCCTTCCGCAACGTAGTCCGTTCTTCGTCGTCCAAGTCGCCGAGGTTGAGCTGTTTAAGGAATTCCACGGTGCGTTTCAGTCGACCGATTTCTTCGTCGCGCGGTGGTGCGGGGTCTTTGGGCGGAGCGAGGTTGCCAGGCGGAAAGATCCGGCCAGGAAAGAGAGGATTCAAATTCAATTCCTTCGGGCCGATACGGATTCGAGGGCCTTCGCTCGAATAGCGCTTGAAGAGCTCATAAGCATCAGCGTGTTTCTTCTGCAACTCGTCGACGCTGTCAGCCTCGTACGTTTTTGTCACGGGTTTGTCGTCGTCACCCGGCTGAGTGACGGTCAACTTGACCTTGCCGTTTGGTTCCTCGTGGATCTTGATTTTCTTGCCGTTATCGTCGACCGTTGTGTCCTTCACACCGTTGACAACACGTCGAGTGACACGCCTCCCACCGAACCCGTTCATTTGCAGTTGCAATTGGAAGCGACCACCTGCCTCCCCAGGCAGGGCAAATGGGTCCTCACCTTCCTCAAGCGGATCTAGTTCGGCAATGTCCTCGCCCAAGGCTTTTCTGGCCAGCCGCGCCGTACTCTCCTTGGCCGAGTCGGCCAATTCACGGAGTGACTTTGCAGCGGCTGTGCGGGCAGCGTCGTCGTCGCTCTGCAGATGCTCTTCGAGAATCTGGATGCAGCGCGACGCGGCCTCCGCCGATGCTTTCCTGGCCGTCTCGAGTAGTACCGGGATGGCCGCCTCTCCAGCAGCTGATAATTCCTTTGTCGCCGCCTGCCGCTTGGAGTATCGGTCGGCATCCAAATCCCTAACCAGTTGTCGTAACCGTTCAGGCTGAACGACCTCAACTTGACCGGTCTCGGATTCGGCCTCTTCTCCGGCAAAGAGAAGACTCGGCATGCAGAGCAGTAGGATGCCGAATACTTTTCCGTGAATGCTCATGGTGATTCCTTGAAAATCTCTTCCCTACATTCGAGGCTGTCATTCGACGAACTCGAATTCCACCGCGGTCCCGTCGGGCAAATCCTCGATCTGCTCAGCAACGTCGCCAGCAAATCGAACCAGTTCGGTCGTTGTGATCTTTCCGAGATTATAGTCGGCGTATTCACCTCCCAGCACAGCGGGTACCTTGAGGCAAAAGCTTTGACCCGCGTCCAGCGAGCCGAGCGTCTCCTGTGCCAGCTGAACAAGATTGGACATCTCCCAGTCTTCCGCGAATTCGGGGTCTTGTTCAAGCTGCCCGTATTCAGCCTGGGTTTCCGCGACGACCTCGCACAGCAGCTCTTCTGGGCAAATCCTCCAAAAATGACCTTTGGCATCTCTCACCAAAAAGTTGCCAAAATCGTTGGACTTGATAATCTCCTTCGCCTCCAAACCCGTCCAGCCCCACGCTTCTTGAATGATACTGAGCATATTGAACTGCTACCTATTCCACAGGTCGTTTCGACAAAGCAAACGTCTTGTCGGCCTGTTGCTTGCAACTCAGCCGACGCCAGCTCGAAGAGGAAAGCTGCTGAATATTCATAGGTTTTTGCTGACGGCAGGTTGCCGTTTCGGACGGTTTTCACGGAGAAATTGCCACCTTTGGTTTGGAACCGCAATACCCGCGGCAGAAGACGCCTAGAGCGGATTACCCTATTCCGCGCACGCGATTCGGGAGGGCGAGGCGGCGAGGCTCCTGCCGAGCCGATTGCGCTCATGCGGCTCCCAAGGAACTTGTTGATTGTT
>CAJHYQ010000020.1_pt1 | contig 42264 bp, 33 predicted proteins | sample 9198721 | NCBI WGS metagenome assembly CAJHYQ01 (sample SAMEA7708357, study PRJEB35096) | sediment metagenome | biome: marine neritic benthic zone biome [ENVO:01000025]; feature: sediment [ENVO:00002007]; material: shallow marine sediment [ENVO:03000034] sea grass bed [ENVO_01000059] ... | reverse complement strand
GCGCCGCTCGGCCAGCGCCTGTTGAGCAGTATCTGGACAGGTTCAATCAACTCAATCAACCCGAGGTGATTTCCCGTCTCGCCCAGCAAGAACACCTCGTGAGGTCACAATGCGGCGACCGCCCCGAAGCGCACGAGTATGTGCATCGGTTTCCCGATATCCCCAGCTTGGCCGAACACCTTGAAACGCTTGACGGTGTCGGTAGCGACACGAGCGAAAGACTAAGGCAAGGTGACCAACCCGAACAACCCAGCGACGGAAGCGGCACCAAGCTCGGAGGGTACTCCCTGATCGATGAGATTGGACGGGGCGGCATGGGGGTCGTTTACCGGGCGCGCCAAATCTCAGCAGACCGATACGTCGCGTTGAAATTGATTCGGCGCGATCGTCTGCAGTCAGTGCCGTCCGAAGTCCGGCAGAACATTGTGGATCGCTTTCGTCACGAAGCTCAGGCCGCCGCTCGACTGGAACACGAGCACATTGTCACGGTCTACGAAGTCGGTGAAATTGATGGCGACCCTTTTTTTTCGATGCGTTTGGTTGATGGTTGCAGCCTGGCCGAGCTGCTCACAGAAGGACCGATCAAAAACCGACAAGCCGCTATTTTCATCGCACAAGTGGCCCGTGCCGTGCATGAAGCCCATCAACGAGGGATTCTGCATCGAGACATCAAACCACAAAACATCCTCATCGATTCCAAGACGAATCATGCACTCATCGCCGACTTCGGACTTGCGAAACTTTCGTTGGGCGAAGCCAATTGACCGTGGCCGGCGAGGTCATGGGCACGCCGCCTTTCATGTCACCGGAGCAGGCTCGTAATTCGGCAGAAGTTGCTGAGCCCGCTGACATTTATGGCTTGGGAGCGACTTTGTATGCCCTCGTCTGTGGACGACCACCTTTTCAAGCCGCCGTGCCTATGGAAACCATGCGTCAAGTGATTCACGAGGAACCTGTACGTCCGGCACAACTCAATCCAGCGATTGATCGTGATCTTGAGACGATTTGCATAAAGTGCCTGCAGAAGGACGCGAGTCGTCGATATGAAACGGCCGCAGTGCTGGCGGATGACCTGAATCGTTATCTGCAGGGGCGACCGATTTTGGCGCGGCCCATGGGGGCCGCCGAACGGGCAATGCGTTGGTGTCGTCGCAATCCTCTCGCCGCCACATCGATGGCACTGGCAGCCATTTTCCTACTCACGACATCGATCACGGCGACGATCGGATTCCTCACCACGCGTAGCGCCCTGCGCGGTCAAACCGAAGCGCTGCAGGCCGCCCAGGAGAGCTATCAGTCGTCACGAGGTACGGTCAAGAAGTTCTTTGTCGTCGTCAGTGAAGACTTGTTGCTGGATCAGCCTGGGATGCAGCCACTTCGCGAGCAGTTGCTGCGCCTGGCCCTTGACGAGTACGAACGATTCCTGGAACGTCATGCAGGCGATCCAGATTTGGCCCGGGAGATCGCGCTCACACACTATCAGGTTGGCTTGATCGCGGAATGGATCGATGATTCGACGGATCGTGCGATGCAATCGCTTGAAACGGCTCGTTCGATGCAACGGAAGCTTAAAGCGGCAGCGGCAACAGACGGTCTCATGGCCGAACTCGGCGACACGCTGAATGCGATTGGACGAGTCCATACGAAAAACGCCGCATACGAAGCCGCTATGACCAGCTATACCGAGGCGCTGAAACTACGCACCGCACTCCGTGACCAGAGTCCACTCGATGTGAGCCTTCGTCGTCGGCTGGCAAACACACAGATGAACATCGGTCTCGTCCATCGTCGCCGGGGAGATCTGAATTCCGCAGCGAAGTTGTTTGGTGATGCTCAGGAAATCCGTCGATCGGCCCTCGATGACGCAGTCCAAGCCAATCTTGCCAGCGAGTCGTTACTGCTGCATCGTGACCTGGGGATTGGCTACTACAACCAGGCAAACTTGGCCCTCAGAGAGCGGAGTGCGGCTAAACCGTTGCTATTGTCAGCGTTGGAGCACTTTGCAAGGGTCCAACAGCTACAACCCAGCAGTTTGAACAATGCGACGCGAGTGGCAGCCTGTCACCACCTGCTGGCAAGATTGCACATGGGTGAGAAGAGCTTTGCCGATGCGCGATTATCATTTGAAAAGGCTTTGGAAACGCTCGATGATCTGACCACGCACAATCCGCATGTCACGGAGTTTCAAGAACAGCTGGCAGCCTTACTCCTTGATTCGGGAACGCTCCACGAGAAACAACAGGATGCGGAGCTGGCATTGAGTTACCTTGAACGAGCTCGTGGCATCCTGGAAGTCATTGTTCCCTCAGCCGACTCAAAACAGCTTCAAGCGCGGCGTCGCAATTACGCGGTCACACTGCGGGAACTGGCACGAGTTGAAGTGCAATTGGGCCACGCCAAGTCGGCGCGAAAGCATCTTGTCCTGTCACGGGATTACCTCCAACAGCTTGTCGATCAAGCAACTGCTAGCGAGCCGTACGCACGAGACTTGGCATCAACGCAACGTCTATTGCGGTCCGTTGCCGATCGTTGAGTGTCGCACCGATTACATAAGATGTGCAGCAGGTCGGTCCAGTGTTGTCGCGATCTGGCACGATGGTCCGATAAATGAGGGTGTATGAAGTGGGCGACCGATGTGTCTGCAGCCGGGCGATGCTGCGAAGTGCCAATCCTGCAAGCAATGGACTGCGAATCCCCTTGGTGAACAAATGGTTGATCGCCCGCTTCGAATATGCCTCGGGGCCATCTTCGCGACCATTCTTCTGTCTCTAGTTGCATCCGCAGAATCGTCAGCTCAAACACAGAGCTCGTGGCTACCGTTGCGGATCTTTCAACCGTATCTGTTTGACTGGGTTGATGTCTACCTTCGAGACCAACAGCAATCCGACGACGACGACGTCCGGCTCGCCACACTTCCGGACATGTTCGGGGATTCCATCATTCGCGGCGGCGCTTTGACGCTCACCAGTTTGACACCGGAACTGCAAACGACGACGGATGTTGCTTTGGCGGGTGGCAGTCGTGGATTGAAGATCGCGGAACACAACAAAGCCATTCCTGCGGACCGCATCTACTTCAACTACCAGCATTTTCATAATGTCTTGGACGCGAATCTGGAAAGCCCAATCGGCACGCCTGTCGCCAGTAATAACTTCTCAGTCGATCGATACACACTTGGCCTCGAGAAACGTTTCGGCCAGGGATTGTGGTCCGTCGAGCTGCGGATGCCTTTTACAGGTGGTTACGATTTCAACGGCCCCTTGGGACTGGTGCAGCATAGCGCGGGCGAAGTTGGAAATTTGTCGGCGATTATCAAGCGATTGATCTATTACGACGCTTGTACCTCAGTTTGCGTTGGGCTTGGCGTTGAAACTCCAACAGGTTCCGACTTCCGATCCGATATCTTCGGCCCAGTGTCAACCGTCTCCTATCAAGTATCCAATGATGCAGTCCACCTGCATCCGTACATTGGTGTGCTTCGCTCACCAAGCGACGACTTCTTCTTCCACGGATTTGCGCAACTTGACCTCTCGCTGAATGGAAATCGCGTCAGCTTTGTCGACGCAATCGCGACTGATTTTGGCAGATACACGGACCAAACCCTGCTCTACATTGACGTGGGCGGCGGCTGTTGGCTCTACCGAAATCCGTGCGCCCCGATGTTGACCGGTGTTGCCAGCCTCGTGGAGTTTCACTACACAACCGCCGTTAGTGACAGTGACAACATCGTGGGGGCATCTGGATTGCAATCGTTCACGCAAACGCAAACCAGTGGAAGTGTCGACGTCGTCAATATTTCCGCGGCCCTTCACGTGGAACTTGCTCGAGATTTGGGAGTACGTGCGGGTGTCGTGGCACCGATCACTAATAACGACGACCGATTGTTCGATTCAGAGATCGGCGCTCAACTTCTCTACCGTTTCTGATCCAGGCGATATGACTGCCGCGAGGCAGGCTTCGCCATCTTTCTCAATCCGGAAATCGCCTTTCCGCGGGCGGGCGAAACACTCAGTCCCCGTTGCATCGATGGGTAAGCGGCATTTACGTCATCCCCCGCTTGCCAAACAAAATCATTTCACAAAAAATTTGTCCGCTCTCTCGTGGCGTCGGCAATTTCATGGGTGAGCTCGGTCCATTCGGGGATTGACCGATCTTCCGCGTCGAAGCGTAACGGCGACTCGTCGACGCGGCGATCTCACGCCGACAAGAAGGACAGACAATGTCTATCTCAATAACTGCTCAGAATCAGCCGCTTTCGATTCCTGCCAAAATTCGCTGCGGGCTGGCTTTGCTGCTGGCCTTTGCGACCCTATTAGCAACCAGTGAGACACAAGCAGCGGACCGAACCGCAGCCTTCAAGCATCGGGCGAAGTTTGCGAAACGAGCGCCGAGCGGCCCGCGGCGACCACAGCTCGGTATCCTGCGCCCAACTCATCGCCAGTCCGACGACATTGTCTGGCCGCCCAAGAATCCGGTCCCGATCGGGACGGTTGGTCCCAAGCTGGAGCCGGTTAACACTAAGCTGCAGAAGTTTCCCAACGTCTCTTTGCGTCCAGGCGTCAGCGGCCCGAACCGGTTCACCGTGGGCAAGCCGGATCTTGTTATCCAGCGAGCGCGAGTCAACGGCGCACCAAAGCTCAGAGAAGACCGGTTGTACATTCCGTACGTGTTGATCGTGAAAAATGCCGGTCGCGGGAACGCGCTTCGACCCTTCAAGTTTGGAATCCGGTTCGGCTCCCGAGCGGGACTCAACTCCGCCGCGTCGCTCCGCCGCAACGGCGAAGTTGTTACCGTTAGCCAACTTCGCGCAGGTGCCTCACGGCAAGTTTCGGGATACATCGTGATCGGAAATCTCCCCAATAACCTGCGGGGGCAGAAAATCTATTTGCGATCCAAGGTGGACGCGGGAACTCAATCCAGTCACGGGGCCGTTGCAGAGTCCAACGAAAGCAACAACTGGTCCTCCATTGACTCGATTACGCTAACACCTTCCAATCGCATCGGCCGCCTTGAAGGCAACGGGGGACCTAATCCACCTGAGCCGAACGCACACTTCTATCACCTCATCGGTTACGAGGTCAGTCCATAGTCTGGTCGGCTGATGGCACGCAAACCGTTGAAGCGGTACCGCGAGTCAGGTCGATGATGGAAGTGGTGGAAACGAGGGGCCTTTGCTGGTTCAAACCAGCGAGGGCCCATTTTCGTATTTTTTAGCCCTGCAGCGGACTAACCAAAGCACTTACATGACACTTGTCCTGGCAATCGCAAGCCTGTTGGCCGTTGGATCCACGGTTTCGACGCTGTTCATCGTTACTGGCCAAACGTCGAGAACGGATCATCAACTGCTACTCGCTCAAGCCGCCAGCGGTGCCTCAATCGGTCTGCTCTTCGTGTTTGTCGCCGATACGTTGATGGCCGGAACATTGACTTCCCGCTTGGTCATTCTTCAGCCATCGGTGGCAGTGGCGTTTTTGACGGTCGCAGCTTCGGTGCTGGTCAGTTTCTTTGATGGCCGGTCGCGCGATGTGCTGGCTCGCACCTACGCCTATGCCTTGTCTGCTCTAGGCGTCGCGCAAACCTTGCGAGGGTTTGCACCCGGTCGATTCTTCAACTGGGGCATCGCCAGCGACCTGGCCGCCTTCGTGCTTGTCACTGCCCTCGTCGGCTGGTTGCTGCGCACGCTGACGCGAAACATAAAGTTGGGACAGAGACTACGCCAGGGTCGAATCTGGCCGGTCGCATGGTTCAATCGGTCGCAGGCAAGTTTGGCGTTGCTGGCTGCAAGTCTAACGACCTGGGTCTTAATCGATTTTTCATTCGACGGAGTGGGCGAAGGTGTCGCGTTGTTTGGATTGTCGGGTCGGGCGACCGGATGCACGTCCGCATTGATGCTGCTGGGCGCGTCGATCTTGATGGCCTGGCAATCACAGGGGAAGTGGCGAGCGGCTTGGCAGGTTGCCGCCATTCTCGCTGGCCTGCTGTTCACAAGCTCCATCGGCTGGGCCCGGATTGCGGCCCCTCAACTGGATGAGGACGTTTGGTTGCCGCATTCGACCAGCTTGCTCATCTCAGCCTCAATGATGACCATGATGACAAGATTTGGTTTAGCGCGAGTGCTTCCAAGTCAGAGCGACTGGATCCCGCGCGCTCGACGGTTGTCGCCGTACTTGGGCGGCTTGGCCGTGTTCATGCTTGCCGCCGTGCTGATCCAGTGGATCTGACAAGCAGTGTCAAACTGCGAAGGGATCCCGCGCCGGCCGCGAACGCACGCTGTTCGCCTCGTCGTCATTGACAAACGTGTCGGTTGCCGGATCGAGCGTTAGCTTCCGGTTGAGGATCCAGGATAGCGCTGCGGCGTGACAGGCAACATGTGAATTACGCATCACCTGTTCGTTGGCGGCTGGCGCTTCGCGAGACTTGACGCAATCGAAAAAGTTACGTGAATGCGCCGTCACGTCCAATCCGCGGACTCGTTTCGTCCCGGCTCCAATCTCGCGTTTGAGCGACGCCGGTTCGACTTCGATCCCTCCACTGTCGCCCGTTTCCACCCAACCTTCGTCACCCTCAAAGCGAACCGGGCAGGTTCCCAGATGTTGAACCCAACCGGGGCGTTTCCCGAATGGCGTCTCAAGGAAATCGAGCACCACTTTAACGCCGTTCTTGTAGTGAGCAGTCACGTTCTTCGATGTTGCCTCGTACTGGATAGGCATCGTGTCATCGGCTTGATTGGCCCACTGACATAGGTCCAAGGTGTGAGCTCCCCAATCCAAAAGCCGAGCGCCCGAGTCAAAGTCGTAGTAGCCGCGCCATCGCCCGGCCACGTACTGGCTGTTGTAGGGTCGCCAGGGCGCCGGTCCCAACCACAGATTCCAATCCACAACATCTCGTGGCGGCGTCGGCTCGGCCGGCAACCAGGTTGTGTTCATCATCGGTGTATAAACCGAAGCATGGAGCGTGTGAATCTTGCCAAGCTTGCCGCTCTGAGCCAAGTCGACGGCCCCCTGGAAATTCGGAACGCTCCGACGTTGCGTGCCGGCTTGGAACACGCGCCCGGTCCGCTTGATCGTTTCTGCCAGTTCCTGGCAATTGGCAATCGTCAGACCACACGGCTTTTCGCTGTAAACATCTTTGCCCGCATTCGCCGCCATGATGGATGCCGGCGCATGCCAGCGGTCCCCCGTAGCAATCAGCACCGCGTCGATGTCGTCTCGCGCTAGTAGATCGCGGAGGTCACGGTACAGGGCACAATCGCGGTTCCCATAGTGTGTATCCACTAGAGACTTTCCTGCATCACGACGACTCGCCTGTACATCAGCGATGCCAACGCACTGGACGTCAGGCAGGGCAAGCATCGACTTGAGATCGTAGGTGCATCGCGGACCAATTCCGATGACGCCAAGCGTGATCTTCTCGCTTGGAGCGACCGCCCCATCGCCGCCCAATGATCGCGCTGGAACGATGGTCGGCAATGATGCAACCGCACCCGTTGCCACACATTTGCGAAGAAAATTCCGCCGCGTTGCGAGAGCTCGTTTTTGCATTTACCCGGTTCCTGCTATTAAGATTTCCAGAGATTCCGCCCATGCACGCCTCGCATTATCGCCGCCAGTTGTCCGCGATGCCAGTGGCACGGAAGGTTATCCCGCAACGATGCCGAAATGCTTCTGCACTCTCACTACGACGCCGGCAAAACTCGGATTGAGCGGAAAAACGCGGCTCCAATTGGCCAGCGAGTCAGCACTAGACTCACGGCCACTATCGTTGACATCTGGCATGACTTGGCGAGAATCGTCCATTGACGAATCGCCTCATCTGTGACTCGAATCGCTGCATCTCATTACAGGGCGCGCACGGATATGCAAAGCAAAGCTGCGACGGTCGAAGAATATCTTGCGGAACTCCCACCAGATCGGCGACGCATCATTGAGGCCGTACGCCAGATCATCCTCAAGAACCTTCCCAAAGGATACGAGGAAGGAATGCAATACGGCATGATTGGATACTATGTGCCGCACAGCATCTATCCCGACGGATATCATTGCGACCCCACTCAACCGCTGCCATTTGCTGGTCTGGCTTCGCAAAAACGACACATGGCCATTTATCTCATGTCGATTTACGGAAACCCGGAGCAAGAGACGTGGTTCCGCAATGCCTGGGCTAAGACCGGCATCAAGCTGGACATGGGTAAGTCGTGCGTTCGCTTCCGCAAGCTTGAGGACTTACCGCTGAATGTGATCGGACAGGCCATCAAACGCGTGCCGACGAAGAAGCTGGTCGAGTACTACGAGGAAATGACGCGAGGCAGATCCGGCAAGCGATCAAAGAAAGTGGTCACGAAAGGAAAGCCCAAGAAGAAGACTCCGTCCAAACGAAAGCTGGTCGCCCACAAGCCAATCTCTGCGTCCAAGAAATCGCCTCGAAAGGCACTGGCGAAGAAGACAACCCGCAAGAAAACTGCGACGAAGAAAATGGCTTCGAACAAGCGTCACACCGTTGCCAAGGCAACCGTCCAGAAGAAAAAGAAGAAGACCACGGCCCGTTCCCAGACTCGACGCAGCACGAAACGGTAATCGAGCTGGAAAGCATCATGACCCGACGCGCCGCTCGCATCGCTGTTCTCGGCTCCATCAACATGGATCTTGTGATTCGTTGTCACCACTTGCCCGTGGCCGGTGAAACGGTGATCGCACGTTCATCGGCAGAGGTTTCTGGCGGCAAGGGAGCCAATCAGGCCGTCGCTGCCTCGCGTCTGGGCGCAGATGTGACCATGATCGGCAGTGTAGGTGACGACGCATTTGCCGAGCGACTGCTGGGTAACCTCAGAAACGAAGGCATTGACGTATCGAACGTGACTTGCCGAACTGACTGTGCAAGTGGATTGGCCGTGGTGGCTGTCGAAGACACTGGAGAAAATTTGATCGCGGTTGTGCCCGGTGCCAACGGAACCGTCAGTGCTGAAGACGCGGTGAGTGCGAAGGAGATCATTCAATCCAGCGACGTCTTACTTCTCCAACTGGAAGTACCCCATGAAACGGTGATTGCCGCGATGAATGTAGCGCGGGAGGTGAACACGCGGGTGATCCTCGATCCCGCGCCGGCAACCCGCCCCTTCCCCGCAGGTTTGTTAGCAGCCGACTTGATCTGCCCCAATCAATCCGAAGCAGCGTTGATCTTGGACCGGGAAGTCGAGACGATCAATGACGCCAAAGGAGCGGCTCTCGAATTGACTCAACGAGGCGCAAACAAAGCCATCATCACCCTCGGTGGTCAGGGCGCTGTCTTGAGTGATGGCGAAACAGCTGAGTGGTTCGAACCGTTCAGCGTTGAGCCAGTGGATACAACCGCCGCCGGTGACGCTTTCGCCGGAGCACTTGCCGTCGGTTGGGTGCAGGATTCAACTCTAAGTGAAGCCGTTCGTTTCGCTTCAGCCGCTGGTGCACTCGCGGCGACACGTGCCGGAGCCCAACCGGGGATGCCCCGGCTTGAGGATGTCCAACGAATGGTTGATCAGCATTAACGGCAGGGACACGGGAGAAATGAAATGACGCGAAACCACCTTCTATTCCTAGCGGTCGCCCTGCTCGTGGGCTGCAACTCGTCGACGCAGCGCCAAGGCGACTCCGATGGGGCAGACAAGCCGCACATCGCCCTCATTATGAAGTCGCTTGCCAACGAGTTCTTTTCGACAATGGCCGATGGAGCGCGCACTCACCAAGGCGAGCACGCCAATCAGTACAAGCTAACCGTGAACGGGATCAAAGACGAACGTGATCTCAATCGGCAGGTCGGGTTGGTACAAGAAATGGTGACCATGGGCGTCGACGCTATTGTGATCGCTCCGGCTGACTCCAAAGCTTTGGTCCCAGCGCTTCGTCGTGCAAAAGAGGCAGGAGTGGTCGTCGTCAACATCGACAATCGACTGGACGCGGAAGTGCTTAAGCAAGAGGGCATTCAGATCCCGTTTGTTGGGCCGGACAATATGACTGGTGCCAAGAAGGTGGGGCAATACCTAGCAACCCAGCTGACAACGGGAGATGCAGTGGCCATCCTCGAGGGAATTCGCACATCTTTCAACGGGACGCAACGCCGGCTTGGCTTTGAGGAAGCGATGAATGAGGCGGGAATGAAAATCGTCGACAGCCAGTCGGCCGAATGGGAACTGAATCTAGCCGCCTCGATCGCCTCATCCATGTTGCGTGAGCATCCGCAGATCAAAGCGATTCTTGCTTCGAATGACAGTATGGCATTGGGCGCAAGCTCGGCCGTCAAAGCCGCCGGACTGACTGACAAGGTCCTCATCGTTGGCTTTGACAATATCAGTGCTGTGCAACGAGCCATCCGCGACGGTCGAATCCTGGCATCCGCCGATCAGTATGGCGGCCAACTCGCGGTGTTCGGGATCGAAGCCGCACTTAAGATGCTGACAGATCCGACGACGACACCCGAAGATGTCGAGACACCTGTCGATCTAGTGACGTCCGAGACACTGAAGGAGTTGATGCCTCACTAATTCGTATTGATCTTGCGGTGAGGGAGTAAACACGCGAAACAATGGTGAGATCTAGCCTTACCAACTCGGTGATTCAATATGCTGGGCTGATTTGTGCGTTGCTGCTGCTCATCCTGGTCTTTTGGCTGCTAAGCGACAACTTCCTGCAAACCGCAACGCTTGTTTCGATTGCCAATCAGATTCCCGACCTGACATTGATCGCGGTCGGCATGACGTTGGTCTTGATCGTCGGCGGGATTGACCTTTCGGTCGGCTCCATGTTGGCGTTTTCGTCTGCCGTGCTGGGCGTCTTGATGGTCGATCACGCATGGCCATTGTGGACGGCCATTCCTATCTGCTTACTCGCCGGAGCAGCCTGTGGATTGTTCAACGGAGTGGTCTCGATCGGCGCGGGAATTCCGTCGTTCATCGTGACGCTCGGCATGCTTGAAATTGCTCGGGGTGCCACCAAGGTAGTCACCGACTCCCAAACCAAATACATCGGCTCGGCGGTCGAGCCGATCGGGGAACCACTGCCAGGCATCATGGTCTCCCCCGCGTTCTTGTTAGCAATTACTGCGGTGATTGCGGCACAGTTCCTGCTGACAAAAACAGTGTTTGGCCGTTACTGCATTGCGATTGGCGCTAACGTGCAGGCCGTACGCATGTCGGGGATCAATCCCAAACCATTCGCGATCGCGGTCTTCGTGATCAGCGGATTACTGTGTGGCCTCGCCGGTATCACTCAGACCTCGCGTCTGTCTTCAGCCGACCCCAATGCGGGCATTGGAATCGAGCTTGCCGCCATTGCCGCGTGCGTGATCGGAGGGACCAGCTTGATGGGAGGTCGGGGCAGCGTCATCAGTTCTTTCCTTGGTGTCCTCATCATTCAGGTGTTGCAGACCGGGCTGGCCCAAGTTGGCGCGTCAGATCCCATCAAACAAATCGTGACCGGTGGGGTGATCGTCGTCGCCGTTTTGCTGGACGCCCTGCGGAGCCGGCTGGGTCGAGCGAAAGCGTAAGACTTTGTGAAGTGGTCCAGCGGTTTACGTGTTCTTGGTCCGCCAATCGTCAACGAATCGCAGGAATTGCCGCGCAGCCGCGGTCGGATTTCGTTTCGGATCACGAACAACGTAAAGTTGTCGACGCGGACGGAACCCTCGGACTTTGACTCGCATCAGTCCGATGTCGGGCACAAACGCACGATCCGAAAGAAACGCCACGCCGACTCCGCGCTGGACGGCGGCGCGTATCGCGTCGTTGCTGTTGGCTTCCAGAGCGATCGTCAACTCGGCCGGTGAGACAGAGTGCTCTTGCAGTGCGTTTTCGACGCAATGACGGCTCCCCGATCCAGATTCCCGAACAATCATCGGCTCGCAACAGAGCTGTTTGAGTGTTGTTGTGCCCTTCTTTGCCATGGGGTGATCAGACGCGACGACAAGTACCAATTCATCCTCCGCCACGGGATTCGCCTCGAGTGTCGACGAACGCGGCAATTCACCTACAAACCCGATGTCGGCTTCACCCTTCTCGACCACCAGGGTGGCCATACTACTGTCGGACACGATGAGTGACTCGCGCACTTCGGGCCACGTCGCGCGAAACTCGGCTAGCAACTCCGGCACAAGCCACTCCGACGGAACGGTGCTGGCCGCGATCCGCACCTCTCCCGACAGACGGCGTTCTCGGTGACAGATTTCGCGTCTTGCAGCTTCGACCAACTCAAGGATTTGTTTTACGTAAGCGTACAGGCGCTGCCCCTCGTCGGTCAGTTGCACGCCACGCCCACGTCGCTCGAATAGCTGCGCACCCAGTTCCCGCTCCAGCGACGCCACGTGCTGGCTTACCGCCGCCTGTGTCAGATGCAGTGACTCGGCCGCGCGCGTGAAACTACAACGCTCTGCGGCAGCGGCGAATGTTTGCAAGTGACGCAATTCCATAAGCCGCACTTATACCATGTCCGGACCCAGGGCTGCCAATCGATCCCATTGCTGATAGACAGTACGTATGCTAATCTTAATCACTGCCTGACATAAGCGTTGCTTATTACTTCTTTGTCGTGCGCGGGCTGCAGATCAGGTCTCGCACGGAAAGGAAAACCCATGAGACCATCCGCGTGTGCCGTCGTGGCTGCACTGACAACCATCACTTTCCTCACGTCGGTGGCCGAGGCCGAGGCACCAGCGGGCCAAGCCGAATCGCGTGCCTTTCGATTGGATTATGGAGCCACCGTTCGCGAACTGCCCAAAGGCTCCCGCGTTCGTGTATGGCTGCCCATGCCCCCGTCAAACGAACACCAACGAATTCGCGTCATCACCACGGAGCTACCGGCTAAAGGCAAGACGACGCGTGATCCCGTCTACGGCAACCAGATTCTCTATTTCGAAACCAGCGCTCCCGCATCGGGCAGTTTGACGTTCAAGACGTCTTACCTCGTCAATCGCAACGAAGTGCGCGGTCTCGACGCGGCGGGCAACAACGTCAAGCTAACACCTCAGCAGCGAAAGCTCTTCCTAACGGCCAATGCGAAGGTACCGGTAAACGGCAAACCAACGAGCCTGCTGGATGAGATCCAATTTTCGAGCGAGCCGCTATCGATCGCACGCAAGCTTTATAACCGCGTCGACGACCATGTCCGTTACGACAAATCGCAACCGGGGTACGGCAACGGTGACGTCTTGTGGGTCTGTGACAGCCGATTCGGGAATTGCACGGACTTCCACAGTCTGTTCATATCGCTGGCACGTTCCAAGGGCGTACCGGCTCGATTTGAGATCGGCTTTCCACTTCCGCCCGAGCGTGGTGTCGGCACGATTGGTGGCTATCACTGTTGGGCCTTGTTCCATGTGCCTGACAAAGGCTGGGTGCCGGTCGACATCTCGGAGGCCGACAAGAACCCGGACATGAAGGAATACTATTTTGGCAATCTAACGGCCGATCGAGTCACGTTCACGACGGGGCGTGACATTAATCTGGTACCTAAGCAGGACGGCAAGCCGTTAAACTTCTTTGTTTACCCGTATGTCGAAGTCGATGGGACGCCGTTGCCCAAGAGTCAATTCGATCTGGCTTTTTCTTACAGCGACATACCGTAGCCGAGCTTAATGGGCCACAACGGACTCACGTTTGAAGTCTGATCCATTGCCGTCAACGTGGCGGGCCAGGAACTCTGCTAAAATGACGGCATGGCGTCGCGAGCAACTCACGACGCAGCTTTGAAGGTGTCGATCAAGGTTCGACGCTGGAGATCGAGCTTGGCAGAGTCATCAAAACTTTTCATCGGTCTCTTCCTCGCGTGCTTTGCCTGTTTGTGCCTAGACCGCGTGATGGCCCGAGATCCCCATGTTGAGTCGCAGGCCGAAACGACCTCACGGGCGGCGGCATCGACTGAGCGGGACCCGCAATTACCCAATCTTTTGCGGTTGACGCCACGAATCATCATCGGCGGCGAGCCTCAGGGCGACGAGGCATTTGCAAAACTCAAGCGGCTTGGTGTCGTAACGGTCGTGAGCGTCGACGGCGCGAGGCCGCAATTGCAGTCTGCCAAACGCCACGGACTGGCATATGTCCACATTCCGCTTGGCTATGAAGGCATCAATTCATACGCCAGCTTGGCACTCACTCGACTGGTACGCGATCAGAAGGGTCCATTCTACATCCATTGTCATCATGGACAACATCGCGCACCGGCGGCGGCGGCCGTGGCTTGCATCGCAGCTGGTGACATGGACAACAACAAGGCGATCGGCATTCTCCGCCGCGCCGGCACGAGCCCACACTTCTCGGGGCTCTGGCGAGATGTGGCGAATTATCGCCCACCACCACCAAACGTCGATTTGCCCGCATTGGTGGAGGTGGCCCAAGTCACGTCGATGGCGGCGGCCATGGCCCAGATTGATCGCACCAAAGACAATCTATCGCTCAGTCTTCAGAACCAGTGGTCCACACCCAGCGATCATCCGAACATTATCGCCGTCAATGAGGCGCTGCTACTACGCGAGTTGCTATATGAAACACGGCGAAATCTCTCTGATGATTTTGACGAAGATTTTCGCACGTCTTTGAAGGAAACCGAGACACACGCTAAGCGTCTGGAGATCGCCCTCAAGGAAAGTCGGTATCCTGAAGCCAGTGCGCAATTCAGCGCTTTGACTGAATCATGTAACAAGTGCCACGCCCAGTATCGCGACTGATGAATCGTTTGTTTAGCCGTTGGTCATCGTTCAACCTGTGGACAATCTGCTGTCGGAGAAAAGAGATGAATCGAATCCGTTTTTCGTTCTATGCTTTCGTCTACGTTGCCCTTCTGCTGTCTCATGGTGGCTTCTTGGCCGCGGAAGAGAAGGACAAACCGACGATCCAAAAAGACAAACTCGGATCGACTCGAAATGTGACACGTCACGGCACGACACTCTTTGGCGGGCAGCCAGACCGAGCGGCTTTCGCAGAAGCCAAAGTACGAGGTATCAAAGTCCTGGTCACTTTTCGTGAGGAAGGCGAGGTTGACTGGGACGAAGCCGCCGAGGCCGAGGAGCTTGGCCTGAAGTTTCACCGATTTGGTTTCCGGGCACCGGACTCCTTGAGCAACGAGCTGATCGATCGCGCTCGCAAGCTGCTGGCTAGATCAAAAGATACGCCGATGATGTTGTATTGCGGCTCGGCGAATCGAGTGGGTGCGATCTGGATGGCGCATCGAGCTATCGACGGTGGTCTGAGTGTCGATGAAGCGCTCGAAGAAGGCAAGCAGGTTGGCTTGCGAAACCAGGGCTATGTGGACGTCGTCCAGGACTACATCCAGCGGCGGACCGAAAACCAGTAGCCGCCACGGCGAATTGCGCGAACAAAAAGCAGCTTTCTTGCGAAGTAAAAGTAGATCTTGTGTTACGAAAAACGCGCCGGTGTGCATGTGCGTGGTGTCATGCCCGGGCGCTCGACGGCAGAGGCTACTCGTCGTCGCTTCTTGCCTTGTCTGCCTCCTTGCGTGATCTCGACGCGCTTCATCATCGGCCGGTGCACTCTTGTACTGGAAGGAGGTGAAAGATGTTCAGCTCACTTGTTCCCTGGCGTCAGAGATCCCTACCGACAACCGATCGGTTTTCACGCCTAGTAGATCGGATGGAAGGCGAGATGGAGGATCTCTGGGATCGGTTCTGGGTCCCCGAGGAAGGCCCATTGGCAAGACCTTTTTTGCCAACGATCGACCTCGTCGAAGCCGAGAACCAATTTGAGGTGACGGTCGATCTGCCGGGCCTGCAACCCGAAGAAGTCGAAGTGGAGTTGAAGAACGGTGACCTCTGGATCGCGGGCAAACGCGAGGAAGAGAAAGAGGACAAAGGCAAAACCTATCATCGGATCGAACGACGCCACGGCGAATTCCGCCGGGTCTTGCCGCTGCCGGCCACGATCAATGCGGAAGAGATCGAGGCCAAGTTCGACAACGGCGTGCTCAAGATCATCGTCCCGAAGACAGAAGAAGCCAAAGTCAAACACATTGAAGTGAAGACCTAGGCATCAACGAGAAGCCCGGCTGAGAAAGAAGCCGGGTCTTCTTGTGCGCTGATGTTGCCCGCAGCTAACGGTCTTCAGGGTCTGCCATCACGGTTTTCACCTTGGCCGAGATTTCCCTGGCAACAATTTGCTTCGAGAGTGTATTCTGTTTGCATCTGAGGTTCTGCCCTGGTCGTCAAGCAGCGAGATCTCGTATGAAGCACAGAGGCCCTCGATCAACGCACACGCCAACCCTTGAACGGCTTGAACCACGCCATCTGCTGGCGGCGGCACCCATCATTACTGAGTTCATGGCGAGCAACTCGGGCGAGTTTCGCGACGGCGATGACCGGACGTCCGATTGGATTGAAATCCATAATGCTGGCGATGAATCAATCGACTTATTGGGGCATCGGCTTACTGACGATGCGCAGCAGCCCGACAAATGGATCTTTCCATCACGCCTGATCGCGCCAGGCGAATACCTGGTAGTCTTCGCATCAAGTCAAGCTGAGTCATCGTATGTCGATTCCAACGGCTTTTTACACACAACGTTTGCCTTGCGACGAGCGGGCGAGTATCTCGGGATGTCGGACCCGGCCGGCAATTTGCTGAGCGAGTTTCGCCATGATCAAGGTGGTTACCCAGAGCAAAGGGCCAACGTCTCTTACGGGCTAACTCAAATTGATGCGGCGCCCCTCGGATACTTTGACATGCCGACCCCAGGCAGAACGAACTCGACGACAGCCTTTGAGGGCTTGGTCGCTGAACCCCAATTCAGCGTAGGGCGCGGCTTCTATGACGATCCATTCAGCGTCGAGCTATCGTCGACAACGCCTGATGCCGTCATCATTTACACAACCGACGGAAGTGCGCCCAATCCTGAAAACGGCGACGTCTACGATGGCCCCGTGCAGGTAGACACGACAACGACGCTGCGCGCCGTCGCGAGCAAACCGAATCACCTGCCGAGCGAGGTTGAGACGACGACCTATATCTTCGCTGCCCATGTGATTCGTCAGGACGGTGCCGGGCTGCCGACAACCTGGGGAAGATTTCCAAATGGTAGTACCGAGGCCGAACGAAATAGTCCCGTGCCGGCCAACTACGAGATGGATCCCGACGTGGTGAACGATCCTCGCTATCGCGACACCATCCGGGATGACTTGAAGTCGCTGCCAATCGTTTCGCTCACCATGGACCCGCTCGACTTGTGGGATGAAGAGCGCGGAATCTATAGCAACACGACCAGGCGAGGTCAGCAGTGGGAACGGCCAGCCTCGGTCGAACTGTTTCAGCCCGATGGCACAACCGAATTTCAGGTGAACGCAGGTGTGCGGATCCATGGAGGATTCGGCCGACGTCCCGCGGCCACTGCGAAGCACTCCCTGCGACTGCTCTTCAAAGGTGAGTACGGTCCAACGGAACTTGAGTATCCCTGGTTCGGTGCGGACGAGGTTGATCAGTTTGACACGATCGTGCTGCGGGCCAACTACAACTATTCCTGGTCGCGGGGAAATCGAGGCGGTTCGCAAACCGGCAAAGACTATACGATGATCACCGACCGCTGGGGCTCGGTCGCGCAGGATGAAATGGGCGGACTATCACCCAACGGCACCTTCGTGCACCTCTACCTGAACGGTCTGTACTGGGGTGTCTACAATCCTAACGAACGTCCCGATGGCTCGTTCTTAGCAGAGCATTTGGGTGGAAGAGCCGGTGAATTCGATGTGATGTCGCATGATGGTCTCGAGAGTGGAACTCGCGACGCGTGGCGTGAACTCGAGACACTCGTACGACAACGACCAGTGGATTTGGCAGCCGTCGAAGAGCTATTGGATCTGGACAATTTCATTGACTACATGATCCTCAATCAGTTCGGCGGCAATGGAGACTGGCCGCAAAACAACTGGTATGCATCACGTCGTCGTGGCGATGGGCAGCCGTGGCAGTTTCACATGTGGGACGCTGAGTTCTTCTTTATCAACGTCAACGACAATCGCATCACGAGTATTCCTGCAGAAGGCCCCGGAAACCTTTACTTGCGTCTTCGTCGTGACCCTGAATTCGCGATGCGTTTCGCCGATCGGATACAACTGCACTTCTTTAATGGTGGCGTGTTGACGCCAGAAGCCAACATCGCTCGACTCCGTCAACTGGCCGAACCGCTCGATCGAGCCGTCGTAGGCGAATCAGCTCGCTGGGGTGATGCATGGATGAATCAGGTGCCCACACCACGCACTCGCGACGATGATTGGATTCCAAGACTGAACGAGCTGACCGAGGATTACTTTCCGCGACGCCACGATGTCGTTCTCAATCAGTACAAGCGAGCCCGGATTCTGCCCGACTTGGAGGCTCCCCAGTTTAGCCAATTCGGTGGCGAAGTCGGTCTAGATTTCCTGTTGACAATTCAACACAGCGACCCAAATGCCACCATCTATTACACCACTGAAGGGAGTGACCCACGTCTGCCTGGTGGTGAAGTGAATCCCACAGCAACGCTGTATGAAGGCGAAAAGATCATACTGCCGTCGATTGCGACCGTCCAGGCACGTGCCTTTCTTGAAGACACCTGGTCGCCAATACTCGCCGCTGACTTCCGTGTCCGAGCGGATTTCGATGGCGATGGCTTGATCGGAGCCGCCGACATTGATCGGCTTTGTAGCCAAATTGGTTCGAAAGAATATCGAGCCGAATTCGATTTGAATGGCGATCAGGCAGTCGATCAGGCAGACCACGATGCGATGATTCGCGATGTCCTGGGCACCGTGATCGGTGATTCGAATCTGGACGGGGTCTTCGACTCGTCCGACCTGGTATGGGTGTTCCAGCGAGGTCGATACGACAGGAGTGACGCCGAAGAGGCCGGTTGGGCCGACGGCGACTGGAACTGCAACGGCAATTTCAGCAGCGACGACCTGGTCGTCGCCTTTGCCGCGGGATCCTACGCAAACCAGTAACGCTCAAGCCTGATGTCAGGTGACTGTCGTGAACGAGTTTTCTGAGGAGCCTCATCGGAGAGCCACAAATTGGGCTTCCCTTACTGTGTTCGTCACCTCGGCGATTTTTAAAAGGTTTGCTAGATTAAGGGATCGTCATCACGAGGACCGTCGTCCTTGTCAGTCTGGATTGCAAAGACCTGTCAGCATGAGGAGCAACAGGATCCATGCGATGCTCGCAACTTTTTGGCAGTTTAATCATTTCTTTGCTGTGCTTCACAACGTCGGACGTCGCGGGCCAGTCCGCTGGCGATGAGCCATCGAGTAATCCTCCGCATCCGCTGATTCGTGTGCTGGACTTCGCAGAGGAGCAGCATGCGCTGATTAAAAGAGACGTGCGTGACTATGAGTGCGTTATCGTAAAACGCGAGCGCATCGATGGAATCATGCAGGCTCACCAATTCATGCAGGCCAAAGTGCGGACTGCCAGCAAAGACGCGCCGTTTGCAGTCTACATTCGTTTCCTCAAGCCGAGAGACGTGGCGGGTCGTGAGGTCCAATACATCGCGGGCGAAAATGATGGCAAGATGCTGGTACGCCGAAGACGAGGTGGAATTACTCTGAGGTTCGATCTCGATAATCCACTCGTCATGGAGCAGAGCACAATTCCGATCACCGATCTCAACTTCGAGAAGATGCTGTTCGATTGCGTCGCACGCCTTCAGGCGGACATCAAGGCTGACCCAGAAGGAAAGAACTCGAAGGTCGAAATCTTTCGGGAAGCAACCATCAACAAACGCAAGGTGACGGCTCTCAAGATCATTCACGCGGAGAAGACTGACGGCCTTGAGTTCAACCAAGCGATCATTTACGTCGATAACCAGTGGAAGATACCCACGCGATTGGAAATCTACGACTGGCCCGAGCAGCCAGATGGCAAACCGATTCTGATTGGCGAATTCACCTTTCTCGAATTGAAGATCAATCCGAACTTTCCCGACAGCACGTTTCGCGTCCTCTTTGCTCCGCCCCCGGACAATCAGAGCAATTAGCGACGGTCGCCGCGATTTTTTGCCGATGGCGTGAACCTCATCGAGACTTTCGTCGTCTATTCTCACGCGAGCGGACTTGCCGCGCACGGATCTTAAACTCCCGATTCACCGTCGTGAAATTGACTCGATAAGCATTCTCAAAACCATGACTTCGATTCGCCAGACTACCGTAAGCGATTCTCGCTGCTTGAGCCGTGTTGCCTCTCAACAGACGACGCAACAATGCTCGCACCCCATGCGTTTGTGACGCCCACCAACTTATCTTGCGATTCATGCAAGCCCGGTGTCACAGCGACAACCGGGCTTTTTCTTTTCGGGGATCGGCTAATGGTAGGCTGCCAGACTTTGAATCTGGAGATGAAGGTTCGAATCCTTCTCCCCGAGCTCTTGTCGAAACAGGACAAATCCATGTCATCCAACAAGCAATTCACGATTCGACTCGCCAGCGGCAAAGAACAAGCCTTTGAAAGTGCAGCAGCGATGGTTCAGTGGATCGAGCATCAACGTGGCCTGGAATCCCCACGACGTCGACACCCCCGTCGTCGAAGGAAAGCTCAGCTTGCTTCCAAGCAGAGTGCTTTCGGGCAGCAGCCGCCTCTGGCGCGCTACGCACAGCGACGCGGCTAGGTCGGCGTCTTGAACGACGCCAGGGAAGCGTGCCGTGGTGACTCGGCAGCACAATGTGGTCCTGCTGACAGGCGTGCACCCGACGGAACATCGGCGTGCGTCCCGGCGACTCGGACACGCTCGACAAGTTGCTCCGGAAGCTTCGTCGGAACATCATCAACGGATTGCATTACTTACCACCCAAAAGATCCCGGAGCACCTTTAAAGGGCCCAACGATATTTGACGTGATCCAACCACCGTAGAAATCACCTTCTTGCGATTCGACTTTTTCATCGTCAAAGTAACAGGCGTCGACTCGGCTAGGATAGAACGCCACATAGTTCTTCAACCCATCAAATGATGACGATGGTTCCGGGTAGTACCAACCGGCGTTCTCGACAGTCTTTCCACCGGCAGCCAGCGAATAGTATTTCGCGACGCCCTTCCATTCGCAAAAGGTTTGGTGGTGCGACTCCAACAGGTAATCGGTGACGATGTCTTCGGGCGGGATGTAGAACACCGGTGGATGGCTTGTCTCCAGTACACGCTTTGTTCTGTTTGAGCGGGCGATGGTCACGCCGCCAAAATCAACTCGTACGCTCGCGGCACAATCCTCAAGGCGTGGCGGTCGCGGATAGTCCCAGACGGATTCTTGTCCCGCAGCCAAGCGCTTTCGATGAATCCTCATGTCATACTCCTTTTAACTCCCTAAGCACGCCCGCTTCGCACGTTGGCACCATAGAACGCCGACGCCCGCGGACAAACGAAGTTCAGGACTTTTCTGGCTGGGCGAGTGGAATTTCCCAGTAGCACCGTAAAAACGTCGACAGTAGGCTTGCCAAGAAACGCAGAGCGTCTTTAATGCTCCTAAATCGTTTGGCGGAAATTAGTTAGCAACGCTCTAATCCATCCCGAGCTATGACATCGGAACTTGACGCGGTCATCGTTGGAGCCGGACTCACTGGGCTGAGCTGTGCCCAGCGGCTCTGTGACGCCGGGCTGACCTGTCGCATCGTGGAGGCATCCGATGACGTTGGCGGCCGTGTGCGAACCGACGAGTTTGGCGGGTTTCTGTTGGACCGTGGGTTTCAGGTCTTTTTGACGGCTTATCCTGAAGCTCGTCAGCTGTTGGACTACGACGCCCTGCAACTTCGCCCGTTTGAACCCGGTGCGCTCGTTCGCTTCAACTCAGACTTTCATCGGTTTGTGGACCCCTGGAGACGCCCGAGACACTTGCTGAAAACAGCGGTGTCCCCGGTTGCCTCGTTTACCGACAAGATTCGCGTCGCACTGTTCCGAGCCCACACGGGTCGTGGAGATTTGGCGGATCTGTTTGAGAGAAGCGAACAACCCACGATCTCCTTTCTCAAAGAGAGGAGATTTTCAAACACCATCATCGAGCGATTTTTTCAACCGTTTCTCGGTGGGGTGTTCTTGGACCACGAGCTACAAACATCCAGCCGAATGTGCGAATTCGTCTTCCGAATGTTTTCGCAAGGTGATGCTGCGTTGCCTGCTCGAGGAATGGCTGAGATTCCCAGGCAGCTCGCCAGTCGCTTGCCCGACAATGTGCTAACCCTTAATTGCCCGGTCGTTGCGGTAGACGATCATGGCGCGGTGCTCTCTTCGGGCGAGCAAATCGCCGCCCGATATACCGTGGTTGCGACCGACGCACCCGCGACAGCGAAGCTACTCGGGGATTCGAACGTCGTCAAAGGCCAAAGTGTGTCATGCATCTACTTCGCGGCTGACGAGCCACCAATCGCCGAAGCCATTCTGGTACTTAACGGGGACGGACTAGGCCCCATCAACAATCTTTGCGTTCCCAGCCAAGTATCACACGATTATGCGCCGGCTGGTCAATCACTGATCTCCGTAACGGTGTTAGGAACCCACAGTAATTCCGGTGAGTTACATAACCAGGTCACACATCAACTCACCTCATGGTTTGGTGACGTTGTTAGCAAATGGCGTCACTTACGAACTTACGCAATTGACTATGCCTTACCGAATCAGCAGTCCACTCGGATCGGGCAGTTATCCAAACCGAGTGATCGACTCCTGATTTGTGGTGACCATCGTGATACTGGCTCGATCAACGGAGCGATGGCCTCCGGAAGGCAGGCGGCCGAGACTGTTCTTTCGTCATTGCCTAGGGATTGACAGTGGGAACGAAGTTCTGATGACTGGTACCCAAGCGTGCAAACTTGCGCTCGGCATCGTCAAGAACCAGCACCCAGTCATTGTTTCGACCCGCGCTGGGTGCCTTGAATTCCATTTGATTTGCCTGCGGGAAAGTACCGATCAGCTGAGCAGAATTCTGTCGCGGGTTGAACCAATGGGCGATCACGCGATCGCCGGTCAGCTTTCGCGTTTCGACTGTCACTGAGCCGCCCATAGGCAGGTAGATAAGTGCGAATGCTCCGTTGTAGGCCAGCGCCGATCTTGCTCCGGTGTTGGTCGAGGCAGCAACTAGGCCCTGATCGGATCGAAACTCCCAGAAGGGGCGAGCCTCGAACAAACCTCGCATGTATTTCATTTGCAGAGAGCCGGAATGTGCCAGCGACTCCGGCCAGGGGGTCCGAGCGATCGAAATTGGTTCTCGCCCAGGCAACCACATCTGCCAGAGGTTGTGGTTGCCATACGTGTGGCCACATGCTCCGGCCAACATCGACTCGTAAGCAGGTCGCCTTACGTCCCATTCATCAAACCAAGGCAGGAAGGCCCCGGGTTGATTCCGACGATCCCACACGGGGCCCTTAACGGGATGGTCCTCGTAACACGGTTCGCCATCGAGCGTTGGCTTCATGGGCTTGAGCGCAAGATTCTCAAGCATGAATTCGTAGGCCGGCTTGGCAGGGCGCGCATGGCCCGACTGAATCATATTGAAATCGAGCCACGCGTCCTGATGAAATTCCGTGGCCGAATTTCGACGGCCTGACGGATGAAATGTCATCAGGTTGCGTCCTCCGTCTCCCGTTTCAATACCCTTGGCCATCGCTCGAATGATCTGCAAGTGAATATCCTTCTCGATCGGTCGGTCGCCGCCGAGAATCCAAATGATCGGCTTGTCACGATAGCGCTCGCCCAGAAACCGACCGTAGGTTTCAGCGTTCGAAGAGTTGAAGACTTCGGGGCCAACTCCCCACTTGAGATTCCACTTATCACCCCACGTAGGCAGCATCCCGATGTGCAGCCCAAGTGAGGCTGCCTTGTCAACGATGTAGTCGACGTGATCCCAATAGTCGTTGTTGGGCCCGTCGTGAGTCGCCGGTCGACTCGGATCGTTGTCCATCAACGGCACATGCCCGTATGGATTCGGAGTCGTCAATCCCTCAAGCTCGGCAAGGGCGACGGCCTGTATGACGGTGTATCCCTTGGCGGCACGATCCGAAAGATAAAGATCGGCTTCCTCGCGATCGAGCCGATGAAACAGCTCCCATGCCGTATCGCCCAGGTAGAAGAAGGGCGACCCGTCCGCGTACGTGAGATAACGGTGATTGTCACTTACCTTAAGCTGAGCCCGCGTTGTTTCGCTCGCGGCCAGCGTCAGGCTGGAACTTACAACGATCAATGTCAGGCTTCGGACCCATCTTCTCACCGCGATCTCTCCGTGTGTTCGGCGTCCCGTCGTATCATGAAATCTGAGGCAACGATCGTCAAGCATTGCCTCAGAAGGAAGTGAGTTCAGCGTTTCGCCGTTGAAACCCTGAGCGTGAACAACGTGGACGGGCAGAAATTTAGCTGGTCTCGTTCGCCAAACCGAACTGCAAATCCATCGCTTCGACTACAATGCGAGTGGCGGCCTTATTGGAAATCCATTCCGGGCTTGCCGGCCACGAACGGGAGAGAAATAACCTTTGCTGAGGCAAGAAATGAATCAAGACTGGTATGGCGAACTCGCAAACTATCTACGTAACGACGGACATACCGACGAGCAAGTCGCAAAAATCCTGAAAGTTGTGCGTCGATACGATCTTAGTACGCAACACGATTCCGTCATGGATTCAATCGCGAGTGGTAAGCTGAGTCTATAGTCGATCATCAAAGAAGCGATTGGCGAATCCGAATAGTGCCCCAGGCCTTCCTTCTCTAGCGAAACAGAACATCTTGTTCTCGACGCCGGCATCAAATTACACCTCCTCGTGTTCCCGCCTAACTTGATTTGATCCGAATCTGCAGAACCGCACACTTGGAGACTGCTCGTCAGTGTGCCCGAACAAGCAACGGGACAACGATCGCTCACCAAGAGCCAGTATTCGGCCCCCGTAGAAGTCGATCCTAAGCCTGTTCGTGTTGCTTTTTCGAATTCCGACGTTGGCCGCTTGTGTGCTAGACTAGAGGCGGCAGCGTGAGAAACGACTGCTGCGATCTCGACGACGGATTCTGAGGAGCAACGGATGGTCCAGGTGCCAAGGTGCGTCTAACACTTGAGCAAGTCACTAAGATGGCTCCCGACAACAGTTCGGTGGCGGCCGGCAAAAAGCTCATGGCGCTGAAGAACTGGGACCAGGTCGCTCGCAGTTCCGCCGCCCTTTGGGGGCTCTGCCAAGGCAGCAAGACTTATCAGGTCCGCGTTGACTTCTCCAACCTGGGTTACAACTGCAATTGCCCGAGTCGAAAGTTTCCCTGCAAACATGTACTCGGGTTGTTAATGCTCTGGGCCGCATCGCCAGACGCCGTCGATGAGTTACCGGAACCAGATTGGGTGACCGATTGGCTGGACCGTCGCAAGCAGCGTGCTGCAAAAAACACCTTCGACACGAAATCCCAGACGACGAAACCCAAGAAGCCGACCGACAAAAAAACTCAGGAGCGACGAGCAGCCAAGCGCGAGTCGCGTGTAAGTGACGGGCTGGCCCGACTGGATGTCTGGCTCAGCGACCTGGTTCGAAACGGACTTGCGGTGCTTGACACCGAACCCGCGGCCTTTTGGGACGAACAAGCAAAACGGCTAGTCGATGCGCAGGCCCCCGGGCTGGCGTCACGCATCGGTCGTCTCAGCAATGTCCCTCGGTCGTCAAAGGATTGGCCCGAGAGACTCCTTACCGAGATGGGACGCATCCAGCTGATTTTGCACGCCTGGAATCGAATCGCCGACCTTGAGCCAGACATGCAAAGCGAAGTTCGACAGCTGCTGGGCTGGACCATCGACCAGGAAGAGCTCAACAGCTCCGGCGAAAAAGTCGAGGACTCCTGGGCAGTAACCGGACAGTGGGTGGATGACGAAGGTCGAGTCCGCTCGCAACGATCCTGGGTCATCGGGCGCGAAACGAATCGCGTTGGCCTGATGCTGCAATTCGCACCAGCTGGACAGGCTTTTGCAGAGTCGATCGTCGCGGGAACGGAGCAAGAGGGAACGATCGTCTTCTATCCCGGCACCTCCGGACAGAGAGGCAAATTCCTCAAGCGTGATCAACAAGTGTCGTCGCTCCGTAAGCGTCCGCCCGGGTCTGCCACCATCGAAGACTTCTTAGCCGCCGTCGCTGATCAAATAGCCAGCGGGCCGTGGCTGCAGTCCTTCGGCGCGATGCTTTATGACGTAACGATCGTCATGCGGGATGAAGAGTGGTTTATCAGAGACAGAGCCGGGCAATCCATTCCGTTGCGCGGTCGCGATCACTGGAAAATGATGGCCATCACTGGCGGTCACCCATTCGATCTTAGCGGTGAATGGGATGGCTACGGACTGAGGCCGCTGGGATTTATTACCGACGGTACATTTCGAATCGCATGATGCAAACACTCACGCGAATTGCACTGGTAGGTACGTCGAGGGCAACCGCGTCGGCTGCCAACGATGTAGATCATCCTGCCGAGACACTTGTTCCCAATCTAGCTGCATACAGTCGCGAGCAAAGCTTTTTGCTGCGCGCTGGTTCGCGTGCAGTCTTCGAACTCTGCGGCCGAACCGGGCGATCGGATATCGAAGCTCTCGAACCATGTCCAGCAGAAGATCGTTCTGAAGCTTCGTCCAAGATCATCGGCCTCTTACAAAACGCGATCGCGGCCGAATCATGGGATCTCTTGCTTGAGTTTCTTGTCCAAATCGATGAGCTGCAGTTGCTGTTACCCGCTGAGTTACTGCCAGTTGCCTTGGCGATCAGCAACACCGAGGTGCGTGAGCGATTGATACCAGTCTTGGGCCATCGTGGTCGCTGGCTAGGAACGCACAATTCGCAATGGCAATGGGTAACAACAGGGATTGGTGGATTATCCAACGACGATCGTAGTGTGCTGATTCGACAGTGGGATGAGGGGAACATTTCAGAACGTTGTCAGGCATTACGTGCATTTCGTTGTTCGGAGCCACGTGAAGGCCGCGACTTGCTTGAAGTCGTTATTGATAAGGAAAAGCCCGATCACCGCATTCGACTGCTCGCTGCATTTGAAAGCTCACTGTCCGCTGATGACGAGGCTTTCTTGGAGGCGAGATTGGACGATCGGAGCGATAAGGTACGCAGCGCGGCCGCAAATCTACTGGCTCGCATCCCGACTTCGGCGTTCACGGCCCGTATTCGGCAGCGTGCGGAAACGATGCTGACCTTTGATCGCGCGGCCAATTCACTGAACTGCCAGCCACCCGAATCGATCGACAAGACATGGCACCGAGATGGCATACAGCGCAAGGCACCGGCTGGACGCGGCAAACGCGCCATGTGGGCCGAAACGATCCTGGCCTCGGTCGCACCATCTCACTGGTCGCAGCGGTTCAAGGTGTCACCCACCAAGCTCATTGACGCCATCCTGGAAGATCCGTTTGCTCAACCGGTCCTGATTGGCTGGACCCGTGCCGCGATGACGCTCTCAGCCGTCGATGCGGAAACGCAACAGTGGCTGCGTCCCCTGTGGAACCATTGGCTCACAGTGGAACAGCGCACCCGTGGAGACTCTGGCACCCGCCCCGTCGTCAACCACCTCCAAAGGCTGCTGGGCTCCATGCCGGACGCCGAGGACGCCTTGCTACCCGTCTTGCAGGAGGCGGTCTCGAGTGCCAACACCGAGTTGCTTGGTTTATTGCCGGTCCTGTCCCGCCCGTGGAGCGATGCCTTCGGCAAAGAATACCTGAGCATCATGCGGACAGTTTTAAGGGAGTACTCGGACCATCGCGCGTATCAATGGGGCGGTACCCTGTTCACAGCTGGCCGCGCACTGCGCCGCTCAAGTTTCGATGCAGCGCTCGAGCCCTGGCGTATCACCGAAGACGATTCCAACAGTTGGCGCACCCATGCCGTTGCACGGGAAATTGAGAAGTTCGGCGAGACGATTGAGACTCGCCGGCAGTTCTACAACGAACTCAGCGGGCGTGAGAACAAGGAAGAGTGAACAGAACACCACTGACCTCAAACGTCAGGACGTTATCTTTCACTCGAGTTTTTCAACACGAGCACAACTTCACACGTAAACGCAGAGCACACCTTGAAACTTGAACCTCCGGCTCGCGAACAAGGAGACCCATGTGGCTAAGAGACGTGTCAAATCCGCCGCAAACACAAATGGTGATGGAAAGTTAAGGCTTCATGCGGAACAACAGTTCGCCGCCGAACTAGAAGCGTTGGTCGAATTCGACGACCGACAGCGTCCGCCAAACTGGAAGCTCTCGCCTTGGGCTGTGAAGACGTATCTGATGGGCGGCACACTTGAGAACGGCGTTGAAATCACACCCAAATACATTGGCAACGAGCGGCTTATCGAAACCGCAGTAGCCACTCTGGCCACCGATCGAGCTCTTTTGTTGTTCGGTCTTCCAGGTACGGCGAAAAGTTGGGTGAGCGAACATTTGGCCGCCGCCATTAGCGGTACGTCGACGCTGCTGATTCAAGGAACCGCCGGCACGGACGAATCAGCACTCCGATATGGATGGAATTACGCGCGCTTGCTGGCTGAAGGTCCATCCCGTGACGCGTTGGTTACCACTCCCATGACGGTCGCCATGGAAACAGGACGACTCTGTCGCGTTGAAGAGCTGACGCGGATACCGAGCGAGGTACAAGACACACTGATCACAATCCTTTCTGAAAAGACACTGCCAATTCCAGAACTTAGTGCTGAGATACAAGCGGCAAAAGGATTCAACGTGATTGCGACGGCTAACAACCGCGATAAGGGAGTCAATGAACTTTCTAGCGCGCTGATGCGCCGCTTTAATACGGTCGTCTTGCCGGTCCCTGATTCACTCGATGATGAAGTTGAGATCGTCAATCGTCGTTCCGCACAATTGGGCCGTGCGTTGGAGTTGCCGGCTGAAGTACCGGCACTTGACGAAATCCGACGCATAGTCACCATTTTTCGCGAGCTGCGAAGCGGCGTCACGGAAGACGGCAAGACCAAGATCAAGTGCCCCAGTGGCACGCTGTCGACGGCCGAAGCCATATCGGTCGTTTCCGGCGGTATGGCTATGTCGGCCTACTACGGCGACGGAGCCTTACGTGCCAGCGATCTGATTTCCGGTCTGGTCGGTACGATCGTGAAGGATCCGGTACAGGATCAGATCGTCTGGGAAGAATACCTGCAAACCATTGTCCGCGAGCGAGACAGCTGGAAAGACCTCTACCGCGCCGGCAAAGAGCTTGGCTAGTTCGGTGACGCCCAACCTATGACGCTTCACATTTTCGGAATCCGCCATCACGGACCGGGTTGTGCTCGCAGCCTACGAGCGGCGTTGGAAGAGCTCGCTCCCGACATGATTGTTGTCGAGGGACCTGCTGACGCCGAAAACGCTCTCCCCTTGGCCGCCAACAATTCGCTCAAGCCACCCGTTGCATTACTCGTCTACCCGACCGACGAACCCAAACAGGCCGTCTATTACCCCTTGGCTGACTACTCGCCTGAGTGGCAGGCCATCCGTTGGGCGGCTGAGCAGGATGTCCCCGTGCGATTCATGGATTTGCCTCAGTCGCATCAAATGGCCATCGAGCGCGAGAAAGAAGAACTCGACGAGAGCTGTGATCGAGAAGACAACGAAACGGCGAATGTGGAGTACGACGATTCGCCCGCGCGCTGGCGAACCGATGCGCTGGCATTGCTTGCCGAAGCCGCCGGATTCAAGGACCCGGAATTATGGTGGGAACAACAGATCGAGCGTCGAGCCAATGCGGCTGGTCTGTTCGAGGCCATCCTTGAGGCAATGGCAACCGTACGCGAAGAAGTTGGAAACCAATACGAACGAGATCTAGTTCGTGAAGCCTTCATGCGCAAAACACTGCGCGGTGTTCTGCGACAGGGATACGAGAAGGTGGCCGTTGTTTGCGGTGCCTGGCACGCGCCAGTCTTGGACGAATTGTCTGTATCCGGCAAGCGTGAGGGGTGTCGGGTGAAAGATGACACGGCGCGCCTCAAGGGTCTCCCGAAGGTGAAAACGACCACGACCTGGATTCCCTGGACGTACTCCCGACTGACTTATCGCAGCGGATACGGCGCCGGCATGCAGTCCCCGGGTTGGTACGCCCATCTATGGCACTCGCGAGACGAAGCGCCCCGTCGTTGGGTGGCCACCGCCGCGCGATTATTGCGAGAAAAGGATCTCGATGCATCGTCAGCCAGCGTGATCGAAGCAGTCCGATTGGCCGACGCACTGGCTGCCTTGCGGGACCTGCAGTCTCCGGGACTTCCCGAGTTGAACGACGCCATTCTCTCGGTTCTGTGTCACGGTGAATCCGCACCAATGCACTTGATCCGCAATCGCCTGGAAATTGGCGACGTCCTTGGGCAGATTCCAGACGACACGCCATCGGTTCCGCTGGCACGCGATCTGGCGGCACTTCAAAAGCGACTGCGGCTCAAACCCTCGACGGAAATTCGAGCGATCGATTTGGACATGCGTAACGAGAATGATCTAGCGCGTAGTCATCTCTTTCGCCGCCTTGCACTGCTTGGCATTGGATGGGGAAATCTCCAAGAGTCTGGCAGCCGTGTGTCGACTTTTCGTGAGGTCTGGCAGATTCGTTGGCAGCCGGAGTTTGCCGTGCGGATCATTGAAGCGAACGTCTGGGGCAATTCCGTCGAAGCGGCGGCCACCGCCAAGACAATTCATACAGCCAACAGCTGCGAGGACCTCGCGCAGATTACGTCGCTCCTCGACACGTCGATCCTGGCCGGCTTAGCAACGGCCGTCGACTCGCTGCTAACACGCATTCAGTCGCTCGCAGCCGTTGCCTCGGATGTTCGTCATCTGATGGATGCAGTGCTTCCCATGGCCCGAGTCGTTCGATATGGAGATGTGCGTGGAACTCGAGCAAGCCACGTCGAGCCCATTCTTTCAGGCATCTTCGAACGTGTTTTCATTGGGCTATCGGCTGGTTGTTCCTCACTCGACGAAGAAGCGGCCGAGCGTATGCTCAGCAGCTTCGGGCACCTACAACAAGCGCTCGACATCCTCGACCGGAACGAGTTCAACCATGAATGGGAGCAACAACTGAAGACGTTGATCGACAGCGATGTTCACGCGTTGCTACGTGGCTGGTGTTGTCGTCTGTTGTTGGAAAAAGGCGCGATTGACGACGAACAGCTGTATCGAGCGGCCAGACTGGCGCTGTCGTCAGCCAATCCAGCCAATGAATGTGCCAATTGGGCCACGGGGCTTTTGCGTGGAAGCGGGATGCTGTTGCTGCATCAGGACAACATATGTCAGGTGTTTGATCGGTGGCTGAACGATTTATCCAAGGATTCGTTCACTGAGTCATTGCCTCTATTGCGTCGCGCGTTCTCGGACTTTTCTCCTGCCGAACGACGACAAATGGGCGAGAAGATCAAGCACCTGCGCGCACATGCCGGTAGCTCACCCGTGCCCCGAGAAGATATGAGTGAGATTAATCTGGAGCGGGCCGCCAAGGCGCTGCCCGTCCTCTCAAAGATTTTAGGTGCAGTAGATGAACCCAACGGATGAACGACTGCGTCGCTGGCGACTTGTACTCGGAAAAGCGTCGGAGAGTCACGGCGCCGATGCCGAAGGCTTGCCCGGAGGGCTTCAGGGCGAAGACGCGGGCATGGACAAAGTATTGGAAGCACTCTACGACTCGGACCGCTCCGCCGGATTGGGCAGTTCGTGCCCGAACGTCAACCGCTGGCTAGGCGACATTCGGACATACTTCCCCAAGTCGATCGTGCAGGTCATGCAGCAAGATGCGCTGAAGCGACTCAAGCTTCATCAGATGCTGCTCGAACCTGAAACGCTTGAGTCAGTCGAACCTGATGTACATCTAGTGGGCACACTGCTCTCGCTCAAAAGTGTTATCCCAAAGAAGACAAAGGAAACGGCACGTCAGGTCGTACGTACGGTGGTCGATGAACTGGAACGCAAACTTCGCAACCGGACCACAGAAGCCGTCCGCGGGGCACTCAACAAAGCGACGAGAACCTCACGACCCCGAGCTGGCGAAATTGATTGGCACCGCACCATCCTCAAGAATCTGAAAAACTACCTTCCCGATCGCGGCACCATCATTGCCGACCGACTCGTCGGTTACGGTCGCCGACGCTCGTCACTGCGAGACGTTGTGCTGTGCATTGATCAAAGTGGATCAATGGCCACGTCGATCGTGTATTCCAGCGTGTTCGGTGCCGTTCTCGCTTCGCTGCGTGCGGTCTCAACTCGACTGGTCGTGTTCGACACCGAGGTTGTGGATTTGACCGAGCAGCTCCAAGATCCAGTTGATGTTCTGTTCGGCACCCAGCTGGGTGGAGGAACCGATATCAACCACGCCGTCGCCTATTGCCAACAACTGATATCTCGCCCAACGCAAACGATCTTTGTACTCATCTCGGACTTGATCGAAGGCGGAGTCGAAGAGCAACTGCTACGACGTACGGCCGAGATCGTGGGTTGTGGCACGACCATGGTCTGCTTATTGGCACTGTCGGACGAAGGCGCTCCGTGCTACGACGAGACACTGGCCGCTAAGATGACCGCTCTGGGTGCCCCTGCCTTCGCCTGCACCCCCGACCTGTTTCCGGACCTCATGGCGACGGCCATCGAAAAACGGGACATTGCCGCTTGGGCCGCGCGGAACGACATCGTGACGTGCGGCACAACGTGACTTGTGTGCAGGAATCCTGAAGCCAATGCACCGCCGTGCATCCCTCACATTGGGTAGGTCGAACCATTGCCAACGTTCTGGAACAACAAACTGGCGCCGGGTCTAACTTGGGTTTTTGCCTCAGAATAAGCCCATAATGCACTTATCAGGCGGCTACTTGAAACTGAGACTCTTTCTCAGTAAAACTACGGGCTGCCTGACGGTGCGCTCGGCTGCTAACCGAACAGATCCACTGCTGAAGCCGATCATCATCTGCTCGTCCTGGTCGAAATTTGACTGAGCGTCGCCCAGGAAGTCGACCCCACCAAGCGACTTTCTGACGAGAGTCACCCGGATTTGCCTGCCTCACATCGGCATTGCGACATCGATCCAGATGGCACGTTCATTCGAGCCAGGCAGACCCACGGAATCGAGAGGAGAATGGTGTACCAAGGAAAGACACGTGCGATGCGGAGGCCACAGCTGGCTTTCACGCTTGTCGAGCTGTTGATCGTGATTGCGATCATTGCGATTCTGATTGGACTATTGATACCTGCGATCAACTCAGCCCGTGCCGCGGCGCGACGGGTCCAATGCACGAACAATTTACGGCAGATTGGGATCGCGGCAAACAATTATGAATCGGTCTTTCGGACACTACCCCCGCCCAAAGCCGGCTCACAATTCGAGGACCGCGGCAGTACGCTTGTGTTACTGCTTCCGTACTTGGAAGAGAGTCATCGCTTCGAGAGTTATGATTTGCACAAGTCGGTCGACGATCCCCAGAATGTGGCTTTCACAAGCGATATCGTATCGACCTATCTGTGCCCACAAATGAACCTTCCGCGGCGTGTACCGGACGTGGAATGCGGTGAATTGCTCGGACCAGCCAGTTACGTGATCTCGTCGCGTACGAAATATGGAAACCACATGAAGTTGGATGGTGCGTTCAAGAATCCGCCGGCCACCGGTCGCTACAACCTGGGAACCAAGCACATCAAGGACGGCTTGAGTAAAACGCTGTTTGCTGGCGAAGTAAACTACGGCCACAAGGAATTTGTATGGACAGATTGTCCTGACACGAATGGACAGCCGAAATGGGGAGACACGACCTGGGCCAACGGCTATTGGTATTTCGCGTGGGGCCACATGTCGTCTGATTTACCAGAACTCTTCAATAATTCGGAACAATTTTCTCCGCCCTTAAGTGCACGAGTTTTTCGCAGCGACCATCCTGGCGGAGTGAATTTTGTGATGCTCGATGCAGCTGTCCGCTTCCTCACCACGGATACCGATCCGGAGATTCGATCGGCGTTGGTGACGCGCAATGGCCGGGAGCAGATTACCGACTTTTGATGTCTGCCAAGCCGTCCAACGATTGAACTGAACTGAACCGCATAACTCGAAGGAGTTTTGAAGATGGATTCGTTGATTTCGCGTCTGAGCTTTGTCGTGAGCCTTTTCTCGATTTTGGTCACGTCCATTGCCAGTGCTGAAACTGAGAAACAAGCAGCTGAGACCAAGCCGCTTCCTGAAGCGATCGCTAGTTTTGGTGCGGTCACCAGCGACGGCTGGATCTATGTTTACAGTGGTCACATTGGACGAGCCCACGCTCATTCAAAAGACAACCTCTCTCAATTCTTTCGCAGGCGACCGGTGCAAGGTGGTCCGTGGGAGGAATTGCCGATGGAGACACCACTTCAGGGTCTGGCCTTGGTGGCTCACAACGGATTGATCTACCGAGTCGGCGGCATGACCGCAAAGAATTCGGCCGATGAGGAGGCAGACCTTTATTCGACCACCACCTTCGCTCGATTCGACCCCCAGTCAAAGCAGTGGACTCACCTGTCGCCACTTCCCACGGGTCGTTCATCACATGATGCGGTACTGATCGGATCAAAGATCTTCGTCGTCGGCGGTTGGGAATTAGCAGGCGAGGAAGAAGGAAATTGGCACACCGATATTCTCGTCTTCGATCTCCAGAAACCAGAACAAGGATGGCAGACAAAACAGCAGCCATTCGAGCGTCGCGCTCTGGCCGCGTCACACAACCAAGGCAAGCTCTACGCCATAGGCGGTATGAGTTCTGATCACGACATTGATCGGTCCGTGAACATCTACGATCCGTCCACCGATTCCTGGGCCAAGGGCCCTCAGCTTCCAGGCGAGGGGATGAATGGATTCGGGGCCTCTGCGTGGAACAACGGGGACACATTGTTGGTCAGCGGTTCAAACGGCGTGATCTACCAGTTGTCCAAGGATGGCAGGGCTTGGGAAGAGGCAGCGCAGTTGACCGAACCGCGTTTCTTCCACCAACTCGTGCCTGCCAATGACGATGAGATCTTGGCCATGGGTGGCGCGTCGATGAAAGGGCACCTGACTGAAATTGAGCGTATTCGACTTGAAAACTAGTTCGAGCCAAACGCCCCGCCCGCCATACCTGCCGACACAACTCACAATTGACTCCACATGGTTTACCAGCGACCTTAGCCGCGCCGAAATACCAGCCGTCAATCCAAATAGGTATCCATCGTGTCAACATCTACTTCTAAAGCTCTTCTGATTGTCACGCTGCTTGCCGCACCGGCCTGTGCTGAGAACTGGAAAGGATTTCAGCATGGTGGGCAGTTGACTCTCAACAACGACGTCAATCCCAAGCTCGAGTGGAGCCTGGATACGGGCATAGCCTGGGACATTCAGCTGGCAGGTTACGGACAATCGAGTCCCGTCATCCAGGATCAGGTCATCTACGTCACATCACTCTCAGGGAAGAAAAAGGATGATCTGCACATTCAGGCGATCGATCGTCAATCGGGCCAACAGCTGTGGCGTCATGACGTAAAGAACAACAGCCCCGAGGAAAACACGAACTATGTCAGCCGTGCCGCTCCATCTCCGGTTTGTGACGCAAAGGGTGTCGTAGCATTCTTTGAAGGTGGCAACGTCGTGGCACTGTCGCCGCAGGGCAAGGTTCGTTGGGAGCGAAATTTAGTTGCCGACTACGGCGAAATTCGAGCGCGACACGGGCTGGGTTCGTCTCTAGAACAAGATGACCAACATGTGTTTGTTTGGGTCGAGCGACAATCTGATCCGTACGTCGTCGCCTTGGCAAAAGAGAATGGCCAAACGGTTTGGAAGTCGGAGGGAATTGGTGCAACGAGTTGGAGCAGTCCGAGACTGATTCCAATTGGGCAGTCATACCATTTAGTCATCAGCGGCACCGGAAAACTTGCTGGCATTGATCCTGCCACCGGCAAACGACTTTGGACCTTCAGCGATGTATCTGGCAACTCGACTCCCACTCCGGTACCGGCCGGCAATGGTCGCTTTCTGATGGGAGCCACGACGGGTCGCGGTGGCGGCGATGGATCACAGGCAGCTCAATCGAACGGGCTGATCCAGATTGAACCAGCCGACGATGGTGGCTTCCAAGCTCGCTATGTCTGGCAGGCCCAGCGAGCGACCTCTTCATTTGGTTCTCCCATGGTCCATGACGGGAACGCTTACTTTGTTAATCGATCGGGCGTCGTCTATTGTCTGAAGTTGGAGACGGGCGAGGAACTTTACGCCAAGCGTGCCGGCGCCAGCAACTGGGCAACGCCAATTGGCGTGGATGAGCGGGTTTACCTGTTCGGCAAAGACGGAACGACAACCGTGATTGCGGCCGGCGAAGAGTTCCAAGAGTTGGCGACGAATCCGTTGTGGGGCACGGATGAAAAACCGGAAGGCCAAGCGCGGCCGCGGATGAGCTTTGGTGGCCCTGTTTTGTATGCCGCGGCCATCGTCGACAACGATGTGATTCTGCGACGAGGCGATCGGCTGTACCGTGTTGGTGATTAGCCAATAGACGGTGGCCGGCCTTCAAGCGGGATCCACTTCGCGATAGGCCTTAATAACGGCTGCTTCGCCTGATTTGCCTTTCTGCGAATTTCCGTGCTCCATACCCATGATGAAATCTCGGCCGTCCTGGGTTGCGCGATCATGGATGTGTTGGAATACGGCTCGATAGTTGATCTCGCCGGTACCCGGTTCTTTTCGCCCAGGATTGTCGCCACACTGAAAATAGTCGATCTCGTTCCAACACTGATCAATGTTTGGAATGAGGTTTCCTTCGGTGATTTGCTGATGGTAAATGTCAAAGAGGATCTTACAGGCGGGGCTGTTCACCGCTCGGCAGATCGCATAGGCCTGATCCGATCGCTGCAATAGGACACCACCGTGATTTGACTTCCAATTCAAAGGCTCCAAGACCATCACCAGTCCGTGCGGCTCAAAGATCTCGGCGCAGCGTCGCAGCAGGTCGATTGTATTTGCCGTTTGATAACCTTCGGCCAGCCGACCACCACCGTAGCGATTCCACTTTTTCGTATGGATTGATTGTTGGTCGACGGTTCCAGGAACAACAGTGCAGTATTTTGCGCCGCATCGCTTCGCAATTTGCACCGCGTCTTTGATCGCCTGCAGAACCTTTGCTTGGAACGCGTCGTTCTTCACCGCGAAAACCGGTTGCTCAAAGTCGGCAAAGGCGACGAAAACACCCATCTTCATATCCAGGTCGCGCAAGAGTTGACCGATCCGCTCCTGCACCGCGACATCTTCGCGCGGCATCGAGTTATGCTCCCATGCAGTGAATCCGCTGTCGTGCGCGAATCTGATCTGGTCCAGCACGTCGCGGCCAGCCGACGCCGCAAACATGCCAGGGTGGGGAGCAAAACGCATTTTGAATTTCTGAGAAACCGCAGCATTGGCGGCCTGCGTTGATCGAGCAAAAAGTTGCGAACTGGCTGCAAATCCAATCGCCGCGGACTGAGAGAGAAAGTTTCGACGGTCAATGTCAGACGCTGTCATCTTTTGTTTCCATGTGCTGCAGAGAATGAATGGCATCGACTTGCATCGATACTCCCGTGTCAGGTGTTCAATTCCAGATCTCAACTTGGTATTCTCATCGACAGAACGCAAATCGCAAGCGCCACGATCCTTGGCGCGAAAAATCTTCCCAGCTGACGTGTCGTCGAGTTAGCGATTAAAATGGTGAGGTTCATTCCGAACCAGGCCATTCCTCTTTACAGCCGGAGTACCGACCGTGAACAACGATCAAGACACAACGGAAAAGGATGTATCTCGACGTCGTTTCATTCAGAATAGTTCGCTCGCCGTGGCGGGCACTGCGGCGCTCAACGCTCCCAGGGTACACGCTGAGGGTAGTCCGGGAGAGACAACAATCAAGGTTGGCTTGATTGGTTGCGGTGGCCGTGGCACAGGTGCTCTGCTAGATGCGATTGGGGCTGCCAGCCGTAGCGTGTATCCAACGAAGGGTTATCACACCGAAGACGTTGCCGAAGGTGCAAAGGTCGAAACAACAAACATCGAGGTCATCGCACTTGCAGACTTGTTTGAGGACCGGCTCCAGCGGTGCCGTCGCAACTTGTCGCGACTCAACATTGAGATCCCGAGCAAGTACACCTTCTTAGGATTCGACGCGTATCAAAAGCTACTTGCGATTCCGGAAATCAACTACGTTATCCTCGCAACGCCGCCGCACTTCCGCCCCCAACAGCTAATGTCAGCCATCGAGGCCGGCAAGAACGTATTCCTCGAGAAGCCAGCGGCGGTGGATGTACCCGGCATCAAAATGGTCTTGGCCGCCGGTGAGCTCGCCAAACAAAAGCAACTCGGAATCGCTGCCGGTACCCAACGCCGCCACACACCTAGCTATCGAGAAACAATCAAACAGCTTCAAGATGGCGCAATCGGCGACATTGTCTACGCCAAGTGCTACTGGAATGGCGGACAGATCTGGGTCGTGAACCGACAACCTGGTTGGAGCGACATGGAATGGCAGATCCGCAACTGGAACTACTTCACTTGGCTGTCCGGTGACCATATCGTCGAGCAACACGTCCATAACCTCGACGTCATGAATTGGGTCCTTGGCATGCATCCCGTCAAAGCCGTCTCTGGACTCGGCGGTCGCCAAGTGCGGACCGGTGAGCAACACGGACACATCTTCGACCACTTCGCCGTGGAATATGAATACCCGAACGGCATCACGATGTTTAGCCAAGCCCGACAGATTAACAACTGCAAAAACACTGTGGGCGAGGAGGTCGTCGGCAGTGAAGGTACGAGCAACTGCAAGAACGCATGGTATCGCAAAGACGGCGAATCCTTCCGCTATCGCCAGCGACATCCAAGTGGCTACAAGCTAGAACACGAAAACCTCATCGCCAGCATTCGTTCTGGAAAACCGATGAATGAAGCGCAAGCAATCGCGGAAGCCACGCTCACGGCAATCATCGGTCGCGAAGCCGTTTACAGCGGGCAAGAGGTGAGTTGGGACCAAGCCCTCAACTCCGATAAACGCTTAGGCCCCGAACGATACGAATTCGGGACCTATCCGATTGCCCCCGTGGCGATGCCAGGCAAGTACCGTTTCACTTGATGGTCGCAAGCGCTGCCCGCATGACGCTTGGCAACGAGAGCGTTGTGGTCACTTGCGGTGGATTTGCCATCGAGCAGTACATGCCCAGGTCATGGCCGTGATCGACCTGGGCTTCGTATCAGGCACGCCGCATAGCTGCTCGAACTTCTTTCAACACTACGTCCACGCGAATGGCGATGGTGAGCAGATCGTTGATACTGAGTCGCCATAGGTCGCCGGGTCGCTTTCCGGTGTCTCACTCAGAACAGTTTCCAAGGGTGCGCTGCCATCGAATTTGGAGGCGTGGACTTCAATGCCATCCAGTTCATTGTTCGACCATTCACTGATCTCGGACATTCGGGCAGTGCGAATGCAAAGTCGCAGGTCATTGATGGTCAACTGCCGAACCGACCCATCAAACGCCTCTGACACGTATTTCACAAACTTCGGCAGTGCATCGATGATAGTCTTTTTATCCATGAATTTTCTCCCTTTCGCGGAATGAGATGATTTCGATAGAAAGCAAGTTTGCATTCGCGTAGCGTGAGCTTCGCATCAAGATTCAACGAAGTTCCGACCCGCTGAATCGATTGTCGACGACGTTCACCTCCCCACCTTGTTGGTTCCGGTTTGAGTGCCACGCCTCAGCTAATTTCGTGCCACATCAGAGCCTCAACTCCCGGCGGCTCAACAACCGTAGCTTATGTATGGATGAATCCGCTCGGGATTTTTGAATCGGCATTCAGATATGCGACCCTCATGGGCAACCTGTGCACAGACAACCGGCACCACGGACTTTCGTTGCCAGCATGGCGACGCGGATTGCCGTAGTCCCAGCGAAGTTTCAGCAGAATCGGGTGTGGAGACCGAAATCGGCCATCCGGGCCGCGACCCCGCGCCAAGGCATAAATCTTGGCTGGCTAGAGGGTTCGGACAACGCGAGCGATTGTTTCCTACAATATTGTCTTTCGATTTTTATCGCCGCCACTTAACTTGTAGTTTTGCTAGACGCAGTCCCGTTGGCGGCATCGGTACGCCTCAGGTTCGAAAGAGTGTCATGACTCGATTTCTCAGGCCATGGGTGAGATTATTAGGCGTTTGTCTTGCGCTCGGCACGCCCTTACAGCAAAGTGCCGCGGCAGAGGATTTCCGCGAGCAGGTCGCGCCAATCCTTGAGCGCCGCTGCGTGAGTTGTCACAACGAGGAAGAGCGAAAGGGAGACTTCTCGCTGCAGAAGGCCGAGTCTGCCTTGTCGGCCGGATTCATTGAGCTCGGCGATCCCGATGCTAGTTATTTGATTGAAGTCCTAACTCCCGTCGACGGCAAGGCGCGGATGCCAAAAGACGCCGATCCGTTGTCGGCTGACGAACTCGAGATTCTTAAACGCTGGATTGCAGCAGGGGCTGAGTGGCCCTCGGATGTCACTCTGGGCGCTCCCAAAATTGCTGACTTGCAATGGTGGTCCTTGCAGCAACTAGCGCGGCCCGCGCTGCCTCAACTTTGGGACACTCGCAACAACAATGCCCAGCACTCGGCTGCCGATGACGGACGCAGACTGAAGCTTCGAACTGAGGTCGACGCATTTATTCAAGAGAAGCTCGACCAGCAACAACTCATCTGCAATCCTGAGGCAGATCGCAGAACACTCATCCGTCGGTTGTACTTCGATCTCGTTGGTTTGCCACCCAGGCCGGAAGATGTCGACACATTCGTCAACGACGCCGATCCAGGTGCTTACCAGCGACTCGTTGACCGTCTACTGGAGTCGAACCAATACGGCGAACGATGGGCGCGACATTGGCTGGACGTCGTGCACTATGCGGACACACATGGCTACGACAAAGACAAGCCTCGTCCCAATGCTTGGCCATACCGTGACTATGTCATTCGCTCCTTCAATACGGACAAGCCCTACTCGCGATTCGTGATGGAACAGATCGCTGGTGACGCGTTGTGGCCTGACACCGTTGACGGCATCACCGCAACGGGTTTCATTGCGGCGGGTCCCTGGGATTTCATTGGTCACGCCGAGGTCCCCGAAAGCAAAATTGACGGCAAGATCGCTCGCCATCTAGACCGCGATGACATGGTGACGTCGACGTTGAATACTTTTTGCAGCGTCACCGTTCAATGTGCACGCTGTCACAACCACAAGTTTGACCCGGTAACACAAGAACACTATTACAGCCTGCAAGCCATCTTCGCTGCGTTGGATCGAGCAGATCGTCCCTACGACATGAACCTCGAGACGGCGGCGAGGCGCGCGACTCTAACAAAGCAACAAGCAGATCTCGAAGAACAAAAGGCCGTGCTTGATGCACGCGTAGCTGAGGCTGCTGGCCCCCGCTTAGCGCAAATCGATCAGGAGTTGGCCGAACTCGAAAAGCGGAACCAATCCAAGGACACGGCGAAGCCTGAATTTGGATACCACAGCCAGGTCGAAAACGACCAAGACGTTTTGAAATGGGTCCAAGTCGACTTAGGTGAGTCGCTTCCCATTGCCCGCATCGTGTATGTCGGTTGCCATGACGACTTCAACGGTATTGGTGCAGGCTTCGGGTTCCCCGTGCGGTATCGAATTGAGGTTTCGGACGACGCTTCATTCAAAGCTGCTGTAGTTGTCGTGGATCATACCGACGATGATGTGTCGAACCCCGGAACGAATCCGCAGACGGTCGAGATGGACCTGAAAGGTCGTTACGTACGACTGACGGCGACTCGACTTGCTCCGCGACAGAATGATTTTATCTTTGCACTCGCTGAGTTGATGGTGATTAACCCAACCGGTGAGAACGTGGCGTTGGGAAAGCCAGTGACGTCCCTTGATTCGATCGAATCTCCGGCTCGATGGCAACGTAAGAACCTGGTTGACGGTTACTACGTAGGTGTCGCATCAGAGCCTCAAGTTGCGGGACAAATCGATGAATTGAGAAAGCAGCGCGAAGCGTTGCTCAAGCAGTCCATCGGCGCGGAACTACAGCATCAGATCGACGGCAATCAAGCGGGCCTTCAGGCCGCGGCCCAACAGTTAGCCGAGCTCCCGAGTCCGGGCATGGTCTACGCCGGAACCGTCCATCATGGATCCGGGACTTTTGTTGGAACAGGTGGCAACGGTGGCCAACCGCGACCGATTCATGTGTTGCATCGAGGCTCGATTCATGCGCCGAGATCGGAAGTTGGTCCGGGAACGATCCCCATCATTGCTGACTTGCCTTGGCAGTTCGATTTGCCTGATGGACACGTCGAAAG
>CAJHYQ010000730.1_pt1 | contig 42332 bp, 19 predicted proteins | sample 9198721 | NCBI WGS metagenome assembly CAJHYQ01 (sample SAMEA7708357, study PRJEB35096) | sediment metagenome | biome: marine neritic benthic zone biome [ENVO:01000025]; feature: sediment [ENVO:00002007]; material: shallow marine sediment [ENVO:03000034] sea grass bed [ENVO_01000059] ... | reverse complement strand
TCTTTGTGACCGCCAGCGAATACGATGTTCCAGAGCGTTCGCCCGAGACGCGCACTTCGTAGCGGCCACCGCCAGTTGACGTGATGCCGTTGAAATCGACACTCGCACCGTTCTCGCTGATCTGATGCCCAACAAGTCGCGCCCAGGGATCACGCACCTCGATGGACAACATCCCCGGTTCATCGATGCCCGTGAATGTCGACAAAGAGATCGACAACCGGTCTCCGGGTGCGGCGATAAAACCGAACGTGTCGACGTCACCCGGATACGAAATGGTGTCAAAAGTCGCGGCGCGAGAGATGAGTGACCCGGCGGGGACCACTTCATCAAATCGTTCGGAAAGATCGATTGCATCACTGTCTACACGGAACGACACTTCATAGTCCCCGCCAGCATTCCCATCGCCTGACGCGTTGTTTTCCGACGGTGCACCGACAAGTTCACCGTCCAAATCGTTGCCGGCAAGATCCTCAAATGCTCCGTCGCTTGAGAGCAACGTCAGCTTGTATTCACCTTCCGTAATGAATGCGAATGAGATGGAGGCAAGGTTCGTGTCTTGATCCAACGACACGACTTGAGCTGGAATCGGCTCGCCGACCTGATCGTGGAGTAGCAATACATCGTCGGCATCCAAGTCGTCGACACGCAGCGGTTCGTCAAATTGAGCAATGATCTCCAACGGACCCGGCAAGAACGTTGCGGACTCGGGAAATCGCTCATTGTTCCAGGCAGTTCCCAGCACGCGTGGCGCGGTCGAATCGATTGGATACTGGGTATCAAAACCTTCGTTGCCAACTTGCTGATAGTCTCGGATTGAATCGGCTGCCACTTGGAAACTCACAGTCGTGGGATTCCCGCTCGGTTGCAGCGTAAAGCGAACCGAATCGCCGTCAACTAATTCTGCGTCGGTTACGGCTTGACCGTCCACTAACAGATCGGTGGGATCCAAGGAAGCTCCGTCCACCGCGCGAGAGAAGTTAACGATGTAATGTTGCGGAACCGCATCGAGAATCGCACCCTCCGCTGGCTCAGTACTGACGACTGTCAACGGTGGGGTGACACGATCGGGTCGCACGGTCGCGCGAAGCACGTATTCGCCCTCGCCATCGTTGGCCTGAACGCGAATGAAATGGCGGCCACTGAACGACGAAGTGAAGGACACGTACGCATTGCGACTGTCCTGAGCCGAGTTGTCGTCTTCAACGATCAGATTCCCCTCAGGATCGAAGACAGCGATCACGGGATCCAGTGTATTCTCGCGTGACTCGGACCCAGTAACAGGTGTCTCGGTGAAGGCCTCGACCTCTTGGCCGAACTGAAGATCCAAAGCAAAGACATCGATTGAATCTCCTACTTGGAAATTCACGACTTGATTCATTTCTGCCGGGCTCATTCCGGATATCGCGGCGGGCGGCAGATTCACCAACAGTTCGCCCATTGCGAGCGCGGCATCACGATCGCTATTCTGCGAACCAAAATGCATGATGATTTGCGTCTCGCCAGGAGCAAGCTGCAGCTGATAACTATAGTCGATCTGATCTTGAGCGCTCGTCGCCGTAAGCGGCTGCAGCGCATTGGGACCTGAGATGACATGCAACATGCTTGGATCATTGCGTCGGTCGGCGTCATCGGTTACCAGCCAATGGTCGGTCGTGTCAAAGGTCTGATCCCCAGAGCTCGTACCGACTAGAACCGTTTCCGTATCGGAACCCAGATTCGTCGAGATGTTGATGGGAACATCGACAGTCCGGGTTCCGTCGTTCTTCACGATTTCGAGGAATCGCGCAAACGCCTGATCAGGAGATACAAAGACCTTCCGCGTAATCGAGACGTCCTGCTGAAGTTGCTGCGGCCCAATCACAATTTCACGATCGTTATCCTCATAGGTACCGTCCGCGAAGAAGCCGAAGCTGGACAGAATCATGCCGCCGTCGTAGGCGTCCACGGTACCATTATCGATGATCGCATTGCCTTGAATGTCCCACACAAATCCTTCGCCATCGACCAAGACCGTGGGCAGGGAAGTCTTGGCACCTGCGGTGCCCACGGATCCAGCCGCACCACCCAACGCACCCAGCACGGTCAGGGATTGGGATAGCGGTATCGCGGTCTGAAGACTGTCATTCGGCAAGGCATCGATCGCCGCATTCCGCGTCGCAACCAGCGTGTAATCCACATCCGTATCGCTCACCACTTCAATCAGATAGGACCCATCCGCGGCTACATCGAAATCGGTAATCGAATTCACATCCTCATTGTCGATTCCCACGGCCAGCAAAGTTCCATCGGCCGCCCAAAACCGCAGGTGCGAGGGACCAGCCGTTCCCAGCGAATTGGCAAACATCACGGTGTCGCCCATCGCCAGATCCATCGAATAGAAATCGCTCTCACTGAGTCCGTCGCCACGACCACGTACGGCCAGTCGAGACACGCCGCCAACTTGTTGTTCGCTCGAATTGATATCTTGGGCTGACGAAACCTCGTTGTTGGACGGGCCGCCTATCGACTCGTTTTCGATCGAACTATTTACGATCGCTTCGACTGACACTTCGCCGACGATGTCGCTAGAAATCTCCAGCCAATAGAGACCGTCTTGGTTTGGAACAAAGTCAGCGACGGCCACGGGAGTGCCGGGCGTGACCGCAGTGTCCGACGCGAACGTGCTCAATTCGTCGCGCAGCTTGATCGTCAACGTAGCGTCGGCCGAGCTTGGTGTGGCCACGAACGACAACGGTTCGCCTGCTTCAAGTGCAGAGATATAGCTGACCGGAACACCTCCACCATTAAGTGATGCATCGTCTACGAAACCGAACACCGAACTGCCATCGGGAACCACGCGCTGCCAGTCGACGGACAAGGGTGGCAAGGGATCGGTACGTACACGCAATCCGCCGCCCGCTTCGTCACCAACCAGACGCCAAGTATCGGTCTCAGAAAACGCCGAATACTGACCGTGAGCGGCGAACAGCTCGACCTCGGCCCCATCTTCCTGTTCGAAGAAGATGAAATCCAGCAGATGGGCCCCACGGTCCAATGTGATCGAGCCGTAGCGATCGGCATCGGCGTTACCCGTGTCGGCGGCCACGACCTCCTCACCATCGATCAGCAGGCGGAATCCGTCTGTACTGGCTGTCTGACGAACAACCGCATCAAGCTGCAGATCAAAACTCAGGTCATCGCTACTCCGGCTACCCTGATGAACTTCAACAGCCAGAACATTTTCACCCGGCACCAGCAATGCAGAATCGAACGAAAAACGCACCGGCGCGTTTTCAAAGGCGTCGGGAATATCTCGATCGGCGAGATCACCCGCTGTGGCATCGGCGGCAAGACCCTGTCGGACGATTTCGACTCCATTCAAATACACAGCGCCACCATCATCTCGAATGAGAGCTCCATCGATCGATTGCACGTCGGATGGATCGGAGATGTGAAATCGATGACGGAAGTAGGTGGTAACAATCTTGTTGTCGGGATCGGGGCCGAAGTCAATCGACGTCGCCTCGTCCCCATCGCCATACCCCAGCTGTGCGGGACCTTCTGCCCAGGCCGCATCATCAAACTCCGGTTCTCGCCAGGCTGTGCCAAGATCGGATCCATCGTCGAGGTACCGCCAAGTCGATCCCAAAGGCAGCAGCCCAACGCTTGCGAACGTTTCGCCTGGAGCATCGATGTTGCCTCCGAAGGTCCACGTACCGACCTGATCCTCGCTGATCGTCAAAAAGCCGGTTGCGTGCACAACCAGATCGTCGTCGTCACCGAATGAATCCGTGGGAAATCGACGATCTTCTGGGAACTGGCTGAATGCTTCATGCCCGTCGTCATCCAGGAAGTTGATCGTCGGATAGATGTCGGTTGCATGGGCGATGACTGATCGATTTGTCGGTACCAGTGCAAGTACATTCTCGACTTGGTCCAGCTGACGCGCCCGGGACGTTCTGGTTTGAATGCCTCGAACCGTAAAGCCAGGGACACCTTCCCGGAAGGAGAAGGTCGCCTGAAACTGCGGTGGTAATGGACTGCCGGAGACGCCGACGATATTGCTGATGGTCAGCAGCAGCGGTACTTCGGCCTCCAATTCCGACGTACGCAACGTCACGGTTTGCCGATTGTCGGCAAGTGACGCGGACAGAATCTCAATGCCGGAAATCGCGTAATTTGAAAGATCTTCGGCTGCTTCCCGTACAACCTCTTCGGTAAAGGTAATCAGCAGCTGGTCAGAGAAACGGGAGAGAACCGAGTCGACCGACATGAGCGAGACGTCAATCGGCTGGCTCAGTCCGCTTTCAATTCCTTGCCCGTTGATGGCCGAAACTTGGTACTGGTACGTCGCGGGCGCTTCAACCGTAATGTCACTGAATGCCGTCTCGCTGATCGTGCCGATTTCGACACCGTCACGATAAATGCGATACGTTGGAACACCAGTCTCGGGATCCGTCGACTCATCCCAGTTCAAATTGACTGCCGGCCCCGCCTCGACACTCCAGGTCAGTTGCGAGGGGACCGTCGCCGCCGACGTGTCGATGCCAACATTCGGAACTCCCGGTGTACCGAACGCAATACTCGGCAACCAACTGGCCGGGTCGTTTCCATAAGAGACAAGCGGCTCGCGATTCAGCGCCGAGACACCTTCGCTGGCCTCGACAGGCCACGGCAGTTCGCTCTTGTAACTGACTCGATCCACCGCGATCGGTCGGTCGGGATCGGTGGAGGGACGCAATAGCAATAACTCTTCGCCATCGTCCGCGAGCGTGCCTACGTACGGTCCGAGAATCGTCACGCCATTGGGAACGCCGTGCCGTGACCGGAAGTCGCCAGGATCTCCCCCAACGACAAGCAGGTACTCGCCGGCTCCAAGTTCAACGCCAGCGGGAAAGGTGAAATCAACCGCGCCGCCCAGCGACCAAGACTGTGGACCTTCGCCAAACGACACGATGGCCGCTCCGGGATTGTGCAGTTCGATGTACTCGTCATCATCCGGCGGATCATACATCAATTCACTGAAGAAGATCGGGCCCAACAGAGGCGATGAGTTCTCGGCACCTAAGGTAATCTGACTTTGTGCGGCAAAATCAGAGCTACCATCGCTAATCGCTACGCGACCGAACGACACGTTGCGATCAGCCGCTCCGTACTCAGCCGTGGCAATGAAGCCTGCGACGGCGCCGATCGCGTCGGACGACGCTAGATACACCGTGCCACCATGATCGGCCAACGTGAACTGACCACCGAAGTCCTCGGTCGCGGAGAACACGACGTAGCCTTGCGGCGGAACGATCGTCCCCTCGGGCAGCTGAAACTTCGTAAGCACACCCGGGTCGTTGCTCAGATACCATTGGCTCAAGTCGAGGTTGGCTTCTGTCGTGTTATGCACCTCGATCTGATCACCCTCGGCCTGATCCGTGTTCGCCAATACCTCGTTGATGACAATGATGCCCTCGTCGAGACCGGCATCGACGAAGCCCGGCGAGCCGTTGACGAAGTTACTCGGCCGCCATGATCCGGCATCGCGCCAGCTGCGCCGGACCGCGTGCGGATCGTCAATCACTAACGAGAAGCCTGCCCCATCCGTTACGCTGTGCCAGCGATCGTCGTAGTCAAAACTCAGAATGTTGATGTCAACTGGCTCCGGGAGACGCAAACGAATCTCCTCGCTACCGTTGCTCAGACTTCCGTCGAATTCACCAGCTACCGTGACGGCATCGCCATGTCGCTGGCGGAACGAAGCAACGTTGTTGACAACGACCAGGTATTCTTCCGGATCAAGTTGGACATCCGGAAAGACAAAATCGACACCGCCATCAAGCCGCACGCCATTCAAGTCCAGCGTCTGTGTTCCGATGTTCTGCAATTCAATGAACTCAAATTCGTTCCCGCCAATCGGGTTGTACATGAGTTCGGTTAAACGCAGGTCATCCAGCAACTGCTTAGCTTGCAGGAGACTCTGATCCGTTTGCTCGATGACCGCATTCAACTGCGAGGCAAACACAATATCGCTACTACCTGCATTCGTCTGATGCACCTCGACCGCGATCGTGTTGCTGCCCGGGATCAGAGCACTGATTGGAATATCAAACGGCCCTTCAAAGCTGGCATTGCTGACCGTACGATTTGCCGTCGTTCGATGAGTGACGTCACCGTTGGGCATCCCGATTCGGTGTACTTCTTCACCATTGAGATAAACGACCGCACCGTCATCAACGAGCAGCATGAGCTCAAGCGACTGCACCTGTTGAGGATCATCAATTTCAAAGTTGCTGCGAAAGTAGTAGGTGATTTGGCCAATACGCAAGCGGGTGTTCTTAGGTGCGGGCAGCTCCGAGCTCTCGACATACAGCACGCCAGGCCCGCTCGGCCAATCGGCGTCGTCGTAATCGACTTCACGCCAATCTGTTGATAGATCCTGGCCCGACTGGTTGTAGCGCCACTCACTCTCGAAGTCGACGAGTCGTGCGGACCCCACGACTTGGCTGGCATTGCTTAAGCCAGGGGTGGGTAATGCGAATGCGGAGATCGTGGAACTGCCGTCGGGTGAGAAGCCGATCGACACATCGGGCTGCTGCGGACCGTATCGGACGACGTCAATGATCTCGCCGCCTTCATCGAGCAACCCAATCATTTCCTGCAGGCGTGAAATCTGAAAATCCAGATGGTCGGAACCATCTTCCGGATCTCCGTCAGCGACAAACACTGCGTGTCCGGACCCGGCGACGAAGCTGAGCGGAGCGAGCTGATGTCGGTCGGGCCAACCCAATGGATTGTCGGTCAGGAACAGACCGCCAGCGTCAACCGGTCCTGGATCTGGATTGTAGAGCTCGACGAAGTCGTTATTTCGTGAGACCTCATTGTCCGCCAACCACTCATTGATTCGCAGGTGACGCGGATTGCCTAATGGAACTGGCTCGTTGGGCGAACCAAACGTGGGTTCGGTCAGCGTCCAACTCGATGCCTCGTCGCGACCCAGCGAAAGGTTGGAGACCTGAACACCAAATTCAACGGAATCGAGCAAGTCCCCAGCGCGGTCGAACAAATAGAGTGCCTCGCCATCGGCGCTGAGTCCAAACCCCAAATGAATACCCGACGCGACGAACTCGTCATCCGCGTAGAGCGTGAGGTATTGCTGCCCCTCGATGATCGTGCGATCGGGAAACACGAACTTGCGAGGACGATCGATGTCGTCCGTTAGGCTCATGCCCGATAGATCGATGGCTGTTGTGCCCTCATTCAGCAGCTCAACCATATCCGGTTGAGTGCCTTCATGGTCGACGATGCCGTCGTTGTCGGCAAGCACTTCGTTGATTCGTACGCGTGAAAGACTGCTGTCGACAGTCCAACTACGAGACACGGACGCCTCTGACTCGTCCTGCCACTGACCAATCGCATTTCGTCCGATGACGTGGACCGTGTAGGTTCCGTCGGTAAGCTCAGTAAGCCGAATGGACGAGTTGATCGACTGGGGATCACTCCATGGCTGGTCGTTGACTCGATACCGATACTCGTCGATGCCCGGTCCCGCAACATTCAGGACCGCCTCGGTTTCGACGGTAACGAGATCGGGTTCACCGAGGATGATGGCGCCGTTGGGAATCGAAGCGCCCATGTCTGTTCCATCGAGTCCCGCACCCAACGCCTTGGAACCTGGAAGGACGGCATAGTTCTGCTCAGGACCACCGAGATGTGGATCGCCCGACAGATTGTCATCGCCAAGCGAAACATCACCCGGATTGACCCAGGAGAAGTCAACAGTCAAGTCGGTGTTTCCGCGCACCTGGTCGAACACAACGGGCGTGTCGGCAAAAATGCTGCCCTCGACGCGTGCCCCGCGCCCTGGTCCTGACGTCTGTCCAGGCAGGTCGAAGTAGAGAGCCGATCGATCCGCATCGACGACCGTATTGTTCAGGAAGTGCATGAAGGAGTTTTCCTTCACCAGCGACACATGTTGCACATTCGAGAACACGTTCCGGACAACCCAGAAGGTACCCATCGAGGCAGAAATGGTATTGGATTCTCCGGGATCGATATTGAATTGGTCCTTGATGTAGTTTCGAAAGACATTGCCCTCGATATAGACGTCGCCCGACACATCCAGCGCGTCGTCGCCGCCTCCCTCGAAGACGTTGTTGCGGATCACCGGAATCGCGTTAGGCAATCTAGGTGCATCGAAGTCGATGCCGTCGTTGTGCCCAGTGATGTGTCCGAAGATATTGTTTTCCAGTAACCACTCACCATCGCGCGGGATGCCCTGCCCCCAGATATGCTCGCTAAAGTTGTCAGTTGCCGGCGGCTGACCCGGCAAAGCGATGGGCGTGAAGACGGAATTCCTTACAACCAGCGACGAGTTCTCAGTGCGAATTCGTCGCAGCCCGCTGTGGTCGAGTGTGACGTGATCAAGTTCGATGCGGGAGCGTTCCAAGCCGATCATGCCGTCGGTCGTCTCGGCATACTCGAGCACGGCGTGCTTGATCTGATTTTCTTGCTGGCTGCGTTCGAACTGGAGCCCACCCCAAGCCACTCCGGTTCCCGGCTGGCGAGTGAACCAGATGGGCTGTTGCTCGTCGCCCACGGCAACCAGGCGACCGCGGATGGTTAGTTGCGCGGCTGGCCCAAAGAACACCGTCGTGCCCGCCTCGATCGTTAACGTCGCCCCGGATGCGACGATGACATTGCCGCTCACTTGGTAAGGACCGTCCGCGGCCGTCCAGACCGTGTCATCATCAATCCCCTCCGCAATGACGGTCGGTGCAACGTCATCACGCCACACCCCCATCGTCATCTGCTCGGTCTCATGACCGTCCGCATCGAATGATTGAATCCGCAATCGATTCAACCCTGGCTGGAGCGGTACGTCGGAGATCGACCACTCGGCGTCCAGTGCGTCCCAGCTTGCTGGCAGTCCGTTCACCTGGACGCTGCGTGTCGTCAGCGCATTGGCATGACCTTCAATCACGCCAGACGCTTCCGAACTGGTTCGAAAATAGTCATCCGCGGGCTCCATTTCGCTGGTGCCCGTCAAGTTCATTTCGATTCGTCCGCGAACAAACTCAAATCGACGCTCAAAGAATCGGGAAATGCCATCCAGACGACTTTGCGACTCGACACTGCCAAGGACTTCATCCAACGCCGGGCGTAACCGATCCTCCGCCAGCGCGTTGTCCATCAGATCGACCAGCTGCGTGTAGTAGCGAGCTCGAATCTCAGGATGCGACAGGAATCGATTCAGCGCGGGAACAGCTGCTGCTCGAAAGAAATTGCCGCGTGCGCTGGCGAACAACGAATCCAAGTCATAAGGCACCATTTGAAAACGAGGATCCTCGACGCCACGATACATCGCGTAGTCGTCCCCGCGGGGGTCGCCAGTGAGCAGCGAGAACTCGTCGTAGCCGGTGAGCTCGATGAAGGCGATCGTCCGCAACCACTGATCAATGTTGACGACCTTACTCACTTCCTCCAAGTAAGAGTCTTGGGGCGTGTTGTTCAACACATTCGTCAGGTTGACGACGTCTGAGTAATCCGCTTCGCTGCGATTGGAACCCTTCAAATAGCTGACATAGGGCGCCTGATCTTCACCGAAGTACTGGAGGCCTGCACCCAAGCCACCCGGCGGGCCCTCATTGGCACGGCGTCCGCGATAAACGTTGCCCTGACCGTCGAGCGGAAAGTGCCGGTCCGCCCAATCGCTGTTGAGGACTTCCAGATGCGTGAAGTAACCGCGCCGTCCCAAATTCTCACCATTACCAAGCATGCGAATGGGAAAGGCGTCGGCCGCAGGAACCCCGGCCAAACCCGCAATTGTGCTGCCCGCGACCTGGTTACGGGGATTCACCGCGTTAATGTTGATCTGCGTGATGCCCCGCCACTTGCGGTCTGAAGGAATGTTGATGCGATTATTGGCCGGCGTGTTGTCGCGAGTTCCGCTGCCGCGATACCGCACGCCGATGTTATAGCGCACGTCCGTCTGTCCGCCGACAGTGGCGACGAAGGTGGCATTCATTTGTGCGTCACTGAATCGATTCTGACGCTCAAACTGTCTCCGATCCGGCACGGTCATGATCGACCGATAGAGTGGCACGTCGTTCGGATGCTCGTTATCGTCGACCTGATACAACATGTTCGCCTGCTGTCCGCCACTGTCGTCGGACGGAGCTGGCGACGTCCGCTCCGCACCCACCGCGTCGCTGGCGTGTATGTAAAACTCGATCACCGTCTGGTCAGGGAATTCAGGAAGAGTCGCCACGTAGATTCCACCGCGACCGGTGCTCTGCATCTCGACTTGATTGAAGTCGCCGGGCGCTACTGTGCTCTCACGGTAAAAGACGGATGCCTGCGTTCCAACTTGCTCGTCGACGATCCGCGCAGTGATGGTCACGGCTTCGGACGATGTTGGAATAGCCGGCGAATGCTGCACGTCTGCGATGGCCGGCGCAATGTTCTCGGCCGACATCGAGTTGGCCGAACCAGGCGTTCCCCCAGGCGCTCCACTGGCCAACCAGTTGTGGCCCAAGTCGCGGGGCATCAGCGCGTTGACTAGCTCGAGCGAATGGCCTTCACCGTCGTGCGTCGCCAGCCAGGTCCAACCAGGTACATTGAAACTGATCTCCTGTCGTCGCGCCGCCCAATCTCCGCTATCCGCATAGACGGCACGCTCGATCACACGCCCAGCGGCATCTTCAATCTCAATACCTTCGGATCGATTGCTGAGTCGCCCTGACCAACCACCGATCCAATTCGACACGTCCGGATAGTTGGCTGTGAAGGCCTCTTCGTCCGCCGCAATCACCAGGAATTCGCCAGCTGCAAGTTCCACGTCGGGGAAGGCAAAGTCCACTCCGTCCGCGATGCGATAGCCGTTCAGATTGATCGATTGATCACCCGGATTGTGCAGCTCGATCCATTCGTCCTTGGCTTTGCCAGAGCCAGGGTGGTACATGATCTCACTGACGACAACGTCTCCCGCCAAGAGTCGCCGTTGCTCTAGGCTTTCCAATCGCCCAGCTAGTTCGCGTTGACGGGACCGACTGCGGCGTCTTCTGTGTGCACGAAGGGGGTGATTCATGCGCCGTCTCCTCTCGCCTAAAGATGCGCCATTGATTCGTGCGGAGAGAATTCGGATAGCCACCAAAGATGCTTGTGCGCGTGGATTGTTGGTTGCGCAAGCTCGACCGGTCGTCGACTAGGTGGCAGCCCCAGACTCGCCCTGCTCCTCAACGGATTATCACACAACAAACGTTGTCATAACAGGTTGACGTACTGACAATTCGTTGACCGTGAAAGTTACCTCCATTCGGGTTAGTGTTACGTCGATCCAAAGTTGTTCGAACGAATTCGTGTTGTCATCGTCCGCCGCATTGGCGTATCCCGATCAAGGAAAAACTGTTTCGAAGGTTTAGCGCTTTCGATTGCTCAATCCGCGCGCTCCCTCCGCGCATCGGCCTACGCAACGTCGTACGTCGTGAAGGGTGTTCGCCGACAAGCCAGTGTGCTTGCCAACATTTCCGCAGCTCAATTCGATCGCTCGGCAAGAGATCGCCGCTCGAGATGCACTGAGACGCGAAGCGAGCCAAGCAGTCGGTACTCAGCGTCCGGCTCTGGCCAGCCAAGCGTGGCAAGGCAGTGTCGGCTAGCCACATCGAGCCTGCGGTAAGACTTGCTAATCAATCTCGAAGAAGTCCAGCACGTTTTGTCGATGGTCGCTGCCAAACGTCAGGACGAGCAATTCTTTGAGCAGCCAACGCGAATTCTGCAGCGTATGGGCCTCGCCACCACCGGCCCGCGCGATTTCATAGAACTCCTCCAGCGCATGGGGCATCCGGCAGGTGATCGTACTGATCGTTCCGTTCTGCCGTTTGCGAAATCGCTTGGCCAATGCCAGGCAGCGGTTCATGTCGCGCGAGTGCGGTGGCGCATCACCAAAGATGAGGATCACTTTCAGCGACTTTGCGCTGAAATCATTTCGATCCATCGCCCACTCTAATCCATCCATCACCGCCTCGGGGCGGTCACCGCCGGCCCCGGCCGAAATGCCAATCAGGAATTGATCGAAATCAGAGAGCTGATGGGTCAACGGGATGCCGCGGACAACGTAATGCTCCGGGTTTCGTGGCAGTCCGTCGCCTTTGAAGCGAGGCAACCTGCGTAGACGATCTCGATACGTGACCAGAGAGATGCGTGTGCTTGGAATCTTATCTAGCAACGCGGTGCCAATCGAGTGAATCCGTGATTTAACTTCGTCAATCTCCGCACTCATGCTTCCGGTACTGTCAAACACCAGGACAATGTCGAGACCATGCATGCGGGCATAGTGAATCTTGTCACCAAAGTCACCATCCAGCCCTTCGTCGATTCCGTGCCCCGTGAGCCCGTCCAATCCATCGAGCAATGACACAGCGGCGAGTTCACCAAACTCAGACAGCGGCATTTCTACCGGGGTCAGTGACAGGTCGATCGGTTGTTCCACGACCTCCGTGTCAAGCTCGATCGTATCCGTGATCAAGTCCGCTTCGCTCAGACCTTCGTCTTGCACGACAACCACGGTCAGGGGACGCCGTTGATCATGCGCCGTAACGAACCACAGCGCAAGTACGAGGAACGCAATCGCATGCAGGATTGCGCTGATCAAAATCGGCGGCGCGATGTGAAGCGATCGCTGACAGAGTCGAATCATAGGTTGCACTCGAATCCCGTTTTCGGGTGCTTGCTCGCGTTGAATGGTTCCTACTCCTATTGTTGTCAATTCCGCCAAAAATGCGAATTTCCGATATCGGGCATGCGTGTGGGCGATGCCTGGGGCCCGTTGGGGCAAGTGATTAATGGCGGCGGGTTGGTTCTTGAGGGGGTGGCGTCGGCGTTTTTGCGGACCCAGGGCGACGCTAGGCTTGCCCGTGGCTTCGCGAGGGCCGGCCCGTTGGGCCTCGCATCATGGGTCGCCAATTTGCTTCCATGGTGCGTTATAGCTGAGCCCAAGATTGAGAATGCGCTGCAACAGGGCCTCGTACGATACTCCGGCGTGCTCGGCAGACTCGGCAAGATCTTCACCGAACTCGATATTCGGATTGGCGTTCGCTTCGAGCACGTAGATGCGTCCGTCCTCGCGCAGCCGCAAATCCATTCGAGCGTATCCACTCATGTTGAGCGCACGGTAGACTCGCTTGCAGATCTTTGGAAGCTTCAAGGCAACATCTTCCGGCAAATTCTCTGCCATCTTGGTCGTGATGCCGTGCTTCTTCTGGTATTTGACGTCCCATTTCACTTTGGCCGTGGCGATTTGAGCTGAATCGGCAGGCATTTTCGTAAACAGCATCTCCCAAGGTGGAAAAGTCTGTAGACGATGATTGCCCATGACACCGACATAGAGCTCTCGCCCCGCAATGAATTGCTCGGCCATCGCGTCCGACGTCGTGTGTTCGTGGACAAATGCGACACGTTCGGCGAGCGATTCGTCGTTTGCAACGATCGATGCTTGAGAGATCCCTAGCGAGGCATCTTCGACAACCGACTTGACGAACAGCGGATACTCGAGCCGTTTCGGCCGTTTGACCTTTTTGCCACGTGGGAAGACGGCGAATCGGGGCGTCGGGATGCGGTGATAAGCCATGATCTTCTTGCTGAGCGCTTTGTCTTTTGACAGCAAGAGACCACGAGGATTGCAGCCGGTGTATGGCTGCCGCATCAACTCGAGATAGCTGATGATCGCGTGATCGTAGGTCACCACGCCGTGGAATTCTTCCAGTAGCATGAAGGTGATATCGGGTGACCATTGACGAAGCGCGTTTCGAATGGGCGCCATGTCGTCGTAGACGCCCAGGGCCATCACCTTGTGCCCCATATCCTTCAGGGTCGTTACGACATCGAATTCGGCCTTCCAGGGCGCGACTTCCTCATCGGACAAGCCTTCGATCGATTCCGGGGGCTCATGCCCCTCCCGTACTAGAACCAATACCCGAAGTTTTTTCATAGCGCCACTCGATGATGTCCACCATGCAGATAGTTCATCGTCTGCACGGTGACCAGGACAATGGCATCGCGTTTCGTCTCTTCTTCGGTGGTCTTTAATCTCAGCTTGAGCTCACGACAGCTCTGAATCATTTCGTACAGGACTTGGTCAATCGTGTATTGATATTCACCCGTCCAACGCGAGACCGCTTGACGGATGTCGGCTCGGACTCGATTGAGGAAGGAAGCAGCGGCGAGGTTCTTGGCGTGTTCTGGCGAGTTGGAGAATAAGCGTCGTAAATCGCCATCAAAGAAACCGGGGCGATCGACCCCATAGTGCAGTCGCTTCTGGCTGTAGTGATTTCGAAGTGTCTTGCGAATGCCGCGAATCGGCTCGACACGCTCGCGAGTCGTCACTGCCGGCCTCTCGTGCCGTATTGTCTTCATCAAGTCGTCAACGAATTCCAACTTCTTCAGTGCCGGCCAATTCTTGTATTGACTACGCCAACGGGAACGCGGCCTGAGCCAAACTGCAAACGTCTCCGCAAAATCTTCAACCGGATGTGCCTGCGCGTACCACATGTCAAGGTGATGGACAAAACTCTTGCTGAACGGCTTCGGTTGATAGAACTCGGGGTACTTTTGCGACGCGCGACCAAAGACTTCGCGGAATGCGCGACGGCCACGCAAGCGATAAGCCGTATCAATTGCATGACCCGCTTCGTGTCGCAGAATTCTCATGCACCAATCCGTCGTGCCACCCTCGACTTCCAACATCTGACTGCGTTCCAATCGCATCAAGCGGCGATGGCCAAGGTAAAACGGAATCGCGATGCCCGGTACCTCGTCGGGCGAGAACCATTCTTCGGACAGCCAATAGTGCGGACGGTAGCGAATCCCTCGCAATTCCAGCTCGCTATAGAGTCGGTCGAACCGCTCTTCGACAAACGAGCAATTGAGGGCCCCGTTCAAGTCGCACATCCGGACGTCAAGCAGTTGTTCGTCCGTCAGTCGGCTGAGATCGCCGTGCTGCAGTTTTTGGCGTCGTCTCGTACGCTTGGCCACCGGCGTGTCAAGCCTCATATGTTGTCTATCGTAGGGAGCTGGAATCTGTCAGTGATAGCAGAAGCACCCGATCTTGCCATCACTTCGCCTGACGGTGGAACAACCCATCCAATCATGTGCCGTAACGTCGACTCTAATGAACAATACCGCGCAGCCCCGAATCGTGAAATTTACTCAATTGCTGAGCTACTTTCGACCCACTTGAGCCTGCGCCTCTTATCTCTCATCGGCCGATTCCCCGCAACTCGCCACTCTCAGGTGTGTCCTCCCCGGACGTGCCGCGACAGATAGCCATCGGCGTCAGTCTTGTCGGTCCCTGTTCAGCCTACACGCCACCTGCAAAAAAAGGCAGCGACCAGTCTAGGAGCACATCGTTCGGTCGTCGCGGGTGCGCGAGGGCCCGTCGATCGAGCCCGCGATCGGGAGCTTAGGGAGGGCTTCGTGGCCAGCCAGGTGAGCGACGTCGCCGCCGGGTGTGATCTAAGAAATCCAGCGCTGCACTAATGCAACGGAAGATCCAAGGCCGGGAGACGGTCGCAGGACGGATGGGACATAGGACGGATGGGACATAGGACGGATGGGACATAGGACGGATGGGACATAGGACCTCTATGACCTATTGGACCTATGTCCTATTTTCCTATGTCCTATCGTCCTATCGGCCGGCATCGATCAGACGGCATCAACCGTGTTGGCAGCACATCGGCAGCTCCGACCCCGGCAAGCGGGCTATTTCACGCTGCTTTCTAACCGGCGAAAGAGACTCTTTTTGACATCCCTGGAAACGTGTCATAGGTTTTAAGTGAGGACGCAATTGTCACTCTGCGAAACGTCACATTTGTCTCTCGTCGATAATGGCAAACCGGCCGTGAGGTCGGGACGCAAAGCCATGGGTCTGGATCTCAGATCGCCAGGCTACCGAAACGGGTGCACCCAAAATGCCCTTGTGGCATAGGCCCCCGATCATGCGATATCTTTGCGTTGAGTCTCTTGAAGCTCTGCTTCCTGCCAAAGTGTTCCCCGCTGGCGATGAAAGTGCAACCACATCTCCAGTAGACTCAGTCATCGCTACGTGGGCCCTCGGTGCTCCGGGTGCAAAGACGGGTGGGACATAGATTCTGGTCGCGGCCGGCTAGGTCAGGGAGACTGGCTCGGGTTCGACGCTGCAGGGTGAGGGTCACGACCCTCATCGAAAGCGTGAACTCCGACTCCTTCCCTGTCCGAGTCGGCCGTGATTACCAGAACTCCCTTCCTCTAATCAAGGGCGTGCAAAACACGCCCTTAATTTTTTTTGGCGCCGCCCATTGACGCACGCAGCTGGTAGCCATCTCATAAGTCCCATGAGGACTTACGCTCTAGCTATCGTGATCTGTCTGCATTGGTTTGCAGCGAGCTTGGCAAGCCAGACACCGCATCGTGTCGGTCGTTTCGAACAAGAGATCTCGCTCCATCGCGAGCGGCAGAACGGTTTGCCCTCGACCAACGTCTTGCGTGTTCTTGCGGACGCTAAGGATCGTGTCGTCGTCGAGACCGACCGCGGATTCGCCCGTTGGAACGGCACAGCTTGGCAAGCGTGCGAGGCGGTGGAGTCTGTCCAACCGCCCAAATATGAAAGCACGATCCGACCGCGACAATTCGCCGCGACAAACGACGGAGCGATTTGGGCCGTGGCCAGCCCAACCGGAATCTACGAGAACACCGACAGACGGACGTGGCGGTCGCTTCGAATCGCCGATGGACATGGACGACTGTGGGCCGTAACGGATGTTCGGGGTGTTACGTACGATGCTCAAGGAGATCTCTGGTTCGCCTCACTGGCAGGCGTAGGACGACGATCCGGTGATCGATGGCAGTTCTACGAAGGGAAAGACGGCCTTCCTTACAACGACTTCACCTGCGCTGCCTCCGCTGCTGATGGAAGCGTGTGGTTTGGGACACGCCGCGGGGCAATTCGATTCCAGAACGGACAATGGGCGTATCGACAGGGCCTCAGATGGCTGCCCCACGATGAAGTACGCGGGATTCATGTCGATGCCGAGAACAACGTTTGGTTCGCAACGCCTGCCGGGGTGGGCTGCCTTGGTCGGAATTCGATGACCTTGAGCGAAAAGGCGGCGTATTATGAGGACGAGATTGAGCGATACGTCAAGCGAACCCGCTTCGGGTACGTCGCCAATGCCGGCTTACACCAACCCGGTGACAAGAGTCAGGTCGTTCATCGCGACAGTGATAACGATGGACTCTGGACTGCGATGTATGGCGCAAGTCAGTGTTTTGCCTTCGCCGTGACCGGCTCCGAGAAATCGCGCCAGCGAGCCAAACAAGCATTCGAAGCCTTGCGTTTCCTGCAGGTCGTCACTCAGGGGACCGAACACAGTCCTCCAATCGGCTACGTCGCTCGCACCATCATTCCAACAACCGCTGCCGATCCAAACGTTGGTCGATTGGAGCGAGATCGCCAGTTCCGTGAAACACGCGATCGGATGTGGAAGGTGTATGAACCGCGTTGGCCGAAGTCGGCCGATGGCAACTGGTACTGGAAGAGCGATACGAGTTCCGACGAACTGGACGGTCACTATTTCTTCTACGCGCTGTACTTTGATCTTGTCGCCCAAACGGACGAAGAGAAGTCTCGCGTGCGCAAGGTCGTGACGGACTTGACCAATCACCTGATTCAGCACGATTTTGTGCTGCAAGATCATGACGGTAAGCCAACGCGTTGGGGTATCTTCCGACCCTCTTCGCTGAACCACGATATTCGTTGGTCAGACGAACGAGGTCTGAATTCGTTAAGCATGCTGTCCTACTTGGCCGTTGCCTCGCACGTGAGTGACGATCCACGCTACCAACAGGCTTCCGACAAGCTCCAGAAGCAACATGCGTACGCTACGAACTTGATGGTTCCGAAGGTCCAACGCGGCATTGGTTCAGGGAACCAATCGGACGATGAAATGGCGTTCATGAGTTTCTATAACCTCGTCAAGTACACAAGCGACGAGGCGCTTCGCAGACGAACGCTCGCCGCCTTCTACTCCTATTGGAAACTCGAACAACCCGAACGCAATCCGCTGTTCCATTTTGCGTATGCCGCGTCGGGTCAAAACGAAACGATGACCGATGCGTTCGGTTCGCGAAACCTCGCGCCAGACGGCGATTGGTTAGAAGACTCAATCCAGACGCTCAAGGGCTTTCCACTCGATCGCTGCAGTTGGTCACACACCAACAGCCATCGGCTGGATCTCGTTCGTTTGCCACCGCAGCAGACCCGGGATCTATTCGGCACGGACCGCAACGGGAGTCGGGGTTACCGTGTTGACGGGAAAGTTCTACCGGTCGAGGAACGATTCTTCAGTCACTGGAATACCGATCCGTGGCAATTCGATTACGGCGGCGACGGACGGACGCTGGCGTGCGGTTCCGTATTCCTGCTGCCCTACTATATGGGCCGCTATCATCAGTTCATTGAGTGAAGTCTGCCTCGAATCGCGACGCGGGCACCCATCGAGGACTCTGGGGCTGTCATGACATTCCGGCGACGATCGGAATCAACGCGGGCCGTCACATCGAGTATATTGATGGTCGCCGTTTGCGGTGCATGACCGCTGAGCATCAACTTCGCAAAGAGAGGATCGCCATGTCTTGCCCTTTCTCACGTCGCGAGATGTTACGCCATGGAGCTATTGCTACTGGATGGGCCGTGGGCGGCTGGACCGTTGCGGGTTCGGCAAAGACCGCGATCAGTGCTGAACAGCTTGTTGCACCAAGTCTCCCAGTGGCCATCCAGCGGTCTGCTTCCTACGAGCCCAAGGTGTTGATGCCCAGGCTCAAGAAGGCCATCGATCTGATCGGCGGGATCGACGAATTGGTCCGCGGAAAGACGGTCACGATCAAGCTGAATCTGACAGGTGGTCCCAATCGAAAAATAGGCGGCATGGAAGCCTATCGCACGTATCACGTTCACCCGAACTTTGTCGCGGGAACTTGCGCGTTATTGCATCAAGCAGGCGCGAAACGAATCATTCTGCTAGAGAGCGGTTACAGTCGCGATCCACTTGAAGACGTCATGGCCAAAGGCGGCTGGGACATCAACATGATCAACGCCTCGGCCAATGGCAAAGTGCAATGGGCCGATACCAGAAACCGTGGCACTTGGAAAACCTATAGCCGACTCAAGGTGCCCTGGGGTGGCTATCTCTATCCGGCCTTCGATCTGAATCAACACTACGAGAAGACCGACGTCTTCATGTCGCTGGCCAAGCTCAAGGACCATGCCAACGCGGGCGTGACCATGGCTGTCAAGAATCTGTTCGGCATTGCGCCTACTTCGATCTACGGGGATAACTATGACGGTGCCAGAAACCCCAGGGTCGACGAGCGTACGATTAGCGCTCGTGGTGCGACGTTCCATCGAGGCGACCGGCGTCCGCCTGCGGGTGTCCCCCAAGAACTCGACCCAACTTCACCGCGACACTGGAGCCACCGAGTACCGCGAGTGACGGCAGATCTGTTTGGCGTTCGTCCGGTCGACCTTTGCCTGGTCGACGGTATTGAAACCAACCGTGGCGGCGAAGGTCCGTGGATCGCTGGTGTCCAACCGATTCAACCCCATCTACTCTTCGTGGGACGAAATGGGGTCTGTACCGACGCGATCTGCACCGCGGCGATGGGATACGATCCAACAGCGGCACACCGGCAGTTTCCATTCATGGGCGACAACCATCTGACCTTGCTGGCCGAGAAGGGAGTCGGCACGAACGTCGTCGAACAGATCGAAGTGCGTGGCTTGCCACTGAAGGAAGCAATTCATCCATTCAATCCGAATCGCATCAGAGTGGGTGCGCCAATCTTTGGGTAAGATCGAATCAACTGTGACAACAACTCGCAAAGGCTCAAACAGATGTTGAAGAAATCGACTTCAATTTCGCGTCGGGCGTTCTTACGTGATGCTCGCACGTACGGCGGAAGTGCACTGGGTGGGAGCGCATTGTTGTTACAGCGAGGCGCTCGATCTGCCGAGGCTGCGGCGCAAGATGCACCTCCCCGTCGCGTGCTTGGTCGGACTAAAGAAGAAGTCACCACGCTGGCGCTCGGGACTTGGCCCAGTGGCCGCTCAGCAAAAGTGGATACGCCCACTGTCATGTCGATTATTAACGAGGCCTTGGACCTGGGCATTAACTTCATCGACACAGCTCACAACTACGGAAACGCCGAGGAAGCTATTGGTAAAGCTCTCGGCAAGCGTCGCGACGACGTTTTCTTGGCGACCAAGGTTTGGGCGGATGATGAAAAACAGGCCCGGCAGTCATTCGAGGAATCACTTCGCGCTATGCGGACCGACCATGTCGATTTGCTGTATCTCCACAGCTTGGGCAATCGCGATGTCCAGCGCGCGTTGGCTCGCGACGGTGCGCTGTCGTATATCCTCAGGCAGAAGGAAGCGGGCAAGGTTCGTTTCGTCGGCATTTCGGGTCACTCGCAAGTTGATCGGTTCAACCCGGTGATTGAAACGGGCCAGATCGATGTCGTGATGGTAGCCATGAATTTTGTCGATCGCTTCGTCTATGGTTTCGAAGACAAAGTTCTTCCGGTCGCGATCAAGCACAACGTAGGTGTCGCCTGCATGAAAGTCTTCGGTGGGATTCGCGGTGGCTTCGGTGTGGCCGGTGGCCCAAATCCCGGTCCGCAGCTGGAAGAGAAGTGGCTCGAGCAAGCTGTTCGCTATGCCATGGACTTGCCCGGCGTGGCAACACTTGTAATTGGACCGCACTCGGTCGAACAGTTGCGACAGAACGTGAAGATGGTCAAAAACTATCAGCCGCTCTCCAAGGAACAGCAACAGATGCTGAGCCAGCTCGGTCAACAGCTAGCCACCAAATGGGGCGAGCACTACGGAGAGGCTTGAGGCTCGTGGCGCGTGTTGTCACTCCTCCAGCCTTACTCGACCTTCCATTCTAGGACGCCGCCGCTGTACTCCGGCTGTAACTGAACATCGAGCCTCAGCCCCGTCGTGTTGACGGGTTTGAATTTGACGCGATTGAATGTGTCGCTCGAGGTTGTGTATGGCCCCGTCGCTTCAACCGCCTTCCAATCGTCACCATCGCGATAGCGAATACTCCACGATTGCGGTATCCGACAGTGACCTTGTCCCGTGTCATCGAACCAGTAGACATCGACCTGACTGACCGCTCGCGGCTGATCAAACTCCAGTTGCAACCATTCGCGAGTTCCACGATGGTCCCACCAAGTGTGACGAGGGATGCTATGGTCGCCGGAACTCGACGGCTCGATTTGATCATTGATCGCATCCACGCTATCGCCGTGCCATACGTGCGACGCTGAGACACGACTTTGCGACGTGACGGTTGGAACCGCTTTCACCCGAGCCGTCGATGGATCTTGCGCCAGCCAGACTTCCATCTCACCCATTTCTCGATGAGCCCAGGCGTAATAAGGCACCGCCGTCATCGCCGTTTCGGTCACACCGATCGATCCATCATCCAGCCGGCGAGCCCGTTGAGCTTGACCGGTGATCACTTTGATACCGCCTAAGATGTCGGAGCGATCCTGCACCGCAAGACTCGCCGGATCTGACAAAACAAGGTCCGACACCGATCCGCCATTGTCGACAGCTTCCAAACAATAAACGATCGGACCGCGCTCAATGGCAATTCGATTTCGATTTGCCACAACCTTCTCATGAGCGACCACCGTTTTGATCGGCATCGGGAAATCAAGTTCGATCGTGTCGCCAGTTGTCCAGGTACGCCTGAGCACGGCATAGCCTCGGCTCCCTTGGTAATCCAGCGGCTTGCCGTTGATCCGAATTGTGGGCTCACCAGCAGACTCGCTTCGATAGCGATACAAATCACTCGGCAAAGGACGACCGGCAACCCAACCCGGGATGCGAGTATGCACAGCAAAGTCGGTTGGTTCGCTGACGTTGATCTCGATGCGAACCTGGCCGTCCCATGGATATCGCGTCACTTGCTTGAGCTTGACCTGAGTGTCGCCAACGGCCACGGAGGCGCTACCACCAACGTAAAGATTGACGTAAACACGATCGGCACGCGAGGCATAGATGTAACCGGCGATTGACGGAATAAACCGTACGACGTTGACGGGGCAACAAGAACAGCCAAACCACGGGCTGCGTCCCAGCTGCCCTTGGTTAAATCGTGTATGGCCGTTGCACGCCAGAGGATTGGGGTAGAAAAAACGATCGCCACTGAGTGAGATCCCCGAAAGAAAGCCGTTGTAAATGATGCGCTCCAATACATCGATGTACTTGCTCTCGCCATGCAAGAGGAACATTCGATGGTTGAAAAGCGCCTGCGCGATCGCCGCACAGGTCTCGTTGTAGGCCGTGGCGTTGGGCAAATCATAGTTTTCGCCAAAGGCTTCACCGTGTCGAGTAGAACCGACGCCGCCGGTCAGGTACATCTTTTTTGCGATAATGTTCTGCCATATCCGGTCAATCGCTCGGATATAAGATGTATCACCGGTCAGCGCTGCAACATCGGCTACGCCGGCGTACAAGTAACCGGCACGAACTGCGTGGCCGACGGCTTCATCTTGCTCCACAATCGGTTTATGGTCTTGGCAGTACGGTCCGTACGTTTTGCGATCAGCGGCTTTACCGCGGGCATCAATAAAGAACTTGGCCTGACGCAAGTATCTCGGGTCGCCCGTCACGCGGTACAACTTGACTAATCCAATTTCGATTTCCTGGTGTCCGGGAACGTCAAGTCGTTGGTCGGGTCCCGGTCCGAAAACCTTGCAGACGAGATCCGCATTCTTAATAGCAATATCCAACAGCGATCGTTTACCGGTCGCTTGATAGTGGGCCACCGCGGCTTCATAAAGGTGTCCGACGTTATAGAGTTCGTGGCCGGAGGCTAGATGCGACCATCGAGATTCGCGACCCGGATAGTTGTACTGCGGATCGCCAATTGTTCGAGCGGTATAGAAATAGCCATCCTCTTCCTGGGCTGCGGTGAACTTGGCAATCAACTCGTCGAGGTATCGATCCAATTCTTCATCTGGCTGCTGAGCCAAACAGTATGCCGCGCCTTCGACGACTTTAAAGACATCCGAATCGTTGAAGAAGATACCCTGAAAGCCGCCGGGTTTTAGACCACCGGCGACGGCGAAGTTATCAATGCGGCCGGTCTCCTCACACTTGCGAAAGTCGTAAGCAACGGTCACGTCACGATTGGTCTTGATCCGCGGCGACCAGAATTGATCGTCGACTTCGACATCGGTCAACGGAACGGGGCGAATCGGATAGTCGGGTTCGGCCACGAAGCCCACTTGCAGCAATCCAAGTGTGATCAAAAGCGAACCGACAGCCGTCTTCAATGTAGACATCGATCACCTCCCATTTCGCCGCGCGATAAACTCAATTGTGAGTGATTCTTGAGGACGGTAAAGCCCTATCGGTGTGCGACGTGCGACACCAACAGAAACCACTCGTGTTAACAACTCGCGAGCATCCCGCCACGCTACTTCGCAAACGGAAAGAGTTGATGTAGCTGATCGCGGCTAGGCTGCCGTCCGTACTCACACAGTTCGAACGCCTCAGCGTAGGCCGCATTGCCACCATCTTGCTCACCGTGGAAATCCTTCAATCCCTGGCGAAACCGCTTGGCCGTTGACCCGAATCGTCCCTTGAAGTTGTTGTAAACCAGGCTCTTCCGCGCAGCCTGCGAAGGTCCATCCGCCGGCAGCGACGTGACACCGCTGCAGCAACCACCCTCGTAGAATTGCGATTCCAAGGCTTCCACACATGCCATTTTCTTTTCAATCACGTCGTCAATCGCCACGACGACGTCGGGAGCGAACGGATTGGGTTTTTGGAATCGATCCTCGAAATAGAAGAAAACGGGATTGGTCGACAACGGTTCCGAATCCGGACAGAAAAAGGGGACGGTGACCATGTAAGCGGCGTCCTGCACCAGAACTCCGACGTTTCGATGATCAGGATGGTAGTCATTGGGTCGATGGCACATGACCACGTCGGCCTTCCAGTCGCGAATCAAACGCGTGATCGTACGCCGATTCTCCAGCGTCGGCATCAACTCGCCGTCATGAATATCGAGAACCTGTGTCTCAATACCCAGGATCTCGGCACAGCGTTCAACTTCGGCGGTGCGGCGCAGAGCGAGCGCTCCCCCTGCCATGCGCCAATGACCAATGTCGCCATTGGTTACTGAAACGAATTTCACTTTGTGGCCGGCTGCCGACCACATTGCCGCGACGCCCCCTGCTCGCAACTCGCAATCATCCGGATGGGCACCAAAACAAATGATCCGCAAGGGACGACCAGACGTCTGTGCATTGGCGGAATCTTGTACGCACACAGCGGTGACAACGAACATCAAGGTGAAAACAGTGGGTGCCACGAATTGGCCCTGGAAAAAGCAACGCATGGTGGAATCTCCTGTGTCGGACTCGGACTAAATTCACGGACGATGATTGTCTGCCGCCAGTTGTACCTTCAAGCCATCGGGATCGGGGAAGTAGATTCGTCCTGCATCGCGTACCACTTCCGGCTCGATTCCCTCAGCCTTCAACTTCTCCTCGGCCCGGTTCACGTCGTAGTTCTTGATCGAGTAGCAATAGTGGTCCATCCGTGGTTCATCACCACGAAACAGTGCAACGAAGTCATTGCCGCACGTCAAAAAGCAGTTTCGCTCGCCACCGTCACGCCGCACGGTCATGCCGAGATGCTTTTTGTAAAACTCACGCGATCGGAGCACGTCGGTAACACGCAACGCGATGTGATTGAGGCCAACGGCTTCAAACGTCGAGTCATTTTCTTCTTGCCCCATCGCCAACCGTCTACCACCTAGCACGGCGACCAGAGTACCCAATCCTGCCGCGAGTTGACGACGATTGATCTGTCCAGATTCAAATTGCCCAACCAAATCGTTAATCAAATGTTGCATTGTGATTCTCCGTGATCGTGAAGAGGGATGCACTCTTCCAAGAAACGACCTCCCCACAGCATGGGAGTGGTCACCATCGTACCAGACTGCTGAGCCAGTCGCCTCGGGCACCCGCAAGAAGCAGCAACGATTCTCGCACGCGTCGCACTCGATTCCTAAAAAAGTCACACGCTTCGGTACGATTTCTTTATACTCTGGGCATTCGGCTGGGATCGCAAGGTTGTGCGGCGACCGAAACGCGATTGTTCCATCTTCCCCTTCAACATGGGCGGCACTCTCATGGAAAGCTTCTTCCGTAGGCGACGGACGGGTTCACCAAATACTCGTGCAATGCAAATCCAGAGTTTGGAACCGCGCGTGGTCCTCGCCGCGGAACCGTTCATATCTGAATTCCAAGCATCTAACGCTGCCACGTTGGCAGACGAAGACAACGACTTCTCGGACTGGATTGAGATTCACAATCCAGATGAGTCACCGTCGAACTTGAGCGGATGGTACTTGACGGACGAACCCACTGACCTGCGGAAATGGAGAATCCCCGACGGCGTATCATTGGCCGAGGGGAGTCATCTGGTCATTTACGCATCGGGCAAGAATCGCGTCCTGCCTAATCAACCGCTGCACACAGACTTCAAGTTGTCCGCCAGTGGTGAACATCTGGCCCTCGTCAAGCCAGACGGCACGACCATCGTGCAATCGTTTGATTTTCCGGCCCAGTCAGAAGATGTCTCGTATGGAATCGCGGCAGGTCGTGAGGTGACCGAGTTGATTCCACGATCGAATGAGGTCTCCGTTTTGGTGCCGACCGACGGGTCACTTGGTACGGACTGGACGGATCCGACATTCGATGACACCGCTTGGCAATCCGGCACATCAGGTGTTGGTTATGAGACGACCGAGCAGGGATTCACTGTTCGCTATGATTTTAGCGAACCCTTAGGGCCCGAATGGACGGTCGACAATCCCGGTTCGGCGACAGTCGAATTAGTGGATGGTTCGTTGTCTATCGCAACTCCGGAAAACCACGAGACAACCTCGGAAGATCGAGGCATAGCGCCCATCGTATTTCACGAGATCCCAACGTTCGACGACGGCTCAACGCCCGACCAATGGGAGATTGTGACACATGTGACGCAACAGTCGAGTGATCGTGGCGTGGCGGGCATTCTGATCTACGATGGGACGACTCAAACACCGGCCATCACACTCGCCTATGCATCACGCTCCCGCTTCGAGCTACGTGCTGCGGGAGACAGAAAGCATTTTGACCGCGACTCCGGCGAAGACAGTTATTTTCTCAGGCTGACGCGTGACGACCGCGCCCAAACTTGGGGGGCATTCTACAAGTTGCTAGAGGACGATCCATGGATCTACCTGGGGGCGATTGCAGATGGCCTCGACGATGTTCCCATCGTTCTCGATCCGAAGCCCGCCCTCTTCACGTTAACGACGTCCAATACAATGATGACGGCCAGTTTCGACTTCGCCGAGTTCATTGTCGCGGACGAGCGCACATCTTATGAGTCTTCAATCGCGCTGAATGTTAAGGACGAATTCAGCGGCAAGAATAGCTCGATCTATACGCGGATGCCGTTCACTTTGGGAGGCAATCCGAGTCAATTCGATGAGCTACGGATGGACGTACGTTTCGACGATGGTTATCGCGCTTATTTGAACGGCACGCTGATCTCAGAACATAACACTCCCCTGCCACCGCCGCCGCCAGCGCCAAACGTCTTGCCTTGGAACGCTCACGCCGAAGGCACCGCGGGAGCCCGCCGAGGACAAATACCCGTCACTCAAATCGACGTCATCGAGTTCCGCGATGCGCTCAGTCCAGGACAAAATGTACTGGCCGTGCACGGACTCAACGTCGCGGCTGACGATCGAGACTTCTTTTTCGACGCGCAACTATTCGGCACTCAGTTCGTCGCTGGCAAAGAACAGGTGTTCACGAGCCCCACTCCCGGCGCGGCAAACTTGCTACCTGCGGCCTCGCCACCCGAGATTCTTACCGACCAAGGTCTGGCCTTTGGGAGCGTGACCGTTGAGATCGGCTTGGCGGAACCATTAAGTGGATTGGAGATCCGATACACGTTGGATGGCAGCGATCCGACGCAAGAGGCCCTTCTATATACCAGCCCGTTTGTTCTGACCGGTAGTGCGATGATTCAGGCACGTGTCTTTGATGCATCGCCCGAGCCGATTGTGGAACCAAGTTCGATGAGCGCCGCGACGGTCATCGTCGCCAGCGAAGACTTACGGAATCGCACTTCCGACATTCCAATCATCGTTCTGGATACGCTCGAAGAACGATTGCCAGGTAGTGCGACAAACCAGCTTCGCCGAGCGAACGTCGTCGCGGTCGAGGTTAGCCGTGCAACGGGCCGCGCATCGCTCAGCAATGGTAACGTCGACTACGTTGGACGTGGTGGGCTTCGTGACCGCGGGTCGAGTACGGCCAGTCAACCGAAGCCCAACATGACCTTCGAAACGTGGGGCCCCAACGGAACCGATAAGGATGACGATGAAAACGTCGGCTTGCTCGGCTTCTCATCCGAAAGTGATTGGGTTCTCCATGCGCCGCACAACTTTGATCGTGCAATGATCCGGAATCAGCTTGCCTACGGGCTGAGCAATCAGATTGGTCAATGGGCGCCGAAAACGCGCGCGGTCGAAGTCTACCTCAATCGAAGAGATACTGTCGTTGACGAAAGCGACTACATGGGTGTCTACGTCCTCACCGAAAAGATTAGCCAGGGTGCGGGGCGTCTGGATATCGCCGCGATCAGTCCCGAAGACCAGGAAGAACCGGATGTCACGGGAGGTTACATCTGGAAGGTCGACCGCGCAGACCCCGATGCCGGAAGGCTTTCAGCCGGTGGAATCGAAGTCAACTGGGTCTACCCTAAGAGTCCCTCTAGCCGAACAGCGCGAGATGACCAAAAAGCGACAGGAGACCAACAGCGGTGGGTCACTAGCCACTTTCGCGACGTTGCAAATGCACTTCGTCGGGCTGACATCGCCGATCCAGACGGCTACTCGAAGTACATTGACGTGCCATCCTGGGTCGATCATCACCTGTTGAGCGTGTTGATGGACGACGTCGACGCGTTCGCTTTGAGCGCCTACTTGTTCAAGGATCGGGGGGGCAAGATCCACATGGGCCCACTCTGGGACTTTGACCGGTCGGCGGAATCCTTGGACAACCGCGACGATGATCCCGAACGCTGGGGCGGTTCGGGCGGCAGCAACTTCTTCAGTCGCAACTGGTACACGCAAGTTTTCCGCGACCCGGGCTTCTGGCAGGCCTACGTCGACCGTTGGACCGAGTTGCGTCGTACGTCGTTTAGCCTCGACAATGTTGACGCTTTGATCGACAAGCTGGCCGGTGAAGTCGAAGAATCTCAGGAACGCAACTATCTGGCGACGGTTAACCGCACCGTTCGCCCGCGTACCAGAAGTGCTTATATATCCGGCAAACTAGATGGCACGTGGCAAGGCGAAGTCGAGCATCTGCGAAAATGGCTTCATGACCGAATCGCGTTTATTGATTCCAACTTTGCCCAACCGCCGGTGTTCTTCCTGGATGATCAGGAGATCGAAAAGGTGGATCCAGATACGCGTGAGGAAATCAAGGGCATCGAGGTCACACCCGGTCAGCAGATCAAAATCACCGGTCCCAAGATCGTTCTCTTTGATGATACCCCCTTCGTCTCGAATGAAGTCGGTGCCACGACAGCCAAATACTTCATTCCCACCGACGATTCACTAGGCGACGATTGGGCGGCCCCCGATTTTGATGATTCGCAATGGCCTTCCGGACAGCTGGGCATAGGTTTTGACACGACGGATCCGGATACCGGCGAGATTACAGGTGACCTCGGTCCGCTGATCGCGACACCTATCCAGAACCCAACCGCAGTCCAAGAAGGGGGCACCACCGTATTTACGCGGGTTGAATTTGATGTCGCCGATCTTGAGGCGATTCAATCAGGCGCTTTGACGTTACGCATGCAATATGACGATGGTTTCGTCGCCTATTTGAACGGGACCGAAGTGCTGCAACAAAACCTGCGCGACGACTTGGCTTGGGACGGGCGGTCCTCGACCCGACAAAGTAGTCGCGACAATGAGATCGTGGAAAACCCCGAGGACTTCGATCTGTCGGAGTACACGAATCTGATCGTTGAGGGGAGAAACGTACTGGCCATTCGCGGTATCAACTCGAGCACGAACAGCGGTGACTTTGTCGTGCTGCCCGGCCTGGTGAGTCGGCATTTCGAGTTCGGTATCAGTCCGACGGCAACGGTCTACTACACGACGGACGCCACGGATCCTCGCGGCCCCGACGGCATGCCGAGTGCATCGGCCATTTTGGTTGAGGATCAGACGATCACGATCAATGAGAACACGCGGATCATTGCACGCGCCTTCGACGAAACAAATCGCGGCACGGAGGCACGGATCGTACGTACCGATTGGAGCGGCATCACGCAGTTCGACGTCTCGGTCGCTGCATCGCCATTGGTGATTTCAGAGATCCAATACAATCCGTCTGAGCCGACGCAAGCAGAATTGGACGCGGGGTTCGAGAGTGATGACTTTGAGTTCATGGAATTGCACAACCCCAGTGATTCGCCAACCAGCCTGGTCGGCATCGAGTTAACCGACGGCGTCGAATTCGATTTTCTCGATTCGGACTTGCGATCGTTGGATGCCAACGGACATGTCGTCATCGCCAGCAATCCGGACGCCTTGCGAACGAGGTATGGCCAAGAGTTGCCAATTGCCGGTAGCTACAACGGGCAACTCGACAACGCCGGCGAGGACGTTGATCTGGTTGATGCCACAGGCCAGATCATCTTCTCGGTCAACTACGGCGACGGTGATCCATGGCCCGTGCGTTCCGATGGATCGGGTGCTTCGCTCGAGTTGATCAACCCAGCCAACGTCGATGTGGCCAGGCAAAGCAAGTGGTACAGTTGGCGGGCCAGTAGTGAAAACGGCGGTTCACCGGGACGATCCGGCAACGGCGAAGTGGGAATCGCGATCAACGAGATCATCGCGAACACACAGGGCGACGCGGTCGACCTGCGCGATTCGATCGAACTGCTGAACACGAGTCAGCAGGACATCGACCTAAGCGGTTGGTACTTGAGTGACTCAGCAAACGCCTTGTTCAAGTTCGCGATTCCAGCGGGCACGGTGATCGCTCCGGGTCAATATCTGGTGTATGACGAACAGAATCTCGGTTTCGGGCTCAGCGGTCTCCGCGGCGACAGCGTTTGGCTGGTGCATCAAGACAGCCAAGGTCGTGTTGATCTGTTTGGCGACGACGTGCACTTTGGTCCGACCATCAACGGCGAATCTATGGGGCGACTACCCAATGGGTCTGGCCGCCTAACTCCACTGGAACGTCACAGCCTTGGTGCGGAAAACTCGACTCCGCGCGTCGGTCCCGTGGTGGTTTCCGAAATCCAATACAACTCGGTGGTCTCCGACGCAGCTTTGGCCATCGATCCGTTCTTGGAAGGCAGTGACCTGGAGTTTGTCGAAATTCACAACCCGACCGCTGCCGATGTCAACCTGACCAATTGGCGACTGCGCGGTGGTGCAGACTTCAATTTCGAGGACGAGGCAACCTTGCCGGCGGGAGAGACATTGGTCGTCGTCAAGTTTAATCCCGAAAACCCCGACAACGTAAATCGTGTGCGAGCGTTTCGAGAGTACTACGGAATGAGCGACGACGTTCGTTTGCTCGGAGGCTATGCCGGTCAACTGAACAACAGCGACGACCGTGTCGTGCTCCAACGCAGCGAAACAACGACCGATGACGCGGTCTATCATGTGCAAGAAGATGAAGTCCTCTATGACGATCTCGCTCCCTGGCCAATCGGAGCTGATGGAACAGGACAATCATTGCAGCGCACCACTAGCGACGCGTTTGGCAATCAAGCGAGTTCCTGGTTTGCCGGAGCACCTACGCCTGGCACGATTGCTGGTGGCATCCCGGGTGACTTCGATGACAATGCGGAAGTCAACGCCATGGATATCGATTTGCTATTTGCCCAGATTCGGGCTGGCTTGCACGATGCTCGCTTCGACCTCACAGGCGACGGCCTGGTTGATGACAACGATCGCGACCGGATGATCAAGCAAATCGTGTCGACGGCCTATGGCGATGCGAACCTCGATCGGATTTTCAACTCCAGTGACCTCGTTGAAGTTTTCAGCCGCGGTGAATACGAAGATGGCACCGCATTGAACTCAGGCTGGGAAGACGGCGATTGGGATGGCGATGGTGACTTCTCGACGAGCGATTTGGTGCTCGCCTTCCGCGACGGTAAGTACGTGCCGTAAAAATGCGCATGGTTGTGTCGGAAATGGCCCCGTTGGGGCCGGAATACGGTTTTTCGATGTGATGTTCCCAGGGCAGCCACGAAGTGCTGCCCTCACGAAATGGCAAGGCACGGGTCATGCGATTTGGGCTCTGGATGCGGAATCGATATAATGATGGGCCCTCATGGCCTACCGAAATCGCGCGATCAATCCGTTCGTAATCGCCTCCATCCTGTTCGTGGCCGAAACCTCGACCCAGGCTGCTGATCTCGTCTCGTTTGAACTGGACGTGATGCCGGTTCTAAGCGCCGCGGGTTGCAACGCGGGCGCGTGCCACGGCAAGCAGCGAGGACAAAATGGATTCCAACTCTCGCTGCTCGGATTCGACGCCGACTTTGACTACGAAGCCCTCGTTCACCAAGGACGTGGTCGACGCGTTTCACCTGCCGCACCGGACTCAAGCCTATTGCTGCTCAAAGGATCAGCTCGAGTTCCGCATGGAGGTGGACCGCGACTGGACCGGTCGAGTCCCTTGTATGCCGTCATCCGGAAATGGATTGCGCAGGGCATGCCACGCAGCAATCCCGAAGAGCCGAAGCTGCAGGGAATTGTCGTCGAACCAGTTGAACGAATTCTTGAGCTTCATGAGACGCAACAACTTTCAGTCACCGCGAATTATTCGGATGGGTCGTCACGCGACGTGACACACGTTGCCACATTTCAATCCAATGAACCCGCGATCGTTGCCGTCGACAAGGTCGGTCTGTTAAGAGCAGGAAGTCTTGCCGGTGAAGCCTCGATCATGGTTCGCTACATGGGCAACATTGCCACGTGGAACACCGCGATTCCGCATCAAGGCGATGTCTCGCCGGATCACTACGAACATCTGCCACGTTGGTCCTTCATCGACGAATTCGTCTGGACGCGACTGAAACAGTTGAAAATGGAGGCCAGCCCACCGGTCAACGATGCAACGTTTTTGCGACGGGCGCACCTGGACATTATCGGACGACTACCGACTCCCGTCGAAGCACGTGAATTCCTCCAAGACCAAGATCCCAACAAGCGGCGTCGTTTGATCGATCGACTCCTGGAGCGTCCCGAGTATGCGGATCACTGGGCCAGCAAATGGGCAGATCTGCTCCGTCCGAATCCGTATCGGGTCGGTATCAAGGCCACGTTGAATTTGGACGCATGGATTCGCGACGTGTTCCGACGAAACCTACCGTATGACGAGTGGGTCCATCAACTTGTAACTGCCCAGGGTAGCACTTGGCGAAATGGTGCAGCGACATTGTTTCGGGATCGCCGCCAGCCAGAAGAAATAACCACGGCAGTCAGTCAACTGTTCCTTGGCGTGCGACTTGAATGTGCCAAGTGTCACCATCATCCGTTCGAAGTTTGGGGGCAGGACGACTTCTACGGAATGGCAGCATACTTTGCGCGGGTCGGCCGTAAAGGAAGTGGCATCTCGCCACCGATCTCCGGTGGAGAAGAGATTGTCTATACCAATACCTCGGGAAATGTGAATCATCCCATTACCGGCAAATCCGTCGCACCCAAACCGTTATTTGGTGTCGCCCGCGAAGTGACGGCGACGGAAGATCCACGCAAGGTCCTGGCCGAATGGCTAGTCAGCAGCCAAAACGAATACTTTGCACGCGCCGGCGCGAATCGCATCTGGGCTGAACTGATGGGACGTGGCTTGGTCGAGCCGGTTGACGACCTGCGTGCGACGAATCCCGCGAGCAATGGACCACTGCTTGCAGCCTTGGCCGAAGAGTTTCGACGTGTCGAGTTTGATCAAAAAGAGTTCATCCGATCAATTACCAACTCCTATGTCTATCAGCTCTCGTCGACCCCAAGAACGAGCAACACGTCGGATCGGCGCAACTACTCTCGTCATTACCGACAACAAATGCGTGCCGAAGTTCTACTTGACGCAGTCTGCGACGTGACAGGAATCGGTGAGGCATTCGTCGGCGAGAGTCGGCATGCAGTACCGCCGGACACACGAGCTGCGGAAGCGTGGACCTTTCGACTCAGTTCGCCGTTTCTGGATGCCTTTGGTCGACCCGACGCCAATCAAGATCCTCCCTGCGAACGGATTGGTGATTCAACCGTCGTTCAAGCACTCCACATGATGAACGCTCAGCACATGCACGACAAAGTGACAAACGACCAGGGCCGTGCAGCGAAGTTAGCCGAGAGCGATTTGAAAGCGGGTCAGATTCTAGATGAGTTGTACTTGTCCGCTTATTCTCGTTATCCTAACGCCGAGGAACACTCAGCCGCCGAGCCGCTTTTTGGAGCATCCACAGACCAAAGACGCAAGGCGACCGAGGATCTGATGTGGGCGGTTTTGAATACACCGGAGTTTTTGTTGAAGAACTAGTGCGAGTGAAAACTCGGACGCCAAATTCGAGACAATTCAGATGTACAAAAACTGCGCAGGAATCACGCGTCGTAATTGTTTGCAGTTAGGACTCGGTGCACTCGGCGGCGGCCTGGTTAACCTCTTGGGTCTTCGCGCGCAAGCAGCCACTCCGTCGACTGCGAGGAGCGACACGCGTTGTATTCTCATCTGGCTCGATGGTGGACCCTCGCATTTCGAAATGTTTGATCCGAAGCCCGAAGCTCCTGAAGAGATACGGGGCGAGATTGGATCGATCGCCACACAGATTCCCGGCATCCGGTTTGGCGAATACTTGCCAAAGCTCGCCAGCATGACGGACAAGCTGGCCGTCATTCGATCGGTTCGGCATGATCAGGGCAATCACGGCGCCGGCAATCACTACATGATGACCGGCGCGCCCCCGCGAATCCCGGTTGGCTGCGGGGCGTTCGTCAGTTTCCATCCCAGCATGGGTGCGGCCACGGCACACGATCGGGGAATTCAGAAAGGCATGCCAGCCTATTTCTCGATGCCGTCCATGACTCGCTCCGGTGGCCCCAGCTTTCTCGGCGCCAACTACGCTCCCTTCGTTGTCGGCGGCGATCCGAACAACAAGAACTTTCGTTTGCGCGACGTAGCGCTACCGAGCGGGCTCAGCGACGATCGTTTTCACCAGCGCCATGATCTACGCCATTTGGTTGATCGCATGGCACGTATCAACGAGCAGGCAGCTGCTGATCCGGCCGTCGCACTGGACCAAGTCTATCGTCAGGGTTTTGATCTAGTTACAAGCCCCGCAGCCCAAGCGGCCTTCGACATCCAACAGGAAGATGACAAGATCCGCGACGCATACGGGCGCAATGACTTCGGCCAGCGGTTGCTTTTGGCCCGGCGATTGGTCGAAGCCGGAGTGCCGTTCGTGACAATCAACGACGGTGGCTGGGATCATCATTCAGAGATCTTCCCGAAGATGCGGAAGACGCTGCCAATGATCGATATGGCCGTCTCGTCTCTGCTATCCGATTTGGATGATCGCGGATTGCTCGACAGCACCCTGGTGTTAATGCTCGGCGAGTTTGGACGAACACCAAAGATCTCAACGCTGGCCGATCGCAACACGCCCGGACGAGATCACTGGGCAAATGCAATGTCGATTCTGTTCGCGGGGTGCGGTACGCCAGGAGCTCAGATCATTGGTGCAACCGATCGAAATGGCTACGCCGCCTGTGAACGAATTCTCTCACCGGAGAACTTCGTGTCGACCGTCTACCGTAAACTGGGAATCGATCCCAACAAGATCTATCACGCGCCGAACGGACGGCCGGTTCACCTTGTGAGCGACTCCGAACCCATTACGGAGTTGATGGGGTAAGCGTCTGTCGTTGTAATGAACTTCCATGCCCCGCGCATTGTCCTTCTGCTTGTAGCTCTTGCCTGGCCACGCTTCGCAAACGGCCAGCCCAACGTCAAGTATCTCTATCCGGCGGGGGGCGAGATCGGCACAAGTGTGGATGTCAAAGTTGACGGTGAACTTGCTAAGTGGCCAGTCGGTGTTTGGGTACATCAGTCAGGATTAGTCGTTAAGCCCAGCTCGGTGGAGGACGACGAGCGACGGCTGAACATTGAGATTACGCCCGCAGCGAAACCAGCCGTTTACTGGCTCAGGGTGTTTGATAGTACCGGTTCCTCGGCGCCAAAGCCCTTCATTGTCGGCTGGTTACCGGAAGTCTTGGAAGAAGAGTCGAACAACTCGATCAAGGACGCGCAGACTTTACGCGAGCAGACGAAAGATCCGGCGGCGCTGATCGTCAATGGTCGTCTGCAGCAACGTGGTGACGTAGACGTCTATGCGATCCATGTTGCAAAAGGTCAAAAGCTGGTTGCTGATATCGACGCTCATCAGCCGCTGGGTAGCGCCGTCGATACCGTGCTACAGATTCTCTCACCCGATGGATTTGTCACATCTCAAGTCGACGATCATCTCCAGCTCGACCCTCGCTTGGTCTACAACATTCCAAAAGATGGGATATGGTACATCCGCGTCTTTGGTTTTCCCGCAACGCCGACCAGCAGAATTCAATTTGCAGGCGACCCCGCGTTCGTATACCGTCTGACCATTTCAACCGGCCCTGTGGTCGATCACGCGATGCCCTTGGCCGCCCACAAGACACAGGCGACTGACTTTCAATTGTTCGGCTGGAATCTTCCTCCAAGCTTGCGACAACTGACACTCACACCCCGGGCAGAAAGAGATCGACTACTGCTGCGTGCCGACGGCTTAACGCGCTCGATCGACGTACCACTGGTTACCGACGCACTGATTGTCGAACGTGAGCCGTGTTCGGTAGCGGAGCCAATGGCCATCGAATTGCCCGCGACCATTACCGGCCGAATTCAGCCACGAGGCGATCGTGACGCTTTCAAGTTCGCGATCGAGCGCGATCAGACGGTCGTCGCGACACTTGAGAGTCGAACGTTGGGCTATCCGCTGGATGGTGTTATTGAACTCATGGACGCCAATGGAAAACAACTCGCCAAGAATGACGACGCGGGCGGATCACGAGACGCAGCTCTGACTTACCGCATGGGTGTCGACGGTCCATTGCGTTTGGCGGTCAGCGACTTGCACGGTAACGGTGGCGAAAGCTTTGTCTACCGATTACGAATAAACCATGCCGCGCCCGCGTACGCACTCTCGATTGCCAACCACCAACAGATTCTCAGAGCTGGCGAGAAATCAGAACTCGCCGTTAGCATCGAGCGCTCCCATGGACACAACAAGTCCATCTCGCTCTCAGTCGAAGGCCTGCCGGCCGGCATTTCTGTTGCTGACGCCCAGTCGCATGCCGACGGAGACTCGGCAAAACAGGTCAAGCTCGTCTTCGACGTCGAGCCGTCTGCAGCCGTCGCAAGTGTCCCGATTCGGATCGTCGGTCACGATGGGCAAGCCAAGAGACACGCAAAAATGTTCGGTGGAAAGTTAGACACGCTGTGGGTGACGGTCACAGCTGGCGACGAGGACTAAGACATCAACACCCGACAGCGAGACCAAACACCATGCATCCGACTCAGGTCCTCGCCCAGGCAAGTTGTGTGATCTTCGACTTCGACGGCGTCATTGCCGATTCGGAGGAGTTTCAATTGCAAGTCTGGGGCGAAGTCTTGGCCAGCCGTGGTATCCAGCCGGCCGAATTCTCGGTGCATACCATCGCCGGGCTTTTGGATCGCGAATCGATCAAGAATCTATGCCCTCGCGGCTCCGAACAAGATCACGCGGAACTAGTGGCTTTGAAGGCCCAAGCATGCCGAGATCGAGAAACCGAAATTGAGCGTGTTCCCGGCATTTGCCAAGTGCTGGAGTCGCTCGCCGGGCACCAAAAGCGATTTGTGTGCTCAAGCTCAGCCCCAGATCTGATTCGAGGTTTTTTGGGGCGTCAGTTGTCACACATTCAATTCGACGGCGTCATCGGTGCCGGTGACTATGCCAGCTTCAAGCCGCATCCGGAACCGTATCTCACGGTGCTCAAAATCGCCGGAGTGACGGCTGACCAAGCCATTGCGATCGAGGATTCACCAACGGGTGTTCGCTCAGCCCAAGCCGCAAACATCACAGTGATTCATTTTGATCGTTACCGGATGGGGGCGAAATCAGAGATGGTGGTTCATTCGTTGCACGAGCTTCGCCAATAGTGTGTGCCTCGAGCGAAGGTGGCAGGACCGATGTTGATACGGCGTTGCCGTGGGCCCCGTTGGGGCAAAGCTGTTTGTTGTGTTGCGTACTCAGGGCAGCGCTACGCTCGCCCTGGGCTTTGCTAGGGCCGCCGCGGTGCGGCTCAATGACCTTGCAGCCGACGTGAAATGTAGATCATCCCACCGCCAATCATCGCCAGCACACTTCCGCTGCAGACGTTAACCACCGATGCGCGAAAGTTATCCAATGTCCAACATGTTCCCAGAAGAACAAGCGCGCCGAGAATGATAAAGAAGAACCCGAGCATGCGTAGGGATGTGGCTTCGCGTTGCGGTGGGGTGCCCGGAATCTCGTTCATTCTTGCCGACCCACTACCTTCCGAAAAACAGATAGATTGCAATGTAGGGCAATACGACCACAGTCGCCCAAACTCGGAGGTCGCGCCACCAGTGACCATCGGGCGCTCCGCGAAAGATGAAGTCACGTCGCAAGAACCAGACCCATACCAGGGCGATGACGTACAGTCCTACGGCACTGGCGACCGCGACCGTCATCGGCAATTGCCCCAGCCATTCGTCGATGGGCACATGAACCGCCTTGAGTGGTGGGCCAAGCCGCTCACGCAGTGACTCTCGTATGTGGTCCAGCCACGTACGTTCGTCTTCAGCGACGCTCGCCAGCTGAAACACTGTCAGAAAACAAGCTCGAATTAATGCGTCAATCGACACGAAACACTCTCAAGAGTCGGACGAGTCATTCGTAATCACCGAACCGTAAACCAATCCCTTTAGTTTCTCGGGCGGCTCACGCGGAGTCACGAGACTGACGGCGATCGTCACAATCAAGGAAACAAGGAACGACCAAAACGAAACGTAGAGGTAAGCGGCTTCGGATAGGAAAACCGCATCACCAAGTAAGTTCAAACCAAAGGTCAAGCAGCAGCCGACGGTCAAGCCGGCGAATCCTCCCCACCCCGTGGCGCGTCGCCAAAATATTCCTAGTAACAGGATGGCCAACGTGGGACCTTGGAACAGTGAGAGAAGGGTCTGGATCACATCGTACAACGTAGACGACTTCCGAAACTCAGGGGCGTACCAGGCAGCAAAGAGAAGTACTGCGGCGGTCAAAGTTCGGCCGAGGATCAGGCCGAATCGATCGGAAAACAGCTGCCCAGTTACGAGACGATGAATGGGTCGATAGACATCACCGGTAAAAATGGTCACGCACGAATTCAAGTAAGAGTCGACGCTTGACATGAGTGCCGCAAAAAAGGCGGCAAACATCAACCCCTTCAAACCTTCCGGCAGCAACGCGTTGATCAAGGTCGGGATTGCCGCGTCGCCCGGTGCAAGATCTGGCACCAACGACCGTGCTGCCATACCCGGTATAAAAACCAGCACCGGAATCATTAGTTTGAAGATGCCGGCGGTCAGCATCCCGGCCTTCGCGTCCCACTCGGTTCGCGCACCCAGCGCCCGCTGCATCACCGCCTGATTGCCGACAAAATAACCCGTCGACATCACGATACCGAGGCTGAAAACCATACCGGGCCAGGGATACTCGGTGCCCGGTTCATGAGGTTGAAGGAGGTGGAAGTATTCTTCGGTTACTTCCGCCTGAGCGAGAATACTCTCTCGCATTCCAGACCACCCGCCGACCTCCCACATTCCCAGCACCAGCAAAGCGGCCGTGCCGACAAACATGACGATCAACTGCATCACGTCCGTCATGACCACAGCCGCTAATCCGCCGCTCACGGTATAGATGCCCACAATGATCGCTGTCACCCAGATGCCAATCCGATGGTCCCAACCGAGCAAGTCGTTCAGGAAGACGGCGGACGTCCACAACATGATGGACAGCGTCAGCAACATGAACAGCAGTAAGACGGAAGCCAACAGCCAACGCGTCGGCCCATTGTACCGACGTCCTAGAAATTCAGGCAGCGTATAGACACCGGCACGCCAATAGTACGGCACGAACACAAACGCAGCAATCAACAGCGCTGGCACCGAGCCAATCCAATCGAAGTTTGCTTGGGCGATCCCACGCTGATAGGCCGCATCCGCGCCGGTGATCAAATCGACAGCGCCAATGTCGCTGACCACGATCGACATACCAATTGCCCAAAACGGCAGACTACGACCCGCCAAAAACAAGTCACCAGCCGAATGCACGTACTTCGCAAAATAACTTCCGATGAGCAGAACACCCGTCATGTAAACCACGATGACGGCGTAGTCGATGGACGCAAGATCATGCATGGGAAATGTACTGGAAGCTCAACGAGGTGGCCTAATGAAGTCGGCAGTCTACCACAAAACATTGACGTGCCGAAGATGACGCACTCCGTCGAACACTTTACAATGTCGCGATACGCGCAAAGCACGCAAGCGGCGCGCGTCACATTCAGCAAGCCATACCTGCTCTGCACGGATACCTCGATGTCCCGACCTGAATCATCCGCTCGCGCCGCGTTGTTGGGCGGACCCAAGTGTTGCGACTTTGACTGGCCCACGTGGCCCATTCATGATCAGACCGAAGAAGCAGCAATCCTTGACGTGTTGCATTCGGGTGACTGGTGGTTCGGGGAAAAAGTACGGCAGTTCGAGGCCGAATTCGCGGCATTTCAAGGCTCGGACTATGCCGTCACATGCACCAACGGAACAACAGCGATCGAAATGGCACTGCGTGGTCTTGGGGTTGTTGAGGGAGACGAAGTGATCGTGCCGCCGTACACGTTCATCGCTACCGCTAGCGCCGTGGTGACGGTGGGCGCAGTCCCCGTGTTCGCCGACATCCTTCCAGATACGCTTTGTCTGGATCCAGCCGACATTGCCGACAAGATCACGCCGCGAACAAAGGCGATCATACCGGTCCACGTGAGTGGCCTCATGGCAGATATGGACCAACTCAGCAAGCTGGCCGATGAGCGTGGCTTGGTCGTCCTCGAAGATTCTGCCCACGCATGGGGCAGCCAGTTAGACGGCAAAGGTGCCGGAACGCTGAGCCGATGTGGAACATTCAGCTTTCAGGTGACCAAGAATATCACCGCAGGTGAAGGTGGCATACTCGTCACCAACGACGAGGAGTTGGCCGAACTGTGTCGAAGCTTTACTCACTGCGGCCGTACCAAAGGTTCCGCCTGGTACGATCATGATGTGCTTGGAAGCAATCTACGCATGACCGAGTTCCAGGCTGCCGTACTGATCGCGCAGCTGGGTCGCCTCCCAAGTCAGATTGAGCGTCGTCACCGCAACGCGCAACTGATCGACCAAACCATCGCCGAATTCCCGGCATTACGTCGCTTGGCTTCCGCCCCTCGCATGAGTCGACGCAGTTACCACATGTACATCTTCCGCGTCGACGAATCTGCGCTCGGCATCTCTCGGGACCAATTCATTGAAGCCCTCAACGCCGAAGGGGTCCCCGCATCGGCGGGCTGGTACCGGCCGTTGTACTTCAATGGTGTGTTTCGAAACGCTCACGTCGGGCCGCCTCACGGCATCAAGTCACCATTGGCTGGCAAAGGCGTCGACTATACAGCGACATCGTGTCCCGTCTGCGAACAAGTCTGCCAAGACGCGGTCTGGATTCCTCAGGACGTACTGCTCGCCGACGAGTTGCAAATCGAACAACTCAATTTGGCGATTCACAAAGTGGTGGCGAATGCCGAGGCACTCAGCGCTGTTTGACCTGGCTGCGACATCGGGCAGCCTACGAAGAAGCTCACTAGAAACATGGACAATAACTTCCTAGCCGGCGTTGTCGAAGGTTTTTATGGTCAACCGTGGTCGCATGCACAGCGGCTGGAGCTGTTTCAATGGATGAGTCAATGGGGCTTGAACACCTACTTCTATGCACTCAAAGACGACATGAAACACCGTGCTGTTTGGCGAGAGTGCTACGACGATACCGAGTTGACGTTGCTCGCTGAGGTGATCGAAAGCTGCAACAACCACTCGATTAACTTCTTCTACGGCCTGAGTCCTGGACTGGACATTCGCTTTACGGACCCATCTGAACTGAAGGCCATCAAGCAGCGCTTTCAACAGTTGATCACGGTCGGCGCACGTTGCTTTGCGTTGCTTTTTGACGACCTACCCGGCGAAATAGGCGAGCAAGATCGACAAGTGCATCGTTCTGTCGCATCAGCGCAATGCTCGGTCACCAACGACATCCACCAATGGCTCCGCGAACAGTTTTCTGAAAGTCGATTGCTGTTCTGTCCAACGCCCTACTGTGATCGCATGGACCAGGCCGGGCTTGGCGGCGAAAACTACTTGGACACCATCGGGCAGGAGCTGACTCCGGAGGTCGATGTGCTGTGGACAGGCCCGGAAATCATTTCCAAAACGATCCCCACCGAGTCGATCCAGAGGCTACGTCAGCGAATCCAGCGGAAACCCGTGATTTGGGATAATTTGCACGCCAATGACTATGACCTCCGACGCCTGTACTGCGGACCCTATTCAGGTCGGCCGCCCGAGTTGCTGGAGGAGGTTGGAGGCATCCTGGCCAATCCCAACAATGAGTTCCCGATCAATTTCATTCCAATCAAGACGCTGGCTCAGTTCATTCATCATCCGACTGACTATTTTCCATCAAGGGCCTATTTGTTGGCGCTCGCCCAATGGTTGGATCAATACGAAACGGTGAAGGAGCCAATCGCGTTTGATGACCTGGTTCTGTTGGCCGACTGTTATTTCCTACCTCACAAGGAAGGAAGGTCCGCCGAGCGTCTGCAATCGATCATCGCTGAGCTTATCAAGCAACCCTGCGCATCCTGGGAGAGCCAGTACGATGAGTTTCTGGAGGCATATCGCCGGATCGAACGAATCTTCGAAGGACTCACACAGCTGAAGCGACGGGATCTGTTTTACGGATGGAGCCGACGCGTTTGGGAGTTGTATGAAGAGCTTGATCTAGTCCGAAAGTTCCTTAAAAAAAAGAAAAAGGCTGC
>CAJHYQ010000387.1_pt1 | contig 42466 bp, 37 predicted proteins | sample 9198721 | NCBI WGS metagenome assembly CAJHYQ01 (sample SAMEA7708357, study PRJEB35096) | sediment metagenome | biome: marine neritic benthic zone biome [ENVO:01000025]; feature: sediment [ENVO:00002007]; material: shallow marine sediment [ENVO:03000034] sea grass bed [ENVO_01000059] ... | reverse complement strand
GGCCCGTGATGGGCAAGGCATTTTTGGGAGGGCGAGGCTCCTGCCGAGCCGAGTGCGTTTTGCGGCTCGGCAGGAGCCTCGCCCTCCCAAAAATGCCCTCGCCCTCCCAAGATTAAGAGTAAGAGCTTGCGAATAAGATTGGGCACCAACGGTTTAAAAAACTATCGATGCTGTCGGCCAAGGATTATCGGGCGATTGTCAGCGGACAGCGTCGCAGACCACTCGACGCTCTGATCCGTTGCGGACTGGCGATTGTCGAGGTGCCCTACGCCTGTGCGATGCAGATTCGCAATCGACGCTTCGACCACGGCCATCTACCAAGTCATCGAGTCGAAGTACCGGTGATCAGCGTTGGCAATCTGACGCTTGGCGGAACCGGAAAGACGCCCATGGTCGCCTGGCTCGCTGGCTGGCTCCGTCAGCGGCAAATCCGGGTTTCGATTGTCAGTCGTGGTTACGGTGCTGGGCAAGATTCGCGCAATGATGAAGCGCGTGAGATTGAAGCGCGTCTACCGGATGTTCCTCACGTCCAGAATCCTGATCGAGTGGCCGCGGCGCGCATCGCCATCGACGAACTTGGTACCCAGATGATCATCCTGGACGATGGCTTTCAGCACCGGCGATTGGCGCGCGATCTCGATCTGGTCCTCATCGACGCGACCGAGCCCTTCGGGTTCGATCGCGTGTTCCCTCGAGGTATGTTGCGCGAACCCTTGAGCGGTTTGCAGCGGGCAGACGCGGTCGTGCTCACCCGGTGCGATCTGGTCGCGCAGGAATCACGTCAGAAGATTCGGCAGCGAGTTACACAAATTGCACCGCAAGCGAAATGGATCGAAGTTGCCTTCCGCCCCTCTCACCTGTTTTCAGCGAGCGGAAGGACAAAACCGTTGGCTTCGATATCAGGAAGTCCAATCGCCGCTTTTTGCGGAATTGGTAATCCATCCGCCTTTCGCGAGACCCTGACCACGTGCGGTCTGAACGTCAAGGCACTACGCGAATTCCCAGATCACCATCAATTCGGTCGACAAGATATCGACTCACTCACCGACTGGGTCCGCCAAGACACAGAGATTGAAGCCGTCGTGTGCACTCATAAAGACCTGGTAAAGATCTCGATTGATCAACTTGCAGACAAACCTCTGTACGCCATCGCTATCGACCTGGACATTCAAGTCGGAGAGGGCGAGCTTGTGTCAGCATTGCTGTCAGTCACACAACCGATGTCCCGTGATGTCGATCGCGAGCCGAGCGGCTAGGTTCACTCACCCATCGCCGGGAAAGAGATCGGGTGATGGATCGTCCGAATGCCGCAGCCCCCTCACCCTGACCCGCTCTCCCAAATCCTGACGGATGTGTGGTAGAGGCAAGCTGGCCGCGTCACGCAAAATCCTCTGATTTGATCTAGGCATATCGCAGGTCCAGGCGATACACTCCCGCCGCTTTCGCCCCAAACTCGTCTCACGTTAAGCGTTATCGACCACCGTGAAACTACTACAAGATTTCGATCGAATACAGCGACCGCGCGTCCTCGTCCTTGGCGACCTCATGTTGGACCAGTACACCTGGGGCGCCGCGGAACGTACCAGTCAGGAGGCACCGGTTGTCGTCCTGCAGGTGAAGAACCGCGAGCAGCGTCTCGGGGGCGCATCAAACGTCTGCTACATGCTGAACGTGCTATCAGCAGAAGTGACGTGTGCGGGCGTGATCGGCGACGATCTGCCCGGACAGGCCATTAGCCGTTTGCTCGAGCAGTCGGGCATCGATACTCAGCTGGTCTTGCGTTGTCCGGATCGCGTTACGACGCAAAAGGAGCGGTTTGTTGGGCGTTCCGGTTCGGGGCTGCCCGGCCAAATTCTGCGAGTCGATACCGAATCTACCGCGGAGATTACTGAAAGTGTTGAAACGCGCTTGATCGCCGGTCTCCGTTCTCAGATTCCCAATCACGACGTGGTCTTAATCTCGGACTACGCCAAAGGCGTATGCACAGCACGTTGCGTGCAAGAAACGATTGAGACCGCGCGGGCCGCCGGCATCCCAGTCCTGGTTGATCCGGGCCGCGATGTCGATTTCTCGATGTATCGTCACGCCACCCTGATCAAACCTAACCGCGGCGAAACCGAATCAGCGACGAATTCCCGCATTCGCCATCCTGCCGATGCTCTCCAGTCTGGCTCAGAGCTCTGCCAGCAACTCGGGCTGGACATGGCGGTGATTACTTTGGATTCAGAAGGTATCGCGTTGGTCCGCACCAATGGCGAAGGACAGGTCTACTCAACCCAGGCTCGATCTGTGTATGACATCACCGGTGCAGGCGACATGGTGCTGGCAGTGCTGGGACTATGCTTCGGTGGCGGCGTCACCCCGGATGCATCAGTTCAACTAGCCAACGTCGCCGCCGGACTGGAGGTGGATCGGACGGGCGTGTCGGCGTTGACACGTGATGAGATTCGAGCGGAACTCGCATCACCTCCGATCTCGCATCGAAAACATGCCAACCTCCAGCAAGCCTCCCGATACGCGGATGAGTGTCGGCGTCGAGGTAAGTCGGTCGTCTTCACCAATGGCTGTTTTGACCTCCTGCATGTTGGCCACGTGACCTACTTGGAAGAAGCGGCATCGTACGGCGACGTGCTCATCGTCGGTGTCAACAGTGACGACAGTGTGCGGCGTCTCAAAGGACCACAACGCCCGATCATCAGTCAGGCCGATCGACTGGCCATGCTGGCCTCGCTGGCATGCGTCGATCGCGTTGTCATCTTCGACGACGACACGCCTCACACCATGCTGTCAGCCATCCGACCGGATGTGCTGGTCAAAGGAGGCACCTATCAACCCCACGAGGTCGTGGGACGGGAAGTGGTCGACTCCTACGGGGGTCGAGTTTGCATTACACGCCTGGTCCAAGGCGTTTCCACCACTCGGATCGTTGAATCGATGACCCAGAAGTCTCAGCATCCTCCAAATGCGGCCTAGCGCACCGCCCGGGAGCCCGCATGGCGACACCAAAGCTGACCGTTTTGCTTCCCTGCAAAAACGAAGAAACGAACATTGCAGCGTGTGTCGACTCGATCGGTGACCTAGCCGACGAGTTGCTCGTTGCCGACTCGGGCTCCAGCGATCGAACTCTGGAAATCGTTCGAGCGATTCGTGATTGTCGTGTGATCGGCCGTGAATTTGTGAACGCGGGTAACTTCAAGAACTGGGCGATTCCACAAGCGTCGCACGATTGGATCTTGGTCGTCGATGCCGACGAGCGTGTCACACCGTCGCTAGCTCGCGAGATTCGGCGAGTGCTGGCCTCCTCGGCCAATGACTTCGATGGCTTTGCTATCTATCGAGCCAATCATTTCATGGGGCATCGCTTGCGCCATACCTCATGGGGGCGTGATAAGGTCATCCGGCTGTTCCGGCGACAAGTTGGCCGCTATCTCGAACATACCGATCACAGCGAAGTCGATTTGCCGAGCGAGCGAGTGGGCCAACTCAAGTCTCGACTCACTCATTTTACCTGTTGGGACTACGACACCTATTTGGTCAAGCTCCATCGTTATGCCGAGCAACAGGCGAATGTCTGGTATCGGCAGGGTCGCAAGCCAAGTCTAGTACGCATGCTGCTGACGGGTCCGTTGCGATTCATGCGCGATTATGTCGTACACCGCGGTTTCCTCGACGGACACGCCGGATTACAGGTGTCGGCCCTTTCGGGTTACTACTCCTTCATGAAGCAGGCCCGGCTGTGGCACAAGCACCATGCCGTCCGACCAACTGAGATCGAAGCGATCTAATTCTTCTTTCTTAAAGCACGCGGGCGGGCATCGCCGTTCGAAAACTTCATGCGTGCCGTCGAATGTCCCTACACCGGCGTTAATCGCTGATAGACTTCCATCGTTTGGTCCACCATCGATGCATCGGTAAAGCAACTCCAAGCGCGACGTCGTGCCGCTTCGGCTCGGTCCCGTGCCCATTCGGGTGCGTCCAAGACCTCGTTTACAGCGGTCGCCAGAGCGGCAGGATCGCGCGGTGGCACCATCCAACCGTACTCTGATCCGCCAAAGTCAGTCGTCGGATCGCCCATCAGATCGGGAATCCCGCCGGCGCGAGTTCCAATCACGGGACATCCGGACAGCATTGCGTCGATAATCGAGCTGCAGAGCCCTTCCATGTGCGAGGGCACGGCCAGTACGTCAGCTGCCGCCATCAAGTCGGGCACGTCGTTTCGATAGCCCAGGAACCGTACGTGCTCAGATAGACCAAGCTGGTTGGTTTGGTGTTCTAGCTCGGGGCGCAACTTCCCATCACCCGCCAAAGCCACAAGCAAATCGGGGTGACGACGGACAACTGCTGGCAGTGCTTCCAACAGGAATCGATGTCCCTTGTGATCGGTCAGCTTGGCTACACACAGCACCAACTTGCGATCCGCGTTCAACTGCAGTGACTGTCGGCCTCGCCATCTGTCTCCCGCCTGCATACGAAGTGGATCGACCCCATCATGAACCAGATGCAGTTGGTCACCGCAAATCCCGTCCTCTCGACAGACGTCCACCACCGCTTTCGAAACACAGATGATGCCGTCGCAAAACGCCCGATAGCAGCCGACTGATTTCAGATGAAAGTCGACGCGCCGCGCGGCGACGCGGACTGGGACCTGAAGCCCCATCGAAGCATAGCCTCCGGCACGCATGGCGTGCGGGTCGTTGTAATGCAGGACGTCCGGTCGAAAGCCGCGTAGAAATCGGCGAATTTGCCAAACAGCCAGAGGAGATCTCCCTCGGCCATGAAACGTGGCAATGGGAAATCGCTGATTGCCTAGGCGGCGGGCCATCTCGCCACCTCGCCGCGCAATAATCAGACACCGATGTCCACGGCGTCGCAGACCTTCAGCCAGCAGCGCTGCTTGTACTTCGCCACCATGCCAATGGCGTTGTGTCGATACGATGGCGATTCGCATCGAACGGTCCAGACGTGGAGACAACGCGACCGGTTCATGTAAGCAGGCAGTCGACATAGGAATTGCTCAGATAGCTGGGGTAGGTCGGCGAGACTGTCGCAAATTAGCGGGAGAAGCGTAGCGAGAAGTTGGCGTCGCGTCAAAGTCAGTCAATGCTTGCGAGTGCTAGCTCAATGAATGCCATCGCGTCGCGTTCCATTTCACACGTCAGATTCGTGAAACTCGATCGCATCAATGGGCGATGTTGTTGATATGGGGCACACGTGGTGTCGCTACATCCTACGGCTTCGCGCATTCTGGGGATGTCGCACGACGGTGTCTCGCTTTGCAGTGCGTGTCATGACAGCTTGCTACTAGCGGTTGAAGTTCGGCTTGGCAATTTCGCCATTTTCTCGAATTCAAAACCGCGTTTTGGCATTCTCGCCGCACGCAACACCTCGTATAGTCCGCTCGATTACGCGACTTGTGTTCAAATTTCGCGAGACACCAAGCCATTGGGAGACTAGCGATTAAGGTTGGGTTGTTTTTGCCGAACTGGATCGGCGACGTGGTGATGGCCACGCCGACCTTAAGAAGTCTGCGCGAGTTCTACGGACGAAAGACCCGACTCGTGGGCGTCGTGCGTCCGTATGTGCTGGACGTGCTTGGTGGAACCGACTGGCTGGATGAGTTGATCCCCTACGACCGCCGTGCCGAAGATCGGAGGCTGCGTACCTGGTCGCTCGTTCGGCGACTGTACAACGAACAACTGGATTCCGTCATCCTCCTGACCAATTCGATGCGTGCAGCGGCAATCGCTCGCGTTTGTCGGATCCCGCAGCGTATTGGCTACGTACGCTATGGACGCGGGCCCCTATTGACCGAGCGGCTGTATCCGCCGCGGGATGGAATGCGGCTGACTCCGATTTCTGCAGTCGACTATTATTTGCACCTTGCGAGGGCCGTGGGAGCCACGGTTGAATCGCGTCGACCCGAATTGGGAACGCTGCCAGCGGACGACCGCCACACGGAATCGATTTGGCGAAAATTCGGCATCGACGAAAGCCGACCGGTTGTTGCTCTCAATTCGGGTGCAGCGTATGGCTCGGCGAAGGAATGGCCACCTGAGTATTTTGCGGTCCTATCGCGTCGCATTGTGCAGGAACTCGGCGGGCAAGTTATCGTCATCTGCGGACCTCTTGAGCGCGAGTGTGCCGACCAAATTGTCAATCTTGCCGGCTGCAAGCACGTTAACAGTCTGTCGTCCGAGAACGTATCGATCGGCTTGAGCAAGTCGGTCGTTAAGCGGACACAGCTGTTGATCTCGACTGATAGCGGTCCGCGTCATTTCGGTGCTGCGTTTGACGTTCCGACCATCACACTGTTTGGTCCGACGGACCCGCGATGGAGCGAAAACTACCAGCGACGTGGCATCCATCTGCAGGAGGACGTGCCCTGCGGGCCGTGCGCTGCCCGAACTTGCCCGTTGGGTCATCACCGGTGCATGCGGGAACTAACAGTGGAACAGGTCTTCGGTGCGGCCGCCCAGCTGCTCAGACCCCCTATCCAACGCCGGACCGTCGCCTAGTCCGCTCTCTATCCCATTCGAGAATCGATCATGATCCAAACCGCTTTCGCGCAACGTCTTGCCGCAATCAAAACAACAATCCGTTCCGTGGATGGCTGGTTGACCGATCGCGAGGTTTCGTTTCTAGCAATGCTGGCAGCGCATCCAACCGCCGAGGGCAACATCCTCGAGATCGGCAGCTACCGCGGCCGGTCGACGATCGTTCTGGCCTTGGCCAAACGTCTGGCCGATGTCGATGCGGAGTTGATTGCCGTCGACCCGCTGCCAGACACACACCCCATGGCGGAAGACGAGCAGGGAAATCTGACCGCGCGAGCGTTGTTCGAGGCAAATCTGACGAACGCCGGCGTGCGTTCCGAAGTCGAGTTTCACCAGGCCTTCTCGCAGGATTTATCGCAGCAATGGGATCGCCCGCTGCGGCTGTTGTGGATCGACGGCGACCATCGCTATCCGTCGACCAAACGGGATTTCGATCTCTATTCGCCCCACCTGGCCGACGGGGGGATCCTGGCCATGCACGATGTGCTGACGCGCTATGACGGCTGCATTCGAGTCTTTGTCGAAGACGTCCTCAGCTCGCCCCACTTCGGGGCCGTGGGCGTTTGTGGCTCGATCGGTTGGGCTCAGTACTGGAATGATCCAGCCGTAGCCCGTCAGTTTGAGCCCAGCAAGCAACAGTTACGTGAACGGCTGTTGCCGCTCATCCGATACCACTGCCAACGCGCTGCGCCGCGAGGATTATCCAAGCTGCGCTACAAAGTGCTTAGAGCACGGGTGCCTCACCGCCACCTCGACGCACGACGTTGGGCGGAGACGGTCATCGGACGATAAGAAGCAGGAGGATAGGTCTCGTCAGGCACAAGACCTATCGCTCGCATCAATCGCTTCCGCCTATTTAAAGTTCATGTCGCAGCTGAGGCCACCAGCGGCCGGCACGTAGCACATGCGTGCGTAGTCCATCAGCATGCGGTGAGCGCTGAATCGCCAGGCCAAAGACGCGATGGAATGCATCATCATGCGGACCCATTGGCCGGGCAGACCGTCCACGTCGCGATCGTAGAACAACGGAATCACACGATTCTCCAGCACATCGAAAAGGCACTCGCCGTCTCGCTCGTCACTGACGGCATCGGAAACGGGCTGCCTTCCCCTGCCAATGGCAAACCCGTTGCGACCATCGAAGGCTTCAGCCCACCAGCCGTCGAGGACCGAGAGGTTTAGGCCACCGTTGAGCACAACCTTTTGCCCGCTTGTGCCAGACGCTTCGAGTGGGCGACGCGGATTGTTCAGCCATACATCAACTCCCTGAATCAGGTGACGACAGACGTTGATGTCGTAGTCCTCAATGAACACAACCCGGTTGCGGAAACGCGAATCAAACCGCGTATTGGCGATCTTGCGGATGAGCTCCTTACCTGGTTCGTCCTTCGGGTGAGCCTTGCCGGAAAAAATGAGCTGGATCGGCCGTTGCTCATCCGACAGCAGGGCACACATACGATCTGCGTCGCGCATAATCAAGTCGGCCCGCTTGTAAGTGGCAAATCGTCTGGCAAACCCAATCGTCAACACGTCCGGATCAAGCAAATTGCGAGCTGTCTCGACCGCTTCATCACTTTCACCGCGACGACGGCATTGCCGACTAATGCGGCGCCGGACGAACGACATCATGAGGTTCTTGAGCGAGTTGTGAGTTTCCCAAAGCTCACCTGGATCAACCTCGTAGATCTTTTGCCAGGCCTCCGGCTCACCCATCCGCAACATCCAGTTGGCTTCGAACGTGCGGTCATACAATTGGCTCATTTGCCATGCCAACCAGCTGTGAACGTGGACCCCGTTGGTGATATGACCAATGGGGATCTCCTCTTCAGATCGCCAGGGCCAGAGGTGGGCCCACATGCGACGCGAAACATGTCCGTGTAACGCGCTGACGGCGTTGGCACGCCGCGATAGCTTGATGCCCAGCACCGTCATGCAGAACGTTTCCTCGGTGTTCTGCGGTTCGACTCGGCCAAGCCCCATCATCTGGTCGTAAGAGATGCCCAGAGAGTCGCGTAGTGGCCCGAGATGCTCTTCGACCATATCGGCTGGAAATCGGTCGTGACCGGCCGGTACCGGAGTGTGTGTGGTAAAGACGGTATGCTGCGCAACCTCGCGAAGCGAGTCATCAAACGACAAACCATCTTCCGTCATTCGCTCACGAATCGCTTCCAACGGCGCGAAGGCACTGTGACCCTCATTCAAGTGATAGACACCCGGCGAGATGCCCAACGCCGAAAGAGCTCGTACGCCCCCAACACCAAGGACCAGCTCTTGGCGAATCCGCGTCCGTTCGTCGCCACCGTAGAGGCGACTTGTCAGTGAGCGATCCTCTGGGCTGTTACCCTCCACATCGCAATCGAGCAGATACAGTTTGACGCGGCCGACGTACATCAACCACACGCGTGCTAGCAGCTGACCGCTGCGAGTATCGATCGAGACCGTGATCGGTTTTCCTTCCTCGTCCAGCGCATGCTTCAGCGGCAGGTTCTCGACCTTCGTGTCGAGATACTCCTCCAGCTGATAAGCGTCTTCGTCCAGGCGCTGCTTGAAATAGCCCTGATCATAGAACAATCCGACGGCCACGAGCGGCAAACCGAGGCCGCTGGCGCTCTTGATATGGTCGCCAGATAGCACTCCTAAGCCACCTGAATAGATGGGCACTGACTCATGAATCCCGAACTCTGCCGAAAAGTAGGCCACGGGTTTCGCGCCCAGAACGCCGGCATTGGTTGTGGCCCAGGTCGATTGGCTGGACGACACGTAGGCCTTCAATTGACGGTAGGCATGATGGATCCGGCTATAAAGCACCATTTCCGTAGCTCGGGCTTCGAGCCGGGCCGGCGTAAACTCCTTGAGCAAGGCGATCGGATTATGATCCAGCTGCCGCCACCGAATGGGATCGAGGTCGCGGAACAGATTGATCACCTCCGGATGCCAGGTCCACCAGAGGTTACTGGCCAGGGCAATGCACTTGTCGTAAAGCGTTTGAGCACTCATCTCATGCGCACGACTGGTAACGGGCGACTGTTCGGGTAAAACGGTTTGACTCATCGATGCTTCCTCCCCTGGAGGCATTATCTACCATCCATCCCGTCAGTCGGGATGGCGTTGTTGGTCTGTAAAACCCGGCATTATAAAGCTGGCCCCGGTTCGAGGCGATGCCGAAATCGGAGACTGAATTCTGATTTGGCCAGTGTGTTATAGCTGCGCAGAGCATTGGGGCAAACCGGGGATGGAGTGTGAGTTGGGTCTGGGCAGGCAGCGGACAACAGGGGCAGCCTTGCCAACGAATTAATGGAATTAAAGCCGCCGCCGCCCGGGTTCATTACCTATAATCCCGTATTGCGCACGGCGTTCGTCTCGGCGTGGTCGACCACATCGACGACAATGGTAACTTGCACATCAGTCTCAGCACGACTCCGCTCATGTCCGAAACCCACGTTACCTGGCACGAACACAACGTGACCCGTACCGACCGCGAGGAACTGGCGGGCAACTGCGGCTGCGTCGTCTGGTTCACTGGCCTTAGCGGCTGCGGCAAAAGCACAATTGCCAACGTGGTCGATCGGCAGCTTCACCGCCGCCGAGTTCAGACCTTCCTGCTGGACGGCGACAACATTCGACACGGGCTGAATGCTGGCGTTCCGATGCTGGAGGACGAGCACGGCAAGGAATTTGCCGAGCGTTTTGGCTTGGGTTTTTCCGCCATGGATCGCGAGGAGAACATTCGTCGTATCGGCGCGGTGGCCCAACTCTTCTGCTCAGCGGGCCTGGTCACCCTGACAGCCTTTGTCAGCCCGTATCAACGTGACCGCGACCTGGCTCGCAGGCTGGTGATCGGACGTGGTCGAGCTGATGACTTCATTGAGGTCTACGTCAATACTCCGCTGGAGATCTGCGAATCGCGCGACCCCAAGGGACTCTACAAGCAAGCTCGAGCTGGCAAGATCAAGAATTTCACCGGGATCGACGATCCATACGAGCCACCGCAACATCCGGAGATTGTCCTGGACGCGGCCCACACTTCGCCGGAGAAGTTGGCGGCCCAGGTGGTGCGCTACTTGGAAGCCAACTCCAAGATCCCACCGGTCAACGGTTGATCCGGCCACACGTTTAGCGTCTCGCACTTGACATTGTTGACGGATCAGAAGTAGGTTGACGCATATCTGCCGAGAAGATCGTCCTGCGAGAGGATTCGTTTCGACGATTTGAAGGGTTGCGATGGACTGCTTAATGTGTCTGGTGACGTTATGGAGGGATGGCCGTAACGCTGAGGCAACGGCCATAGCTAACGAGTAGGCGGAACCGTGTTAGTTGACTCATTAACAAGACTGACGTCGCGCTTTTCCAAACGACGGAAGACGGGAGAGTTTAGGGTCGTCGGCAACGTGCCACGATCCGATGAGGCTCAAGGAGGGATGAACAGTATGGCCGATTCAGAGGCCACGGAAGTTCGTGAAAGGGCACAAGAAGCCCTAACAAGCAGTCCGATTCATGCGATGCACGAACTGCGTGTGGATCGAGAAAACGGCACGATGATTCTCTCCGGTCGTGTCGATACGTTCTATCATAAACAACTTGCACAAGAGATCGTGCGAGCTGTGGTTCATGGTCAACCGCTGATCAATTCGATTCGCGTTAGCTACGTTGTCAAGCGCGATGACTGGAGCGGGACAGACGTTTGATGCACTGACAAAGCAACATCCAACGCTCTCGATTCAGGCACTCTTTTGCAGGTGGATGGAATACAGGCGCTGATAGAGTGCACAGCGCTGCATCAGCTCGGCGTGTGAGCCTAAGTCTTCGATGCGACCCGCGTTCATCACCATGATGCGGTCCGCGATACTGAGTGACGCCATTCGGTGAGTGATCATGAACACGGTGCGACCGTGCGCAAGTTCCTCGAACGCCTGATTAATCAGCTGTTCGCTTTCGACATCAATTTGGCTCGTCGCTTCATCCAAAACCATGATCTCCGGGTCCCGGAGAATCGCTCGAGCCAAGGCAATTCGTTGTCGCTGGCCACCGGAAAGGCGGCCGCCGCTGGATCCGACGATCGTCTGATAACCGTCGGCCAGGCGATTCGTAATGAATCGATGTGCTCGCGCTTGCCGGGCAGCCTGAATCACCTCTTGCTCGGTCGCATTCGTCCGTCCGCAGTGAATGTTGTTGTAGACGGTGTCGTCAAACAGTACTGACTGCTGAGTGACCATCCCAATTCGGTGACGCAGATCACGTAGCCGCACGTCTCGCAGATCGATCCCGTCGATCTTTACCGCACCTTCGATCGGGTCGAAAAACCGTGGGATCATCTGGATCAGCGTCGTCTTTCCACAACCATTGGGGCCCACAATGGCAATCGTCTCGCCCTGATCGACGGTCAGGTTGATGTTCCTCAGTACTGTTTCGCCCTGCGGGTATCGAAAACTAACATCTTCGAAGGTCAATTGACGGTGGGTCGCCGGCAATGGTTTTGGATTCGATGGCGAAACAATCGTTGGTTCTCGATCGAGCAAGGGGAACAGACGGTCGGCAGCAGCAAAGCCAGACTGAATCGAATTGAAGATTTCGGACAACTTGCGGGCAGGTTCGGTGGTTCCAATCAACAGCCCATAGAACACGAGTAATGACGGGACATCCAGCGGGCGTTCACACATGCGGATTCCCAGCAGATGTGTTTCTTGGTTCAACGCCAAATAAGCTCCACCCACTAGGGCAAGTGAAATCATCGCGATGCCCATCGTCTCGGTCAGCGGCTTGGTCAGCGCACTGTAGAGTGAAATGCGCATCGTCTTATGCAGGCACTCTCGCGCAACCTGTCGGAACCGTCTTCGCTCACGCTGTTCCAGCGTATAGGCCTGAACCGTTTGAATCCCGTTAAAGGTTTCCGTCAGAACACCATAGAGTTGGGTGATCTCTTCCAACATCCGTCGGTTTGCCCGCTTGATCGAGCCTGCCAGACGCCGAACCGTGTAAGCGACCACCGGTGCAAACAAAAGCGAGAAAATGAGCAAGCGCCAACTGATGATCGATGCACCGACTAGGCAAGCCAGCATCTTCAGTGGCTCTCGAACGGCACTCCCGAAGAGATTCCTCATCCCACCGGCCAGGTAGCCGATGTCCGCGTTGAAGCGGCTCAGCATGCCACTGGTTCGCTCTTCCCCGAAGGCGGTCATGTCCAGCCGCAAAGCCTGATGATAGAAGCGACGCCGCATCTCGTACGTCACCCGCTGATGCAGCCTGGCCACGCACATGGCGTTGCAGAACATAAAGACACCCTTGATCATCGTGGCGAAGACCAGCACGATCACAATCACAACAACGGTTTGGAAAGGATCGTCAGGAAGAGAACGGGCGACCCACGGCTGCATCCGCTCACGTGCAGCGAGCACTCGCTGCTCAGCTCGCAGATCGAACTGGGTTCTGCTCAACTCAGCATTGATCCGCGCCAGTTCTTGCCCCGTCGCCTGGACGGCATCCGCCTTAAATTGGGTAATCTCCTGTTCGCGATCAATAATGACCTCTTTCGAAGCCTCGATCTCGTCCCCGATCCAGCGTTGCAGAGACCGCCCTTGAAACGCCACCTGGATCACCGGATACAAGGCACCGATGTTTCCTCCCCAGAGGATGGCCACGAGCAGCGAGAAGACAAAAGTTCCGGTGACGGTCCAGCGGTAACGGAGTGCGATCCAGAGCACTCGCCTAAAATTCTTCATAAGGCTTGTCGTCCTTGGTCGAGTCGAAACGAGCTGGACTTGTACCAGGACTTGCCATCCCCACCAAGATCACGTCACAAAAGTCACCAGCGTCGCAGCGATAGCACGACCACGCTGGCAAGACCTGCCGTCGCTCAGCAAAGCTCTAGAGGCTGGCGGTATCTCGAAAGCGGTAACCGACGCCGCGCACCGTCTCGATGATGTCAGCGAAGCCACACAGTTTTTTGCGGAGCGATCGAATGTGGACGTCGATCGTGCGTTCCAGAACGATCGCGTCACCGCCGAGAGCGGCGTCAATGAGATCCTGTCGCGAATAAGCTCGACCGGGTTGGCGAATCATAGTCTCCAGGAGTGCGAATTCGCTCGGGGTAAGATCAAGTTTTTGATCTCCGGCTCGCGCAACATGCCGACGACGGTCAACGGCGATGCCCTGGCTGACGATGACTTGCAGGTCATCTTGGCCTGCAGACTTTCGTCGCAGCAACGCCTTCACTCGCTCGATCAAGACTTTGACACTGAAGGGCTTGGTAACGTAATCATCTGCCCCAACCGCGAAGCCGACAACCTGATCCGTCTCTTCGGACTTGGCGGTCAGCATCAGGATCAGGATACCGCGTGTCGTCGCATCCGATCGCAGTTGGCGGCAGACTTCCGTGCCATCCATGGTGGGGAGCATCAGATCAAGGACAACCAGTTCGGGCAACGTCGAACGAGCCGCGAGCAGCCCCGCTCGTCCATCGGCTTCCACGTCGACTCCAAAACCTGCCTCGCGCAGATTGTATGACAGGATGTCGGCAATCGCCGGATCGTCTTCAACAACCAGAATTCGGGACGAGCTCATTCACCCAGGCGGGGACAAAGAATGCGGTGGCGCCTTGCGCGTTAAACGCGCGAATTACGATTCGCCACTCGCCTCACCGGCCCCCTCTCCTAATAGGGCTTGATGACGAATGTCGTCTCCCTTGACCATATAGACGACCTCTTCGCTGATATTCGTAGACTGATCCGCGATGCGTTCGAGCGATCGAGCAATCAGCAGTTGTGCCATCGCTCCGGCTAGGTCACCAACCCCCTGATTCACTTCGCGCACAGCTTCGACACTCAACAACTCCCCAATGATCTGGTCATTCAAGGCATCGACCATGTTATCGCTGGCGATCGTCGCCTTGGCCTTACGAATATCGCTTTGGACGAAGGAATTCAGAGCGTCGCTGACCATCCCTTTGACAACGGAAGCCATCTTCTGGACTTCGGGCAGCAAATGCAGCTCGGTCTTGTCCAGAATCATCAGCAGGCTTTCGCACATGTTCACCGCATGATCACCAATCCGTTCCAACTCGGCCGTGATGCGAGACACCGACATGATCAACCGCAGATCACCGGCTACCGGACTGTAGACGGTTAGCAGCCGAATTGCTTCCTTGTCGATATCCAATTGCATTTGATCAAGCTTGACTTCGTCATCCATGACTTGCTGAGTCAGTTCATTCGTCGAGTCCTGCGACAATGCATCGATGGCTTGAATCACCATCTGCTCGGTCAAATTCCCCATCTCGATTACTTTTTGTCGCAAGACGGAGAGCTCACGTTCCATTTTTTTCATTGCACAACTACTTCCTTTCCGCCTCTAGTGCTTGGCAACAGGCGAGTGAAGAACGAGCGGAACTCGACTCGAGGTCATTGACCTCTGACGACGACGTTAGCCGTATCGTCCTTCGATGTACATCTCGGTTTCTTTGCGCTGCGGATTCAAGAAGAGTTCAGCCGTATCCGCGTGCTCGATGATTTCACCCAAGAGCATATAGATACACTCGTCGCTCGCACGACGAGCTTGAGCCATGTTATGTGTAACAATGATGACGGTATACTTTTCGCGAAGGCCCGCAATCAGCTCCTCAACACGCTCAATGCCGTCAGCGTCGAGTGCTGAGCATGGTTCGTCCATCAAAATGACTCGCGGCTTCAAGGGAAGCAGCCGCGCGATGCAGAGCTTCTGCTGCTGCTCGAGAGTCAAGCCGGTCGCTCGTCGCTTGAGATCGTCCTTGACCGCATCCCAGAGTTGTACTTCGCGAAGCGCCTCCTCCACTAGCTGATCGCGCTGTGACCGTCGAATTTCACCTCGTGCAGAATGAACACGAAGACCAAACGCCACATTCTCATAAACTGAGATGGGCAGTGGATTGGGTCGCTGAAACACCATCCCCACGGATTTCCGCAGCTCACTGAGTGACACGTCATCATCGTAGATGTTCTTGTCGAGAATCTTGATCTCGCCAGTGGTCGTCACGTTACCGTAACGTTCATTGATTCGATTAAAGCTCCGCAGCAGAGTTGTCTTGCCGCAGCCGGAAGGACCAATCAAGCCGGTAATGATGCCCTTTCGGATGTTAACCGTGACGTCTTTCAGCGCTTGAAAGTCCCCATACCAGAGGTTGAGGTCTCGGGTTGTGATGCTATTCTGAACCGATGTCGCTACCACGGGCGCCTCACGACGTGTCTCGAGAGTGGGGTCGATTCTCTGTGTGGACATTAACCGAACCCTCCTGTCACATATTCATAGGTTAATGGATTTTCAGGTTCCGAGAAAACCTTTTCCGTTGGTCCAATCTCGACGAGCGTGGACTTGTTCACAAAGGCCGTATTATCGGCCAGACGATGTGCCTGCTGCACCAAATTGGTGACCAGGACAATCGTCATTTTCTTTTTCAGTTCCAGTAGGACGTCCTCAATCTTCATGGTTGTCACCGGGTCAATGGCGATCGAGAATTCATCCAAACAGAGGATGTCAGGACGGTGCGAGAGGGCGCGGGCGAGCGTCAGACGCTGTTGTTGGCCCCCGGAGAGCTTGGTCCCCAACGTGTGCAGTCGATCTTTGACTTCATCCCAGAGCATGGCCTGTCGCAGACAAATTTCCACCAGCTCGTCCAATTCAACGCGATCGTAAAGTCCTGCTCGGCGCGGCGCGTAGGCCACGTTCTCGTAGATCGACAGCGGCAAACCAACCGGTAGTGGAAACACCATGCCCACACGACGTCGCAACTCGTAGACGCTGCGAATCGCACGCACATCTTGCTCGCCAACCAGAACCGTCCCGTCGACCGAAGCTGATTCAATGAAGTCGATAGTTCGATTAATGCACTTCAGCAGGGTCGTCTTGCCCGAGTTCGCTGGACCAACGATGCCCAGGATCGTGTTACTCTTGACGCTCAGCGAAATGTCAGACAATGCAACAAGCTTGTCGTAGCAGACCGACACTTTTCTGAACTCGATCGCGGTCTCGGGCATCTGTGCTTGACCTGCCCGGGCAGAGCTCGTCGCGACATCTTTGGACACTTGTCCTGGCTCCTTATGACTTTCTTGGCTGCCGACGGTTACCATTTCTTCTGCGACCTCAAATAGATCCGCATGACAATCGCGACACTGTTCACGACAAGGATCAGTCCGATGATGACAGCCGCCGTGCCAAATTGCATCTCGCGTGGCATTTCCGTGATCTGGGTCGAAATCACGTGAAGGTGCATCGACAGTGCCATGAACTTGTCACCGAGGTAATAGGGCAAGAATTTCCCCATGCCGGAATCCGCCACGTTGGGCGAGAAGAAAACAGCTCCCGTAAACAGAATGGGGGCGGTTTCGCCCGCGGCACGAGCAATTTCGAGAATCACACCGGTCAAGATTCCGCTCACCGAATTCGGCAGCACAATGGTGCGGATCGTCTGCCATTTACTTGCGCCCATATTCCAGCACGCTTCGCGAAAGGCCATTGGTACCGCTGCCAAGGCCTCGCGAGTTGCGGTGATGATCACCGGAACGGTCATCACCGCAATGGTACAGGAGGCAGCCATGAGGCTCTCCCCCATGCCAAAGAACAACACGAACGCACCCACACCAAATAAGGCGTGCACAATACTCGGCACGCCCGCCAAACTGGTCACCGCCATGTTGACGACCCGTGTGAACCAGTTTTCCGAGGCGTACTCGTTCAAGTAAATGCCGGCCAAGATGCCGACCGGAGACACGATCAGGAGCGAGACCAAGACCAGATAAAAGGTGCCGATGAGTGGCCCCCAAATGCCCCCCTCACGACTGCCTTGCCGTGGGTTCTCCCAAAGATACTCAAAAGAAAGGACCGGCCACGCCTGGGCAAAGATGTACGCCAGGATGGCCAACACAGGAACCACCAGCATCAGTGCCATGATGAGCATGATGAAGCTTGCAATCCGCTCGCGGCGCGCTTTGCGCTGTGCCAGGGCCGTCGAAGTAAACAGTTTCGACGAATCCGATGGCGGTTGTTCGATTACTTCAGGCATGGTGTTTCCGCCGAATCCCCTTGATGACGAGATCCGAAATGACGTTGATCAAACAGGTGATAACCAACAACACGATCCCAATGACAAACAACACCTGGTAGTGCTCTCCCCCCTGAACGGCATCGCCCATTTCCTGAGCAATCGTCGCCGTCATGGTCTGCACGGAGTCAAAGATGCTGTCCGGAATCTGGTTGGCATTGCCCGTTGCCATCAGCACCGCCATCGTCTCACCCACAGAACGGCCCACGCCAAGCATACAGGCCGCTAACAAACCATTTCGAGCCGCCGGGAAAAGCACCTTGTAGACGATCTCCCACTTCGAAGCCCCCAAGGCAAGTGCCGCTTCGCGATACGAATCAGGTACCGAACGCAGAGCATCCTCGGAGATCGACACGATCAACGGAACCGCCATCAGCCCCACAATGATGCTACCGTTGAGCACGTTGATGCCCACCGGCTGCCCCGTGATCTTGATCAAGACCGGCCCCATCACGGCCAACCCAATGAAGCCCCAAACGACCGACGGTATTGCCGCCAGTTGCTCGATCACAACTTTCAAAGTTTCCTTCCACCAGGGGCTGGCGAATTCCGAAATATAAACCGCCGCGCCCAGACCCAGCGGCACGGCCACGATCATCGAACCGATCGTGACGGAGAAGGTGCCAACCAGCAACGCTCCCGCACCGTAGCTTGGCGCGTTGCCCTCCGCCGGACTCGGAATCCAACGTGTGCTGAAGAAGAATTGCCCCCAATCGATGCGCGTGATCATCACGCCAGCTTCTTTGAAGATGAAGAAGAAAATCGCTGCGACCAGAATCATCGAGCTCCAGCCGCAGACGTAGATCAGAATTTGGACAGGAATCTCCAGCGCATCAAGCAAGCTACTGGCCAGGCGACGGATCGCGCCGCGTCCGCCGCGTTGGGACGGTTCCACGCCCGCACCTTCAGACGCCATATCGTGGCCTCCCGATGGTTCCTAGTTGACTGGGACAAACTTCTGTTCGGCCACAATCCGTTGACCCTCGGAGGCCATAATCCATTCGATATAGGCTTTGACTTCTGGTGTCTCTTCGCCCACGGTGTACAAGAAGAGCGGACGCGCGATCGGATAATTCTTCGAAAGTACATTTTCGGGCGTTGGTTCATAAACCTGACCACCGTCTTCGGTGGAAACGGCAAGCCAATTGACCTCTTCCGTTTTGTACCCCATGCCGCTGTAGCCGATCGCCTTGGGAGTCGTCGTGACAAACTCGACGACTTCTTTCGACCCACTCAGTGAGTTGGCACCCTGCTTGAATTCACCCGACTTGCCACAGACCGCTTCGCGAAAGAATACGTACGTGCCCGAGTTGTTCTGTCGACTGGCACGCTGAATTTCACCCGGAAAGCCGTCAACCACCTGATCCCAACTATCAATCGCACCGCCTTCGGCATAAATCCCGTTGAGCTGTGAAATCGAAATCTCCGTCATCGGGTTCTTGACGTTCGTATACACTGCGATGCCATCGAAGCCCACGATGTATTCGTTGACCGCTGCATCACCGAACTTCTCCGCGATCTGCTCGCGTTCCTTGGCCTTGATGGCACGACTGGAGTTGGCGACGTCGACCGTCCCGTTAATCAAGGCCGTAATGCCCGTTCCCGACCCACCGCCGGAAACCTGCACCGTCACATCGGGATTCGCCGTTTTGTACTCCTCAGCCCACGCCTGTGCCACTTGCACCAGCGTATCAGAACCGCGGTTTTTGATGACTACGCCGCGGGTCTCCCGCTGACCACAGCCCGTCGAAAAACTCAGTGCCGCCAACAAAACGATGCTTCCGACCGGAGTAGCAAGCCTGATGAATTGAGTCTGCATGATCCAACTGCCTGTAGAAAAAAGTATCGAAACATGAACCCCCGACTCAAGCTATCAAACAAATATGAAAAAACAGTGAAGATTTAAAGCTTTCTTTAATTTTCAGTCAACTTTTCGAGTGGATTGGAGGAAGACCCCGCACTCCGGCGCACCTAAGCCAGCGGCAACCGGACCTTGAAAGTGCTCCCTTCGCCCGGCGTGCTGTGCACCCCGACGCTGCCACCGAAGAATTGAGCCAGGTGCTTCACAATCGACAATCCGAGCCCAGTTCCCCCAAGCTCCCGTGACCGAGCTTTGTCGACGCGATAGAAGCGTTCGAACAAGCGGGCCTGATCCTCGGGAGCGATTCCGATGCCCGTGTCGACGACCTCAATCAGTGCATCATCTTCGTCGACACGCCAACCGACGGAGACTCGGCCGCCTTCGCTCGTGTACTTGATTCCGTTGTTGACCAGATTGTCGAGGATCTGTCGTAAGGCTTCTTCATCCGTGCGGACCAACACGGGAGTCAACGGCGAATTCGTCGTTAACTCGATGGACTTGGCTTCCGCCGACGTTGCGTGATGCTCCAGGCACGCCTCAACCACGGGGTAGACTTCGACATCGTCGATTTCGTAAGTCTTCTGTCCGGCTTCAATTCGAGCCAGCGCGAGCAGATCCAAGATCAACCGATGCAGGCGATCGGCCTGATCTTCGATCCGTTGAACGAACAGTGTGTTGTGTCGTTCGTCGTAGATCGCACCCTCGCGTAGGGTCTCGGCATACGCCTTGATCGAACTGAGTGGCGTCTTGAGCTCGTGAGATACGTTGGCCACGAATTCCTGCCGCAACGATTCCAGCCGGCGAATCTCCGTCATGTCATTCAATACCAGGACAACGCCGGGACAGGGTTCGCCCGGCAACGGAGTTGCATGTACGGTCAGATTCCCGATGGTCGGCCCGTGCAGTTCAACCTCAGCCGTAACCGGTCGCCCCGTTGAAATAGCGCGACGAACGGATTGATGAAGTGTTTCATGGCGGATGGTTGTCAGCAAAGGGCGACCTTTCACTTTGGACGCATTGAAGTCCAGCTGACGCCCCGCCGAGTTATTGGCAAACAGAATCCGCGTGCGATCGTCAACGGCAATCACGCCCTCCGTCATTCCGCCAAGAACAGCAGCAAGCTGATCACCGCGTTCACGGAGTTGTGTGATGCGAGACGAAAGCTGCCGACTCATGCGATTGAATGACTTGGCGAGCGTTCCCAACTCGTCGCGATTGGCGATTTCGATGGGGCGATCAAACTTACCGTCGGCGATGCGTTCCGCGGCACGCGTGACCGTCATAAGTGGATAAACAATGCGGGCTACCAGACCGTAACTGCCAATAATGGCGACGACCGTGACCATGGAAGCGAACAGCCAGACCAGCCGACGCATTCTATCGAAGTGTTGTTGCAGGCGTTCATCCGGAAGAGAGGCTCGTGCAAAGCCGATTGGTTTGCCGTCTTCACCGTCAACGCGAATGGCATAGTAGACGAAGTTCGTCCGCATCGACTTGCTATAGCGATCGGATTGGCCATAGCCTTCCCTGAGAGCCGCCACCAGCTCCTGACGATTGCGATGATCGTCCATCGCCGCTACTTCACGGGCGGAGTCTTTCTCCGAGTCTGCCAAGACAAATCCTTCGAAATCAATGACGGTCAGCCGCGTCTCGGTCTGCTTTCCCAGCTCCTTGATACGCTCTTGCAGATGCTCGACTTCCCCAGACGACAGGTCATCCTCGACGACGCGACCCAACATCATTGCCGAGACACGGAGTCGATTGATGAATTGGGACTCGACCTGATTGTGTTGACCACTGGTGACGAGCAGGCCAAATACGCCCGCTGATAAGATGATCAGACCGACAAATGCGGTGAACGCCTTCCAAAACAATCGCGAAGACCACATCAGTCGAGAGCCTCGGACATCGTCAGTAACATTCAGAGATTCTGCACAACCAGACTTGACGGCCTCCCAACTAAGGAACGGCCGCACACGTCCATAATAGCGACGACCTTGGACGGCGCGCAGCATGGGGGCCACAAGCGGACGTGTGAAGATGCAGAAACAGGTGAAGTCCAGCATTGAGCCGACCACCGAGCCACGAGGTCCGGACACCACCGATGGGGAGAAGCCGGCGGTTGATTCCGCCGGCCGAGTTTTCAGAATTTAACCGAGCGGCTCTAGACTTGCCCGAACTCGGGACGACGGCGTCCGAGTTGGGACTGCAGCCGCTGCACGATGCTGCTGTGCATCTGACTGACGCGGCTTTCACTCAAGTCCAACGTCGCGCCAATTTCTTTCATCGTCAATTCCTCGTAGTAATAGAGGATGATGATCAGGCGCTCGTTGCGATTGAGTCCCTTGGTCACTAACCGCATCAGGTCGTTCTTCTGGATGCGACGCGTGGGATCTTCGCCCTTCTTGTCCTCCAGAATATCGATTTCTCGGACGTCCTTATAGCTATCCGTCTCGTACCACTTCTTGTTGAGGCTGATCAAGTTGACGGCATTCGCCTCGAGAATCATCTTCTCCAACTCGGGCATGCTGAGTTGCATATGTTCGGACAATTCAGCTTCCGTGGGCGGACGTCCCGTCCTGGCCTCGAGCGTTTTGGTCGCTTCGGCCAACTTGCTCGCCTTCGACCTCACCAGGCGAGGGACCCAGTCCATCGTTCGCAGTTCGTCCAGCATCGCTCCGCGGATTCGAGGAACGCAGTAGGTTTCGAACTTGACGCCACGCGACAAATCGAACGCATCAATGGCATCCATCAGACCGAACACACCGGCCGAAATCAGGTCGTCTAACTCAACTCCATCGGGCAGACGTGCCCAGATTCGCTCGCCGTTGTACTTAACCAACGGTAGATAGCGTTCGACAAGTCGATTGCGGAGCTCCTTGTTCGACATGTCCGCTTTGTACGTTTGCCAGACCTGTTCTATTTCGTCATCGGGAGCTCGATTCGACGGGGCAACCTTCGTGGCTGTCGTGACTGCCATGCAATCCTCCATGATTCGTTGACCGGCAATCTCCGATCGGCCGAAATCCATCTGGCCGATCGGCCTTCTGCGGATTGAAACCAAGGCGAATCCCGGAAGTGAGAACCGCGCCGTCAGACGCATTCTGCAGATCCGGTTTCACGCGAGAGTGCAAAAGAGATCAGTCAACCGGATCGCGTAACACAGTCGGCTCTGGGATTCCTTAAGCGAGACCCAGCATCCTGCTGTTTCAAGCCATCCTTGGCTAAATGACAGTTAAAGTTTTCGCACTCCCTACAGTTTGCCGCACGCAGGCGCGACAAGGCCGAGTCTTGGTATCGGTCGAAGGGTACTGCTGGATTAAATCTTTCTTCTTATTGTGGATGGTAGGTTGAAATCTAATTGAATTACAGTGTTCCGTCGGATGGCGCGACCTGCGCCAACGCCGACTTGATTCTGCGGCCAGTGCGAGCCAGCTCGGTTGCTAACTCTGACATCGCTAAACTCGTCGGGCTAGCAGGTGTGTGGATCAGCACGGGAAGACCGGCTTGCTCTGCTTCCAGGACGCAACTGTCGATCGGCACATTCGCCGCGGGATGAATCGGCAGATTGAGGAAGCGATCGCAGGACATGGCAATTCGTTTCTGAGCGTCTTCGGCACGGGACGGATCGTCGGTTTGGCTCACGATCAGCCAGAATCGCGCCGCCGTCAGATTGACCACGGTTTGCTTGATCAGCGCGTATGCCGCCATCACGGACTCGGGTCGACTCGTGCTGACCACAACCACATCATTGGCTTGCTGGTAAACCTCGGAGAACTCGAACCCTCGTCCCCCGTCGATGACAATCCAATCCGCCAACGTCGGCAAAGGTTCAGCGAGTAGCGATAGACGATGAATGGAGTTGTCAAAATCGACGGCATGACCGGGCAGGAGTTTGACGCCAGCTGGCCCTACCTGTTGGATTTCGCGAATTGTGCGACGGCCTTCGAATAGATCTTTCAGCGTGTAGCAAGGCGTGAGGCCACAGCGAACGGCTGCCTCGGGTTGTCTGAAATCGGCGTCGACCAAAGCGACGGACGCATCGAGGTGGGTCAGCGCAACCGAGAGGTTGACGCTGGTCGTCGTGACACCGACGCCTCGCTGAGCGCCGACCACGACGATGACACGTCCCTGCTGACGGTTATCGCCGCACGTTCCGACGTGCGATGCAAGCTGCCTGAGTGATTCTGCCTGATCAACCATGATCTACCGCTACGATCCGTGCTACATCGAATTGAATGATGAGCTCTGTTACATCAACGCTTTGAACGAATCTCGCCCTAGCAAAACGCGCACTAGTTTGTGTTTGTCTGCAACGACAATATCATCGGGCACGCTCTGGCCACATCCGAGATAACTCAAGGGAAGGCCGGCCGACCGCACAAGTGGAACCAGATTACCGAGGCCGCTAGCCTCATCCAGTTTGGTAAACAGCAAGGCCGAAACACCGATCGGGGCGAAGCTACCGACGGCACGCGTTAGATGGGACGTCGCCGCGACAGCGCTCAAAACCAGGTGAACCTCATCAACCCGCGCCTCCTGGAGTAGCGATCGCAGTTCCTGCAGCTGTACTTCATCACGCGGGCTACGCCCGGCAGTGTCGATGAATACGATGTCCTGGTCGGCCATTCGCATCACCGCATCTCTCATCTCCCTGGGCGTGGAAACGACTTCCATTGGCAAGTCGATGATATCCGCATAGGTCCTGAGTTGATCGACTGCCGCAATGCGGTAAGTGTCAACGGTAATCAAACCAACCCGTAGCTTGTCTTTGAGTCGCAAGTTCGCCGCCAGCTTGGCAATGGTCGTCGTCTTGCCGACGCCGGTTGGACCCACCAACGCGACGACACGCCGCTGCCCGCTATTCAAGCGAATCGGCCCCGACGTCTGAAGGTCACTCTGTAATTGAAGCTCCAGACACCGACGCAGAGCGGCAAGATTGTTCAGCTCATCGGGTGAGGCGGATTGCCGGGCGGCTGTGATCAGTTCGCGTGCCACACTCTCAGAAACGTCAGCATCCAGAAGCTCCGCCAACAGTTCAAACAGCGGACCATTGTCTTCGTTGTTCAGTGCACCGGGACTGGTTTGATCGAAGATAGAAGGCGAACTGCCAGCTGCCCGCAAACTGCCAACAAGCCGTCGACGATGATCTTGTCCATCGGCGCGTGGGATCGCTTGAGGGCTGTTTTTTTTGCCCGTCGCGATCGCATTGCCCTGTGGTGCAGACGCCTCATCGCGCCAGTCCGGGATCGATGGTCGCCGAGCTCTGATCTCATAGTGTCGTCCACGAGATAGTCGCTCCCACCAACCGGTCGGTAGCTCGCGTGATTGCAATACAGTTGCCTCCGGGCCCAGATCCTCACGGATCATCTGTAGCGCATCTTGCATCGACTTGGCGCGGTACGTACGGATTTCCGACTTTGATCTACTCATCGGCTTCACTGACAATTCCTAATGAAACGACCTTTGTTTCCGAAGTAATCTCCGCATAGCTCAACACGATCAACTCAGGTAAGTGATGCATCGCCATTCCACGGATGGCGGAACGAATCTCAGGACGTACAAGGACGATTTGCGGACGATCCTGTTGGCGGAGACCAACCAGTTCGGCCTCAATCGCTCGACATATCGTTTCAATGTCGTGTGCGGAGAGATTGACAACGATTTCCCGATTCCGTAGCTCACAACCCGCCAGGATTCGTTCTTCAAGCGCTGGATCAAGCGTGACGACATGAAGGCGGTCACGATCATCGCGATACTGCCCGCAGATTGTGCGTCCAAGTCGTCGGCGAACTAGCTCGGTCAACTCGATCTCCGAGCTGGCCTGCCCCGCTTCGTCACCGATCGTCTCGAGAATCGTACTCAGCTGTCGAATCGAAACTCCTTCTGCCAAGAGCCGCTGTAGAATCCGTTGGACATCGGCCAACTTCATCACATCGGGAATCAATTCCTCAACCACAGCCGGTGACACCCGCTTTGTCTCGTCGACCAGATGTTTGGTCGCATCACGCGTCAACAATTCCGGAGCATGACGGATGACCACGTGCCGCATGTGCTGGAGCAAGACCGCGACAGGCTCGATGGTTTCATATCCGGCAGCCCGAGCGGCTGCGAGTTCATCCGGTGTGACCCCCAGCAACGGATTCGAAAATGCAGGATGACGGATTGGCTTGCCGAACGGTTGGGAACTCAAGCGCCCATGGTGAACAACAAGCAACAAGTCCGTTGGTAGTTCCGCTGTCGCGACCGAGTTGCCGTTGATCTTGATTCGGTATTGGTCTTCACCCAGGCGGAGATTGTCTCGAATCCGCACCTTTGGAAGAACGAGCCCAAGTCGCATGGCCATCGCCTGGCGAAGCTGAGTAATCCGCGACAACAGGTTGCCACCCCGTTTTGAATCAGCAAGCCGTACGAGCGCTAAGCCCAACTCGAGCTCAACAGGATCCACAGCCAGATATTCCTCAACGCGTGGCTCCAGCTTTTGCGGTTGCTGCTTCGCTTGCGACTTCGGCTTGTTGGTTTCCGGCTCGTTTGCACGCGCAGCGGTAGGACTGGTCAACAACATCGCGGCTCCACAACAGCCACTGGCGAGCACCAACAGCGGGACCGTTGGCAGACTGGTCAAGATCAACAAGGCGAGAAAGGCTGCCGCAACCCAAAGCACCTGCGGTCGGGCCAAGAGCTGGGACAAGAATTCCAAAGGTAGATTCGACCGCTGCGTGCTGCGTGTGACCAACAAACCGGCGGACAGCGAGATCAACAAGGCCGGAACCTGACTCACCAGGCCATCGCCAATCGTCAGTTTCGTAAACACGGACACCGCTTCGACCGGTGACATGCCGAACTGGAGGATACCGAGCGTCAACCCGCCGATGATGTTGATAACCGTGATGAACACAGCCGCGATAGCGTCACCGCGAACGAATTTGCTGGCACCGTCCATCGACCCATAGAAATCGGCCTGTTGCACGATTTCTGTCCGGCGTCGCACGGCCTCAGCGTCATCGATGGCACCAGCGTTCAGATCCGCATCCACCGCCATCTGTTTGCCCGGCATTCCATCCAAGGCAAAACGAGCGGACACTTCACTGATCCGCGTCGCCCCTTTGGTAATGACAACAAACTGAATGACTGCAATGATGCAGAAGATGACCAAACCGACAATTATCTGGTCTCCAGCCACATATTGGCCGAAACTCTGAATGACCCCACCGGCGGCGGAGAGCCCCGACGTCGCCCCCTCAGTCAGAATGAGTCGCGTCGTTGCCACGTTTAAAACCAAGCGGGCCAACGTGGTAGCCAAGAGCACGGTCGGAAATACACTAAATTCCAATGGCATGGCGACGTGCACTGTCGTCAACAAGATGATGACCGAAATGGCGATGTTCGCGATCAATAACAGATCAAGCACCGCCGATGGCAGCGGCATGAGCACCACCATCAAACAGAGGATGATGCCGAAGGGAAGTATCAGTTCTTGGACACGAGGCAGCCGCGACATGCTCTTGGCGATCGGCTCGGAGCCGACGTTTGATCTTCGACGAGAAAACAGGGAAAGAAAAAATCACTCGTTTGTGATGTGCGGCGGGAGAGTACTTCATCCCGTTGCCAATGTCCAGGTCGCTTTGAATCACCGCGATCATTGCAATGATGTGCTTGCGGTGTTGCAGCTGTTTCCTCTTCGAAGAACAACTACATGAACGCAAAGCCCGATCGCAAGCCGACGTATCCCGCCTGGGCACCGCGCTTCTGGCACGGCATGCTAGTAAGCGATTGGTTCAAGCTGCTGGCTCAGAATCGCTTTCGAATTCATCCAGCCCGCTTCGGACTTGCCTTCACCGTCACCAGCCTGACGTTGTTCAACTCGACGATGCGGTTGTTCCATCAGTCCTTTTTTTCTCGTCGTGTGTCCGATGCCCCGATCCCAGACGATCCCGTGTTCATTGTCGGACACTGGCGAAGCGGAACGACTTACCTGCATGAACTGCTATCGTGCGATGATCGCTTTGCGACTCCCACAACTTACCAATGCTTCGCGGCAAACCACTTTCTTGTCACCGAGCAGGTCGTGCCGCGGATGTTCTGGTTCCTGATGCCGAAGCGGCGGCCGATGGACAATGTGCGTGTTGGATGGGATGCCCCGCAGGAAGATGAGTTCGCGCTCTGCGCGATGGGTGTGCCGTCACCGTATCTGAGAATGGCGTTTCCTAACGAGCCGAACGAGTATCTCGACTATCTCGATCTGCAAGGGGTCACGGACAACGACCTCGAGCAGTGGAAGCAATCACTCACTCGCTTCTTGATGGGTCTGACCTATGACAGCGGCAAACGGCTCATCTTGAAATCACCAACGCACACCGCAAGGATCGGCGTACTCGCACAGATGTTTCCCAAGGCCAAGTTCATTCACATTGTGCGTCATCCGTTTTCGGTCTACCCATCGACCATCAGACTGTGGCGCGTGTTGGATGAAGCACAAAGCCTGCAACGTCCCCATTTCAGAGACTTGAAACCTTACGTGTTTCGAGCGTTTCGACGGATGTATGATGCTTTTGAGGAGCAACGTCAACAGTTGTCCGACAACCAGATCACGGACATCCGATACGAAGACCTCGTCGAGGATCCGGTTCGTGTGATGGAGCGTGCCTACGCGCATCTTGAGCTAGGTGAATTCGACACCGTGCGAGACAAACTAACGAAGTACGCCGGCGATCAACGATCCTATCAGACGAACACTTACGATCTGACGAACGAGTATCGCGACGAGATCCTCCAGCATTGGGGGCGATATGCAAAGCAATATGGCTATCTTGACCCAGCGTGAGTGACTTGCTCTGTCGCATCACAACGCGATTTAGGTGACAGCATGCGCAAGCAAGATGGGTTGGTCGCCGTTCTACTCCTTATCCTTTGACCCGGTACGGCTATAGCCCAGGCCTCGAATCGCCTTCACCTCTTCGCGAAGTTCGTCGGGCGTCATCCGCAGCCGTTGTTCGTGTTGCCAGCGTTGGAACGCGTAATCAATGGCACCGACCAGGATCAAGGCGACTCCGATCGCCAACCCAATTTGAGACATCAGTTGCCAGGCATTGGGAAGCAGCGCAGCAGTTTCACTTGCGCCCAAATAAATAATGTCGGTCATGCGCTGCCACATGAGCGTTCCGGCGACGACAACGATCAATGCCACTTTGCCGGATTGGAAAAGCAATCGGCCCAGCTGGCGTGTTGGCGCCAGACGCTGCAGCCCTCGCACCGGGTCGACATGGCTGAGATCAGGAACCATCTTTTGAGGAAGCCAGAGGAATCCTGTCTGGGCCAAGTGGGTAACGAGCACTATGCCACACACAATTCCTAAGATCGGGAGTAGCTGAGCAATCACCTGAAAGCCGATCAGCTGGATGGATTCGGCTGACTGAGCCGTATCACCGAGCGTGCCGGATGCGGATTGTAATTGATTGCGAAAAAGATCCGTCAAGTTTTGCAGCAGCTTCGGTCCAAGAAACATCGTCGCGCCCACGGCAGCGACGAAACCCAACGCGGCAACCAGTTCGTGGCTCTTAGCAACTTGGCCGCGCTCACGTGCTAAACGACGGCGTTGCGGTGTCGGTGATTGAGATCGTTCTTCGGACATCGCGGATCAGTCTAAGTTTGTCTCGGGAGGGCGAGGCTCCTGCCGAGCCGATTGCGCTCATGCGGCTCGGCAGGAGCCTCGCCCTCCCGAACACGCCTCGCCCTCCCGAACACGGAATACACTAAGTTGCTCTAGCCTTCAGGAGATTCCGCAGCCGACATCGTCTGCAGTGCGGAATCAAGTCCATGCTCAACGTAGTTCTCAAGCAGCGGCGGAAACGTTTCAATCGACACCCAAAGCATGACGAGCATGAGCGCTAGATTGATGCCTAACCCAAATCCAAACGCGCCGACCTGCGGCAACGTCCTGGCGATCAGCCCGACGACGACCGTGGCTACAACCAGGGAGAAGACAACGGGGGCCGCCGCACGAATCGCCAACTCAAAACTCTGAGTCAGCAGTCCGATCAAGAGGGTTGCCGAGTCGATCATGGGAGCCGGCTTTCCCGGGGGCACGCGTTTGAATGTCTCGAGGATGGCCTCCACCAGTTGCCGATGACCTCCAATGGTTAGGAAGATCGTGATCGACAGTAGAGCAAAGAACCTCTCAATGGCCGTAGCTCCCAGCGGGAGTCGAGGATCGGCGCTATCGACAATCGTCAGCCCCGATACTTGAGTGATAAGACTCCCAGCTAATTGCAGCGCACCCACCAAAATCATCACCGTTAGCGCCAGGCCCAAACCGAACAACACCTCACGCGAAACTGCCACGATGATCCCCAACGTCGTTGGCTGCGTGGAACTGAACGCAGACAGGAACAAGGGAGCGATCATAATCGACACGACCATGGCCAGCGCGATTCGCAAGCGAACTGGAACGACCTTTCCACCCACAACGGGCAGCAGCAGGGCCAATGGCAAGAGCCTCGCCAGTACGAAAACAAAAACGAGTCCGAGCTGAGTCAGTGCCAGGTTCAATAGTCGATATCCAAGGGATTGGGCTGACAAGTCATCTCAGAGGCCAAGCCGATTACCGCTTGCTGATGCACCTGCTATCGTCGCTGCTGTCGGTCGAGATGTTCTCCGCGGTTGGTCTAGAAGTTCGGCAGCCCCGAGAACATCTGCTGCGCGTAACCGCTCAGCTGATACATGAGCCAAGGCAACAGAGCTGCCAACACGGCCATGATCGTGATCAACTTCGGCACGAACGCAAGTGTTTGATCGTGTAGCTGCATCACGGATTGCAGCAACCCAACCACGATGCCGACGATCGCACCGGCGATCAGGATCGGAGCACAAAGTACAAGCGCCGTCATCAACGCTTGTTGAGCAAGCTCGATGGTCATCGGATCTGACGACATGGACTGGTCTCTCACACGGTTAACTGAACGTTTGAAAACTCTGAAGCAACATTTCGACCACGAGGTGCCATCCGTCCACTAGCACAAACAAGAGCAGCTTGAGCGGCATTGAAATCATGGCAGGTGGCAACATGAACATTCCCATCGATGTCGTGATGGCAGCTACAAGGAGATCCACCACCAAAAACGGCAACAGAATCCGGAAGCCAATCAGAAATGCGGTTTTCAATTCGCTCAACATGAAGGCAGGCACCAAGGCACGGAGCGGCACATCTTCAAAGTTCTCTGGCTCGCTCTGCAAATCGGGCAGATAGCGGAGAAACAGCCAGATGTCGTTCACGTTTTCTTGTGACGTAATCTGCTGAATCATGAAGGCCCGAATAGGCTGGACTCCCGCTTGCCACGCGGTCGGTAAGTCCATCTCAAGCTCTTCACTGACGTACGGCTGAATGGCGTCGTCATACACCTGTTGCCAGGTCGGCCACATGACCAGAACGGTGATGAACATGGCGATCGCCGTGGTCACCTGAGCTGGCAGCAACTGCTGCGCGCCGAAAGCTTGCCGCAATAATCCCAGCACGACGACGACACGTACATAGGAGGTGGTCATCAACAACAAGGCTGGAATAAGTCCCAAGACGGCCATCGTGAGAAAGACTTGGAGCGAGGAAGACATTTGGCTGGGCGTGACCCACGATTCCGCTTGCTCCAGCACGAATTCGGACATCTCTGGTCCGCTTGGTGTCGTGCGGTCACTGACAGAGGGTGAGTCAGGGATCGCAACGACGGGCGACAACGGAGTCGGCTGCAACGATGGGACAGCACCGTCCGAAACCGGCGTTGGCTGATCCGCTAGTTCGCGTCCACACGCTGGACATGCCAAGACGCAGATCCAAACGAGCGCTACTGCTAAATGCTGCATGCTCGGTTCCCTCACCCTCACGCCGAACGAAATGATGCGAGGTGACGCCCAGCCGAAACAACATTGCTCAGCTCCGGCGGCACAACACCTGTTCCGTCTTTTCTAAACCGGTTCGTAATGCTTCGCACTTCGTCTGGGTCGGTGATTTCGGCAAGCCGCTGTAGCCCTTGCGCCGATTCAATCAATACCAGCAGCGTGTTGCCCACGCGTACCAGATGCAGATGCTGTTTAGGATTGAGTGGAACTCGTCCGTAGACCTCCACCAAGTCAGAGGGCAAGTTCCGCTCGTTGCCACGCGTCAACCGCCAGACCAAGGCCAACCCGGCAACAATCCCAAGCACGATGAAGGTCTGCCCGGAGGGTCGCGGGAGCCGATCGTTCCAGGATGTCGACGGCGACACGCGTTTTGTCGGTCGAGGAAGAGGCTGTGGCGCCTTACTCACACCTGGTGCCACCTGACCTTCTACTTTGTTGGCGGTCTTTTCACTCGTATCATTCTTTTTCGTTTGACGATGGGGCGACGACGCCTCCGCCGCCGTAGCGGCCGCGTGGGAGGAGACCCAGAGCACCGAAGCAACCAGGACGGCGATCCACTGATACTCAGCCGAACTTTTGCATTGTTGTTCAGTCTTTTGTTGCACGGTCTTCACCGAACTACCTCTCGTCGTGTTGAACCTGGAGTCTTTCGCAACTCAGACACTTGAATCGCCAACCGGCCGTCGACAATCACCAACGCTCCGTAGGCCACGACATCTGAACCGACAACGATTTCGACGGGCTCGTCAATGGAGTTATCCAAGCGGACGACTTGGCCCGCGCGCATGGCGGACTTTTCCTTCGCTGTGATTCGCCGAGTGCCAAGACGTACGTTGGCGACGATCCCGGTCGAACCGTCGAGGTCTTTCCATGCGAAGGGGGCCGGCGTGGCCTCTGAATGTGCCGCATCGATACGCACTTGCGACGTTGCCGGCGGAACCGTGACGTCGGATCCGGTTCGGTAGGCTTGTGGCGTTTCGTCATCCCGCATCGAATCGACTCCACCAGAGAAGAGACCATCGCGCATTCACGAGGCGGCAGGACTGTCGTCGATTACGGCCCGTGTTGCAAGGCCAACTCGCCATCACCCGCTAGCGACTTGGAAGTTGCGGGCTTCGCCAGCCGCGGCGAAGAAAGCAGCAAGCTAGGCAGCCTAGCTACCTAGCCGATGACGCAACTCCTTCGCCAAGCGAGCATCGCTTGTGGCCACATTGTGAATGATTCGCTCGCGCGTGGGCGACCCGGTCGCGTCAAGAATCGTCGCCAGCCGTGCCGCGAGTTCAGCGCGATGCATGGAGCGTTCGAGTTGTTGCGTCAGCCACGACTGAAAGTCCTCGCGGACATCCGTGAGGTCCAAGCTGGCCGTCGGTTCAAGTTGAACAAGACGTTCCAACACGTCAGCTTGAACCGTAGCCGGTAGGTGGCTCACCACTTCGGATGCTCGTTGAGTGGGCAACTGGGACAGAGCGACCGCGATTGTCTGAGGTAATTCGTCGCAGAGACAATCGGCAATCATCCGATCCGACGCGCGATCCAGCGATGATCGATTCGAGTCAACGTTGCAAGAGCCGACATCGCTGTCAGCCCCATCGTCAGCCATGATTTCATGGCGCCCTGGTGCGTCAGCTTCGTTGAGGAAGTCGCGAATCGCATCTAGCTCTTCCGCGACCTCGATACTCGACATCGCCAGAATCGCGTTACGGATTTCCTGCGACTGGCCTTCGTCTAGTTGATCCAGTAGATGATCAGCGACGTCCCGCTCGAGACTGGAGACAAGAATTGCCGCTTTCCTAACAGCTTCGGACGCTTGTGTCACTGGTTTACCCCGCTCGCGAAAGCCATTGATTCAAAACGCGAATGGCCTGATCTGGATCACTCTGAACGCGATCGGTCAGCGTTGCTCTCAACTCTGAATCCTCTTGATCCAACTGCGAATCGGATTCGGACATGTCCAGCGTCTCATCGAAGATTGAAACGGTTGACGCCGCTTCGTCCGCACGCACTTTCGGCTTGCTGCGGGAGGCAAGGCGAATGATCAGGGCTCCGCCAACAGCGATCATGAGAGCGGCCCCGATGGCCCACCTGCGTTCTCTGGCCTCAGCAATCCAACCCCTGCGCGCCACAACACTATCAGCAGGCAGATCGTCAAACGTGGTCACGACAACTTGGGCATTTTCGGACTTGATCAAACCGTCGATGGACTGCCGAATCTGACGCTCGGTATGCTCCTGGAGTTGCTGCAACGTCACTCGCGACGAAGTCTGACTACTTCGACGTCGTCGTTGATGGTAGCTCAACGGAACGCTCACCGAGATACTGATCGGACGATCTGTCTGCATGTCAAATTGATCTGGCTGTTTCGGATCGACCGTCGGAGTGGGTGTCGAAACGACAACCTGCGCCTCAGGAACAAATGCCAGCACGTCGCGAACTTTGGCCTGCCAATGCTGTTCGATCTCGGCCTGAAGCTGCATTGCGTATTCCAGCGAGCGAACCTGCGAGTCATCCGAACCTGGCCCGCCAATCGACCAACCACCCAACACGTCGATGACCATCACGTCACTCAGTTTCATCCCCACCCATGAGGAGACCACGATTCGTCGAATGTCATCGATTGTGCTGCGACTGAGCCGTGTCTTGCCGTCAGTCACGATGGCCACCGCGGCCGTGCTTATGCGTTTCGGTTTCAAACCGTTCTCAACTGCTTGATCGACGTGGATAAAGACGTCTTCGACGCCATGAAATTTGCGAATCAGATTCTCCATGTCGCGCACGATCGCGATTCGCTGGCGGATTTGCGCCTCGCTGGAAGATTCGAAGGGGCTCTTTTTCCGAGCCGCTTCTTCGCGGTGGCGCGAAAAGGAATCCTGAAGTTGGAAGTCATCAGGCAAGGCCGCCATGAACTTCTGTGCCTGCCCACGGGGAATCTGAATTCTGCCGTCAACGACCGAGAATCCGGACAATTGGGCATCCGCGAACGCCTTCAGCATCTCGTTTCGCTTGGCACTGGAAAGTGTTGCATCCGGCAATAGCACTTCGGTTGCTTGACCGGAAAACTGAAACCATCCGATCGCGATGGCTGTGACCAGCGCGGAGGCTATCAACAGCGCAACACGTTGCGCCGGTGTGATGCACGCGGCACGTTGTAGAAGCTGTCGAGCTAGATCACGAATTCGATCGATGTGTGAATTCATTCAATCCATTGAATTGCAGGTCCAGCGAATGGAATCACTGCTGGTCTTTCGCCAATCTCAGGCAGCAGCACGCTTGATCGACCGGGGCACCAGCAACGTCCGCGCAGTACCGCCCTGCGGGCATCGATGAGTTTGAACGCGCATATTACCGGCAAGATATTTAGTGTTTCGAGGGTCCTGAGGTCGACTCTCTCCGTCGTGAATTCGCAGGGTGAATTCGGAAGTCTCCCCGGAATCAGCGACCTCAAGTTCAAGTCCGTTGGGACCAATAACGGCGACAATCTCCAGTTGCCCTCCATCGGGCATCGCACGAAGCGCATCTTCGACCAAACGAACGAGCGCCTCTCCTGTTGTTGCGCGAGCAAGTTGAAAACGAGCAGTGCGATCGATGTCGAAGGAACAGGTTACCCCTTGCTCAGACATCCGCCGTGAGAAAAGGCAACAGATACTCTGGGCAAACTCCAACAGATTCGTTTCTTGCGGTATGTCAGCTATGGATGGGTGGGCGGACGAAAAAGAGGGGACAGGATTCACTGGGGAGTCTCCTCGTGAACGGTTTGAGCAACTAGCCAACACGAGCCGCGGGTTTGTACTTAGAATTCCCAACCCTGTCAACGGACATTGATCGAGACGGCAGCTGCTACGACCCATGAGAGACGTGACTGCGGACTAGTTCCGATCGTCGAACGGAACGCTGGCGTTAGAAGTGCTGTCAACGCCGGTCACAATTTGCATCATCCAAACGTCGAGGTCGCTCAGCATCTGAGTCGTCAACTCGTGACCACACGGATACTGACGTAGATTAAGTGACAGGCCAGCGACGTGGAACAGTCGAAGCTCGTCACAAATGCGACTGACGGGATAGCAGGAACTGTGACGGCCATGCGCGATCATCATCGGCAATTGCCGGGCCTCAATGACATTCGCCAGGGGATTCAGCCCCGTTGGAACGGGACCTCCCATCGATGACGCACCGGCAAAAAGACTGGGAGCAGCTAGTCCCAATCGCAAGGCCATGGTTCCACCCTGGTCGAAGCCGGCCAGAAATACCCGATGGGCAGCGATGTTAAATCGCTTCGAGGCCATCGCGACGCATTCATTGACGCGATACATCGTGTCGATGATCCGATGCTGATCTTGATCCGCCTTGCGGTCCGTCGACAACACATCGCCATCGTCGTCCGGAAGCCAGTTCGGCGCTACACCGACATAATTCCGCATGCTGACATGCGGCATGACCTGCTTTAACGCCGAGTGGCTTTCGCCCGGCCCGTGCAACCAAACAAGCAACGGGTAGGCGTAGTTCGGTTCGTAGTGCAGCGGAACAAAGAAGCTATGCTCGACCGACGACTTCCCGGCAGGTTTCGGATTGAGTGATCGAGTCGATTGAGTTGAGGGCGTACCACTATGATCCAACAGTTGTATTCGATTCATCGAATCTAACCGACCTCTTCTGGTATTCGATCTGCCGACAGTTAAATCGCTGTTCGACAGTCGTAAGGTTGGCGGGATCGCTCCGTCCCCGTCGAAATTGACCACCGCGTTCATGTTGAGCAGGTGAGCTCATTCAGCTGCTTGAGCAGGACGGGTGAAGACTCTAACCAACTGATTGGAGCATGTCAATCCAATCCCGTTCCACAGGTCGCTGGCGGCCCAGCCTCGCCTGCAACGAGCATGCTAGCAGTCTTTATTGTGGCGTTTAGATTCACGCTTCCACTGCCGAACCAAGGCATCCGTGACGACGATGCGTTGGATTGATTGTGCCCGTCCCGTCTCTGTGCAGACGTCCACGATTGTGCCGTGTAGCTGTACGTTTCCGGAGGCAACTTCAAAATGCGTTGGTCGAAAGGAGAGCGTCGTTTCCAGGACACGATCGACGCGCCGACCGAGAATACTGTCGTGTGGACCGGTCATTCCGATGTCACACTGAAAGGCGGTCCCACCTTTGAGGATTTGTTCATCGGCCGTTGTGACGTGAGTATGTGTTCCGAGCACTGCGGTGACTTTTCCGTCCAAGTGCCAGCCCATGAGTTGCATATCGCTTGTTGCTTCGGCGTGAAAGTCGAGCCAACGTATTTGGACGTCCGCCGGAATCTCATCGAGCACGCGGTCGGCCGCCGCCCATGGGCAATCGACAGGTTTCATGAAGACACGTCCCAACAGACTAAACACCGCGACCTGCTCACCCTGACGCGCGGTCACCACGACCCAGTCGTTGCCCGGTGCTTGGCTCGGGTAATTGGCTGGCTTAACGACTGGAGCATCGGAATCAAGAATCGAATAGACTTCGCGGCGTCGGTAGATGTGGTCCCCTAAGGTGACACAGTCGACACCGGCCGCCATGAGTTCTTGAAAGATCTGAGGAGTAAGTCCTGATCCACCCGCGGCGTTTTCGCCATTCGCAATCACCAAGCTAAGATTCTCGCGTTGGATCAGTGTCGCGAGACAGTTCGTGACGATTTGCCGCCCAGGTTTTCCAACAATATCACCAATGTGCAGGATGCGCACCGGAGTTTCTCTCTGTTTCAAATGCTCTCGAGGCGGTCTGCGGTGGCTATCTTAAGGCCGGTCCGACTCGCGCATCTAGCGTGCCATTTCCGTAAAGCGTGACTCTCGTACAACCGTTACTTTGATTTCTCCGGGATAGGTGAGTCGTTCTTCAAAAGCCTTGGCGATATCGCGCGATATCTTAGCGGCAACTTCGTCACTGATCTCCTTCGCATTAGCGATAACACGCAGCTCACGACCGGCTTGAATCGCAAAAGCCTGTTCGACGCCCTTGAATTCGTTGGCGATCGACTCGAGCTCCTCCATCCGCTTGATATAGCGCTCAAGCGTCTCGCGGCGGGCGCCCGGGCGAGACGCACTACAGGCATCGGCGGTGGCGACGACAACGGTGTAGGGATGTTCAATCACAATTTCATCATGATGCCCCAACGCTGCATGCACGACTTCAGGCGATTCTCCATGACGTTTGAGAATGTCGGCTCCAATCTTCGGATGCCCACCCTCCATATCATGATCCGCTGCTTTACCAATGTCGTGCAACAATCCGCAGCGTCGCGCGAGGTTGCCATCCAGTCCAACCATCTCGGCGATCATGCCTGACAGAAAGGCCACTTCGATGGAATGGCGGAGTACGTTTTGACTGTAACTGGTGCGGAAGCAGAGTCGGCCGAGCAGATTGATCAGACGAGGATTGAGGCCGTGCACGTCGGCTTCGTGGGCCGCTTCTTCACCTTGCTTGTCAATGTACTGCTCAATCTCCTGCTTTGTCTCACCAACGACTTCCTCGATACGTGAAGGATGAATTCGACCGTCGGCAATCAATTTGATCAACGACTGGCGAGCGGTTTCGCGTCGCACCGGATCGAATGCACTCACGATGACCACGCCTGGGGTATCGTCGATGATGACGTCCACACCGGTTTCCTTTTCGAATGACCGGATGTTGCGACCTTCGCGTCCGATGATGCGACCCTTCATTTCATCGTTCGGAATGTCCACACTGCTGGTCGTCGATTCGGCCGTATGGGCGGCGGCGTACCGCTGTAATGTCGTGATCAACAACTCGCGTGCCTGCCCTCGACACTCTTCCTCGATCCTCTTTTGATGCCGCAGAATGATCGATCCAGTCTCCTGCTGCAACTCTTTATCGAGCATCTCCAGCAGTCGATTGGTGGCTTCGTCGCGGTTCAGCCCACTCAGGTCATGCAATGTCTGCCGCTGCAAGTCCAGTAGTTTGGCCAGTTCCTCATTTCGCTTCTCCATGTCGTTAATCCGCTCAGTCAAACGCCGCTGAGTGGCTTCGACAATTCGTTCTTGTTTGCGCAGATATTCGGCCTGCTGTTCCGCCGCCTCCTGCCGTTTGTCCAAGGATCGTTCACGTTCGCGGAGCTGGTCGCGGAGCTTATTCAATTCCCGATCCATCTCGGCCTTCTGCTGGATGCTCTCCTCTTTGATCTTGAGTTGAGCCTCCTTCATCATGTTGGCCGACTCGGTACGGGCGCCCTCAACGATGGAACGTGCTTCCGATTCCGCGTCCTTGCGGCGGAGCCGATCCAACATCTTGACGATGATGAAAGATAACGCTGCGCCGCAGACCGTGCTGATCGCACTCACGATCACTGGATTGAGAGCGGCAAAGATAATCGTCGATGACACACTGGTCTCCCTTCTCACCAATACCGAGAGCGCGGCTGCAGTGCAGAGACCGGACCTAACGGTTCGGACATCTCGCCCGATACGACGGTTCGATCAAAGACAAGAAGGACCAGAGGTCGCCAAATCGCTAACGCGACGAATTCCAACGTGCACGCTCGGCTGAGCGCAGCGCATAGTTATTTGCGCAATATCGCCTGGGGCCATGTGATGTCTGAAAAGACCACCGGATGGGATCCATAAAGGTCGACCGCACGCCGAAGTACCAAGTTACGCTGGTGTCGGTTACAAACTGGTTGGTTGCCAAACTTTGGACTCGGTGCAGAATCGAATGCCTGGACGATGACAATTCAGCCGACCATCCCCGTGGCGTTGACAGATTCCACTGCATCCATCGGATCATCCAGATGAACAACAGCACTACACCTTGTCGAATCAGCGTAAGTTGGTTCAAGGCTACATTCCCGCTGTTTCCATGTTGTCGTTGAACCGTCCGAACGTCGGAGCTTCTGCCACCCACGATCGGCTGTTGCCAAAGCTTCAAAGAAGTCGTCACTTACACGTTTGTGTCGACCCCCATACGTAGTATGTTACCAGAGCATCCGTAATCTGCAACGCAGCTTAGGCTTGGAGCCATTTACCCGACGCAAATCGATGGACGAACTCAATCCTACTGGTTTGGATCCACTCGAACGCGACCTGTTGGACTCGTGGCCTCGGTCAAAATGGGTAAACGTTAAGGTCCTCGTAGCCGTCTCCGGTGGTCCCGACAGTGTTGCACTGACTCGCTGTCTGCGGGCACTTCATCCCACGTTGTCCGGACTCGTCGTGGCTCACTTCAACCACGGGCTGCGTGGCGACTCTGCCCATGCTGATCAAGCTTTTGTGGAGCAATTGAGTCGGGAATCGCAGCTTCAGTGCATCGTTGGCTCGGCAGCGGTACATCCGCCGCGCGACTGGACCGATGTGGCGGAAGCCGAGGCGAGGCAACAACGATACGAGTTTTTGATTTCGACCGCCAAGCAAATCGGAGCTCGCTATATCGCGACAGGTCATACGGCCGACGATCAAGTTGAGACCGTACTGCATCATGTCTTGCGTGGGACGGGCCTTGCCGGCTTGGCGGGCATTCCCAGGGTCCGTCGAGTTTCCGAGTCCGTGTCGATCGTGCGACCTCTGCTTACGACGCGCCGTCAGGTATTGCTTGAGTATTTACACCGGCTAAATCAGAAATATCGGCACGACGAAACCAATGACCAACGCAGTTTCACACGCAATCGCATCCGCCATGAACTGATCCCCTATCTTCAGCGCGATTACAACCAGGACGTTATTCAGGCGTTGATTCGGTTGTCACAGATCGCTGCGGAATCGCAGAGCGAATTACGAAAGATCGCCGCGCAATTGTTGGACGATTGCCTGATTTCCCAAACGGAGGCGTCTGTCAAACTGTCGACAATCGGACTGGAAGGTACATCTCACCACATGCGACGCGAGTGTTTTGTCGTGCTCTGGCAGCGGCAAGGCTGGCCGCTGCAGTCGATGGGGTTTGTCCATTGGCAGGAGCTGGCTCAGCTTGCGCTGGGCTCGCAGGTTAGCTCATCCCTCAACCTGCCGGGCAACATTGAGGCACGACGGTTGGATGACGAACTGAGGCTGACTCGTACGTGACCAACAACCGAGCCCAACGGGGCGATACGCACCGATGCGCAATGCGTACCTCGGTGAAACACAAACACCCAACGTCTTCGCCATACCTAAGCAGGCACGCATACTCTACTCTCTGCCTGTAGTTTCAAATCATCATCGTCTTTGCGGCTAGAAAAGAATAGGAAAGCTGCATGTGAATCTAACGCCCCATGCAGTCGTTCCAGTGGCGCGTCCAGCGAAGACGTCTCGATCGTTTAACTCGCAAGGAGCCTGGAAAAAGCGGTCAGATTCATGGCTCTATTAGTTTCCCAGCGAGTTTGGCATGGCTATACTCGTGACTCGTTCACGATTACCAATCCACCAACTCATAAGAAACCAAGTTATGAAAATCAAAGAGGATGGAATTGCGCCAAACGCTGGACGACTGCTGTGGGCCGGCTTCATGGCCATCTTGGCAGCTGGCGTCGGTTTCGGAATTCGCGGCGGCATTCTGGCACAGTGGGGTTCTGAATTTGGTCTCACCGCACTGCAACTTGGCAATATCAACGGAGCCGGATTCACGGGATTCTGCTTCGGTATCATCATCGGCGGCGTGATCGTAGACAAGATCGGTTACGGTTGGCTGGTGATTGCCGCTTTCGTTTTTCATGTGGCATCGGCATTCGTGACCTTGGCAGCCTCGCCCGAACAATCGGGCAACACGGCGTACATGCTGCTGTATTGGGGAACGTTTATCTTTGCGGTCGCCAACGGAACACTCGAGGCCGTGGCTAATCCTTTGGTGGCTACGCTGTTCCCCAACAACCGTACGCACTACCTGAACATTCTGCATGCCAGTTGGCCGGCCGGCTTGGTGCTTGGCGGCTTGGCAGGTTGGACGCTTGGCGATATCTGGACCTGGAAGGCACAACTCGCACTGTTTCTCGTGCCGACGGCGATCTACGGCCTGATGTTCCTCGGTCAACACATGCCCAAATCGGAAGCTTCACAGAAGGGGCTGAGTATGGGCGAAATGTTCAAGGACGTCGGGATCCTCGGTGGATTGGTTGTCTGCTTCCTGTTGGCGTTGTTCTTCAGCAGCGCCTTGGAGTTTCAGCCCTCCATCGCGTATACCGTGGCGGGGGTTTTGCTCCTTGCAATTGCGTTCATTACCAAGTTCTCACTTGGGTCGGTGTTGTTGTTCGTGTTGTTCATCACGCATGCTCTCGTTGGAGCGGTCGAACTGGGAACGGACGGGTGGATTCAGAACATCACTGGTAACATTTTGACGCCGGCCGAAGGCAAGATTCTGTTTGTATTCACCTCGGCCATTATGTTCAGCTTGCGATTTTGCGCTGACTTTATCGAGAAGAAGATGCGGCTTTCACCGATTGGAATTCTGCTGGTCTGCGCGGTACTGGCTTGCGTTGGACTCAATATGGTGAGCCTGATTACCTCATTCGCCGGTGCGATGGCTGCTTTGGCCGTCTACGCGGTCGGCAAGACATTCTTCTGGCCCACCATGCTGGCAGTTGTCGGTGACCGCTTCCCACGATCCGGTGCCGTGGCGATGAGCATCATTGGCGGGATTGGCATGATGTCCGCCGGACTGATCGGCTCGCCCGGATTAGGCTACGCGAAGGATCGTTTTGCTGGCGCTGCACTCAATGAAGCAGCTCCGGCGGCGTTTGAGCGGTACCAGGCTGAGACGACCAGCAAGTTCCTGTTCTTCGATGAAGTGGCCGGTTTGGATGGAAAGAAGCTGGGCGATGTGCAGCAGAAGCTAGAGAATGCTCGTGCAGAGCTTTCGCCGGAGGATGCGCCTGAATCGGCGATTGCCGCGCTCACTGACGAAGAGCGGCTTGTGCTCGAAAGTAGCATTGCCGGTGACCGGCAAACGTTGGTGGCCGACTCGCTCATTCCAGCGACGATGGCGGTGATCTACCTGGTGCTACTGCTCTACTTTAAAGTGATCGGAGGATACAAGCCTGTCCACATTGCCACCGATTTCACCGGCGGCACCGAAGGCCCCATGGAAGCCTAGCGGGGCCGAATCGCAACAGCTCCCAAGGAACTTCCCCTCCCCGTCGCCCGGCCGTTGGCCAGGTGACAG